>Ga0182017_10000335_pt1 | contig 36403 bp, 29 predicted proteins | sample 712E3DmetaG_FD_120492 | JGI IMG/M metagenome (GOLD analysis project Ga0182017, IMG submission 120492) | Permafrost microbial communities from Stordalen Mire, Sweden - 712E3D metaG | ecosystem: Environmental > Terrestrial > Soil > Wetlands > Permafrost | place: Sweden: Stordalen | collected... | reverse complement strand
ACCTCAGGAAAACTTGCATCAACAGGAGGCTAAGGAGTAAAGAAAAACAGTCCTGGCGACTTCACCTCAACTGGCCGGTTTTGAAGTGTCCACAACTGGCCGGATTTGAGGTGTCCACCGAGGGCGAAGAGCCGCATCCTCATCCTCATACGTCCAAGACCGCTTGGTCAGTCTGCGCGGTCGATCGATGATTGTTCCATCCCGAATCGCCATCTCATAGCCACGCTGTAGCGGGTGGCACTCCACATGACGACGGTACTCGATGTAGGCGAGTTCATCCTCGTTGAAGGTTGTGTAGATGGCGTCAATCCTGTCGACGATCCGGTTCAAGTCGGAAGCGATCGACTTGCTCAGGCCGGACGCTCCGAGAGTCGCCTCGTTCGTGTTTGTCAGTGTTTCGCGCTGCTTGACGACATGCTCGCGCACGTCGGTCATCAGCCCGTAGATACTGATCCAGAACACGGCGACAATGTCCGGATGAAGATTGCCCGAAGCCACGGAGGCCGTGCAGCGCTTCGCCCTGGACGTCCACTCAAGGATCTGCTGAGCTGCGATATCCCCATAGCCCTTCCGCGCTCGAAGAAACCGCCCCTTGTCGGCGTCCGAAAGCGCCTTCTTGCTCTGGCCTTTCACCTTGGGCATCGCGCACCTTGTATCTGCCGAACGGCACGCCGACAAGCGACGGGGCTCAAGCGCCCGTCTTATCGCGCCCGTCCTCTCGCCATGTTCGGCAGCAGCCAGATGAATTCTACTTGCGAATCGGTTGCCCGTTGCCACCCGTCGCATCGCAGTAGCCCGCTTGGGTCCACACCTCGATGTGCTCCACGGTTGGTCCGCTGTTATTAAAGCTGAGTTGGCCACTAAAGAGGATGCGTCCGTTCTTGAGATGGTGGAAGGACCACAACTGGGCGTTGCCGTCACCTGTCAGTAGCTCGAAGAACATCGACGCAAAAGTGAGGCTGGTGCTCAAGAGACGGAGTCTTTCTGCCCCTTCAGGGCCGACCATCGCGAGTTGCCCGTCCACGACGGTAAACATTAGTGAACCTGACGGGGGTGTGAGCTTGGTATTGATGTTCTTGGGATCGCCTGTCGTCATCGTGAATGAAGTGATCTGGCAGTTCAGCGTCATCGAATTCTGAATCGGCGGAACCAGGCTATTCGAAGTCCCGCTTCGCGGTGTGGATCCGGCGGCAGGCTCGTCAACGGCCGACATAAAGAGAAGGGCTGTTGCGGTCACCATTGGGAGCATCCATCTTGAGGACCACGCACGAGCGCTCTTCCGTTGGATCATAGGCATGCTGTCTCCTTCCGTCTGCCGAACTAATAGGGTTCGCTAGAATGGATGATCTCACGAGACGCCGGAGCGGTCCATCGGGACCCGGCGTGGGCGCCTCCGGGACGGTGACCTTTCCAGCAAACCCAAGTTGAACTAGGCCGCGGGTTTGGAGCTATGGGGAAAGTGATCTCCCGGCTGGTCGATTGGAGGCCAGATGGATGAGGGGCGCCGCCCCTTCATAATCTGCTTGCGGTCCGCCTGAGGGCGCGGGTTAGCCATCACCGTCACGTTTGGAAAGTTGCGAGCCGATTGACTCTAGTCCCAAACCCGGCAGCTGCACTGCCTTCGCAATCACCTCGCCCGCAGACGTGATCTCCTTCCAGTTCTCCTTGTCTAGACCACCCGCGGCCTTCAACTCGCTATGGAGGTACGCGGCGGTCATGGCTCTCTTGAATGCGAACCCCGCCTCCGTCGAGAGATAGAGACAGTTCTCCTCCCACCAGAGCTCACAACCTTTGAAGAACTGGAAGTTATCTTGCGCGTTCGCCTGACTCATCATCTGGCGCCAGAGAGAAAACGCCTTCTGGTGCACCTCCAGCCTCTTGTCCAGAGCCGCCATGCTGAGTTGATGGCGACGCTGGTCTGCGTCCCGGAGGAGTGCATTCTCGTGATCCAATTTCTGGATCCTTTCCGCATACTCGGCGCGGACGGATTCGATCTGACGGGTAATAGTGGCGATGTCCTCTTTGGTAGCGAGATTCTTCCCCTTCTCTTCTGAGTATGCCCTCGTGGCGCGGCCCAAACGGAAGAGCGCACCGACGCCAAGGAGGACCGCAATCTCAAGGAGAAGGATGATCCATTGCATCGTGTTATTGGCTCCGTGTGTGGCTAACGATTGCGCGTTCAGCAGCGGCGCGCAAGCGCCGCCTGTCCTTCTTGCTTGAACTGCCTACGAGCGCTGCAACGCCGGTATGGGCAGCACACAGCCGACCACCGCCTCACGAGGATTGCCCGGCCGTCTCCACCGACGGCGACGCCAATATGGCGTCAACGCATGAGAGGTTCCGGGACGGTGGCCTTTCCAGCAAACCCGAGTTGAACTAGACCGCGGGTTTGGAGCTCTGGGGAAAGTGATCTCCCGGATGGTGAGTCCGAAACCCCTGCCCTTCCGGGCTCTGTACTACTAACGTCGAACTTCTTCGCAAGCCGCGAAGATTTTCGCGGAACGTTCGGACATCGCTTAGGTTTTTGGTTGCGGCCGTCAGGCCGCTCTCTGTGCTCTGTGCTCTCTGTGGTGGAAAAGCATTCTACTCTCGCCACCGCATCACGCTGCGCTAGTTTCAGCGTCGGCGCATCGCCTTGCAGTTGTAGAAAGTCGGCAGACATCCGATAGTTGTGATCGCCTGTCGCGCATGCCCGCCCGACGGACTTTCGCCCAGAAGATGATCCATGGACAGCAAGGAGCTGCTTAGGAGATTTCGGGCAGCCGGTTGGCCTGGCCCAACCCAGGTACACGCATTTCTGGGTGAGACGCCCCCGCTCGCGCGCGACGATATCGAGCGCCTGCTCGGTGTACTCGTCAGCAAGGGGCTGCCTGGCGATGCGCGTGACCAGACCAACCGTTGCTTCGTATTTCGTACCTTGGCCGAGCGGGTGCTCGACAAAGCGCTGTTCCTGCCCTACGTCCGTGCCTTTCGTGGTGCCGACGGACAGATCCTGTCCCTGCTCAGCCCCCTCATCCCGCGGGTCAACAGCATCGAGGGGCATAGCGAGCTGTGCGCGTTGCTCAAGGAACCTGACGGTACTCTGCGCCGGGGCGTGGCCGGCATTCTCAAACAGATCGGGGGCACCACCGTCTTTCAAACCCTCAGCGCCCTGTGCGGCGACCCCAGTTTTCAGGGCCGAATCGAGGCCATGGACGTACTGGTTTCAATCGGCCGCCAGGTGGCCATCCCCGCGCTGGCGGCGGCACTGGCGGTGGGTTCCCCCAATGAGAAAGTGCACGCCCTGCAGTACCTGGCCGACCCCGAGCTAATGGCCAAGGATCTGCGGGGGGCGGTCAAGGCCATCTCTCCCGCGCTACGCGATGCTACCGAGCGCGTGGCCATGCAGGCCGTGCTGGCTTTCGCGGCCCTGTCCTCGGAGGATGAGTACTTCGAGTCCATTGCTCCGGTGCTGGATTCACCCAACCTCAACATGGCCAAGGCCGCAGTTGAGGCACTCAAGCGCTTCAGCTCGCCGCGCGCGCTAGACGCCCTCGAACGCAAGCTGCACGCAGGCCCGCATGCCATCCGCCTCGCCGTGCTGGCCACTGCCGAGGCCATCGGCAGTGACCAGATTCTTCCTCTGGTCGTGGCGGCGCTGAATTTCAAGAAGATTGACGTGCGCACTCGAGCGGCCGAGGTGCTAACCAACCTGGCCCTGGCTGGCAAGGTGGACCTGGCGCGCACCATCCTGTGGCTCCTGCGCAGCAAGGACGTGAACGTGCGGCGCATGGCGGTGGACATTTCCAAGAAAGTTGGCGATCCCACGGGCGAGCTGGCGCCGCGCCTTCTGCGCTACCTGCGCGACGAGGACTGGTGGGTGCGCGAACGGGTGATGGATGCCCTGGTGAGCATGGCGGGCAAGCAGCTCACCCGGCACCTGGTCAGCTACCTGCAAGATCCGTCCGACGTTGTCCGGCGCTACGCGGTCGATGCGCTGCTGCGCCTCAAGGATCCCGGGGCGTTGGGAGCGCTGGTACGGGCGGCACAAAGCGATGCCGACTGGTGGGTACGCGAGCGCGCCATCGAGGCGGTGGGGGCTATCGGCGATGGCCGGAGCATCCCGTACATCGTCGACCTGCTGAACCGCGAACCCGAACTGCAACGGGTCTGCGTCGAGGCCCTGCAGGCGATGAAGGCCGACGAGGCCGCGCCGCAGGTGGCGGCCCTCTTACCCAGCGCCGACTGTGAGATGAAGCTCGTCCTGATTGCCTGTTTGGCCGTGCTCGACGAGCCTGGCCAGGCGCCGGCGATTCTGCCACTCCTACAGGACACGGATCATCGTGTGCGCAGTGCCGCGCGCGAGTTGCTGGCACGCTGGAACATCGCCGGGGCGCAGGACAGCGCGAGTGAAAAGGCCTCGCTCTCACTGCTGGAGCGACTGCTGCTGGGCCTGGCCAAGAACGACGGCGACGACCTCATCCTGGCGGGCGGGCTGCGCCCCACCATGAAGAAGATGGGCAGGGTCGTGCCGCTTGCCAACCACGTGCTCTCCTCCGAGGACATCGAGACCATCATCTCTCCCTATCTCAGCGTCAAGCAAGTGGCCGACTTGCAGGTCTTGCGCGACGTCGATTTCTCGCTGGCGCTCAAGTCCGAGGGGCTGCGTTTCCGCGCCAACGTGTTTCGCCAAATGCCGGGGCTGTCGGCCGTGTTCCGCATCGTCAAGGATCGCATCCCAGTGTTGGAAGACCTGGGCCTGCCCCCGGTGGTGAAGACCTTTGCCGAGCTGAAGAATGGGCTGGTGTTGGTGGGCGGCCCCACTGGCGCCGGCAAGTCCACCACCCTGGCCGGAATCATCGACCACATCAATCGCACCAGCTCACGCCACATCGTCACCCTGGAAGACCCGATCGAGGTGATGCACAAACAGAAGAAGTGCCTGATCAATCAGCGTGAGTTGGGAACCCACACTGCCTCGTTCGAAAATGCCCTGCGCGCGACCCTGCGCCAAGACCCGGACGTTATCCTGGTGGGCGAGATGCGCGACCTGGCCACCGTGCAGTTCGCGGTCACGGCATCGGAAACCGGCCACCTGGTGTTGGGGACCCTGCACACCGTCTCGGTCGACACCACGGTCGATCGTCTGGTCAGTTTGTTTCCACCGGGACAACAGCCGCAGGTGCGCTCCTTGCTGGCCGACACCCTGCGCGCGGTGATGTGCCAGTACCTGGTCAGGCGCAAAGACGGTCAAGGGCGGGTCATCGCGGTCGAGATCATGATCAACAACGAAGCGGTTGCCAACCTCATCCGCAAGGGCAAGACTTTCCAGATCCCGTCGGTGATCGCCACCCAACGCGACGCCGGCATGCAGTCTATGGACGGGGACTTGGAACGTCTGTTCAAGGCCGGGCTGGTGAGCGCCGAGGATGCGTACCTGAAAGCCGCCAACAAGAAGAACTTCGAGTTGGTGGTGGCCGGTCCGGACGGCGCTAAGATCCAGGCTGAGGTCAAGGCAACCGAAGCCAAGACCGCGGCCCGCGCGCAGGGAGAGAAATCGGAATGAAAATCCCCGCGCGTCCTGGACTTTCTCCCAGGAGGGCAACCCCTTGGCTCGCCTAGACTCCTTCCTGCGTTTGGTGGTGGAGCAGAAGGCGAGCGATCTGCACTTTCACTCCGGCGTGGTTCCCTTGATTCGCCACGACGGCGATCTCGTGCCGCTCAACTTCCGGGCCTTGAGTGAGACCGACGCGCGTCGTTTCCTGTTGGAGATCCTCACGCCCGAGCAACGCACGGTCTTCGACCGCGATCAGGAGCTGGACTTCATCTACGAGTTGCCCGAGGCGGGACGTTTTCGCGCCAACCTGTTCCAGCAGGCGCGCGGCATCGGATCCGTGTTCCGCATCATCCCCAACCGACTGCCCACCATCGAAGAGCTGTATCTACCGCCGGTGGTGAAAAAGCTGACCGAGCTGCAAAACGGGCTGGTGTTGATCACAGGGCCGACCGGCTCGGGCAAGACAACTACGCTGGCGGCCTTGGTGCATGAGATTAACAAGACATCGAGCCGTCACATCATCACGATTGAGGATCCCATTGAGTACGTGCATGCGCCTCTGCAAAGCGTGGTCACCCAGCGTCAGGTGGGCCGTCACGTGGAGAGTTTCTCGAGCGCGTTGCGCTCCAGCTTGCGCGAATCGCCTGACGTGGTAGTGACGGGCGAGATGCGCGACCTGGAAACCATCCAGGTGGCCCTGCAGGCGGCCGAGACCGGCGTTCTGGTGTTCGGGACGCTGCACACCAACTCCGCGTCCAAGGCGGCCGACCGGATCATCGATGTCTTCCCCGACGAATCGCGCGACCAGGTGCGCGGCGTGGTGTCGGTCATGCTGCGCGGAGTGATCGCGCAAATGCTGTGCAAGCGGGCGAGTGGCGAGGGGCGCGTGGCGGTGCTGGAGGTCATGCTACAGACCATCGGCATCTCGAATCTCATCCGCGAGGCCAAGTGCTACCAGATCGATGCCTATTTGCAGACCGCGGATCCCGGCAGCGGCATGCAAGCCCTGGATAGCTGCATCTTCCAGTACATCAAGGAGGGCGTCATTACTCTGGAGGAAGGATTGCGCGTGGCCAACTATCCCGACGTGGTTAGGCGGATGGCGGCCGAACTACCCGAAGAAATCTGATGGAGCCGTCGCGCAAGCAATTACTGGTCGAGGCGCAGGCACTGGAAAAGCGCGGAGAAGCGGGGCCTGCCGCCCAGGCCTACATGCGCGCCGGATCGTGCGACGACGCCGTGAGGCTGTATCTATCACTCGGCAGCTTCATTGAGGCGGGACAGGCGCTCTTGCGCAGCATTGGGTACGACCGGCACAAGCGCTCCGCCCTCGACGCGAACCAGAGGAGAATCGCGGTCAAGGCTGCCATCTGCTTCTCGCGTGGCGGTGACGTCCGGGAGGCGGTGGAGTTGTTCCTGGCCGTCGGAGAGCGGGGCCGGGCAGTGGCGGTCCTGCAAGAAGTGGGGGATTACGTCAATGCCACACGTGTGGAAGCCGATCCCACGGGGCGAGTCGAGCTGCTGGGCTATGAGCGACAGGAGCCCTCGGCTGGGGAAGAGGCCGCCTCGGTGGAAGCCGCCCGCAACCTGGAGCGCGCGGGCAAGCTCGACGCAGCCATGGATGCCTATGCACGACTTGGGCAGTGGGCGAGTGCCGCTGGGTTGGCCCGGCGCCTGGGCCACGCCGAGAAGGCCGCTGGTTTCTTCGCCGAGGCCGGCCAACCCTTCGAGGCCGCGACTTGCTTCCGTGAGATCCGCGACCCCGGTCGGGAGCTGGAACAGCTCATCGAGCTCCCACCTGAAGATCCGCACTACCGCGAGGCCTGCGTGCGGGCCATCGCCATCGCCTCCGACCGTGCTCTACTGAACTTCGAGTTGGAGCGTTTTCTGAGGAAGTTCGTCGACGCTGGGCCCTCGACCGACGCCGAAATCGATGCCTGCTACCAGTTGGCCCTGCTCTTGGAAAACCACGAGTTCCCGGAAAACGCGGCGGCCTGCTATCGCAAGATCTTGGCCGCGCGGCCCGATTATCGTGATGCCCTGGACCGCTTGAAAGCCGCGGAAACTGACTTCCGCGGAACGGCCTCCAAGGACTATGAGCGCGTCTTCAAGGAAGAACTGGCCTTTCGCGAGGCCGTCAAGCGGAGCGAGGCACCATCCCCAGAACGCGACAAAGCTGACCACGGCATGCTGCCCGACCTGCCCGAGTTGCCTGAGCTTCCCGACTTGGCCGAGCCAGCCGTGCCCTCCACGGTCGAGCCCGAGATCACTTGGGGGGTGGCGACGCAGATCGGACGCCAGGGCGTCGCCCTGGAAGAGGGCACCCTCGTCAATCGACGCTATCGCCTGGAAAAGAAGATCGGCCAGGGTGGCATGGGTGCGGTGTGGAAGGCCAGCGACCTGGAGCTCGACGAGATCATCGCGATCAAGTTCCTGGCGGCACAGCTGGTGGACGAGGAAACCCTCGGCCGCTTCAAGCAGGAGGTTTCACTGTCGCGGCGCTTCAACCACCCCAACATCATCCGGCTCTACGACATAGGAACCTGCGCCGACCAGAAGTACATCACCATGGAGTTGCTCAGCGGCCATGATCTGGGAGTAATCATGCGTCGAGCGCCGCTCGCTTTCGATCCGGGGTTGGCCCTGCTGGTGCAGGCGTGCCACGCGCTGCAAATCGTGCACGAGCAAGGGGTCATCCACCGCGACATCAAACCGGACAACTTCTTCATTACTGACCAAGGCGTGCTCAAAGTCATGGATTTCGGCGTCGCCAAGCGCCACAGCGCCAGCCGCGGGTTGACCCGCGCGGGCATGATGGCCGGTACGCCCCAGTACATGGCTCCTGAGCAGGCCAACAACTTCGGCGGTGTCACCCACCTCGCGGACATCTACGCCCTGGGCTGCATCGCCTATCAGATGTTCACTGGTGTGGTTCCCTTCGATGCCGAGGAGGTCCTGCCCATTCTGGTCGCCCACATGTCCCAAGCGCCCGAGCCGCCCAGCCAGCGCAATCCTGCGATCCCGGCCGAGCTGGAGACGGTGATCCTCAGGTTGCTAGCGAAGAAACCTGAGGCGCGGGTACAAAGCTGCCGCGAGCTGGCCGCGATCCTGTCGAGCATCCGCCTGCGCCTGCCCAGCGCAGCCTTGCGGCCGCAACCAAAGGGCGTGGAGTGATACATCTCGTCAGCGACCCCCGGGGGCCACGCAGCCCCACGGCGGATCCACGGCGTGCGCGTTACCGCAATGCGTATGCCGCTGTCCAGTCCAAGTTGGCGCCCGTTAGGATTTTCTTGACAGCCTGCCCTTCGTGACCAACCTTGGGACCACAAAGGACTGCAAAATGGCTATCAAGACTACTCCCAAGCCCGCACCGGCACCGATCAAGAACACGAAGCCGGCAGCTCCTGCTGCCAAGGCGAGTGCCTCTTACACGCCGACGCAGGAAGAGATCGCGGCTCGCGCCTTCGAGATCTACCAGCGCGAGGGCGGGAATGACCAAGAGAACTGGCTTCGTGCCGAACGCGAGCTGATCGCGCGCGGCCGTCGGTAGTTCGCGCTCCCCAGTAGTCTCCTTTCTGGCCTCGGGGTAGATGGGAGACTGTCTGGGAGTCGGTTTGACGCGGAAGTGCCTCACCGTCAGGTGGACGGCCGATGTGACAAGGCGTCATCTTCGCCAGGACGAAGAGCAGTGGCTGGCGTTGCCGCGTCTCCTAGACGCACAGAGCCTAGGGCCAGGGCGCACAGGCCGCAGAGCGAGAACAGGGTCTGGTTGGTCGCTACGATCTGATGACCGCTCGTGGCAATGAGTAGAAGACCGTAGCCAAGCAGTCGTGATGCCACATCACCGGAAAGGCAGCCTACTGTGGCCACAGTCACGCTCACATAGGCAGCCACCACCATGGCCGCGTAGGCCTTGCCCGCAACGCCTGCGGTGACAGGCAAGTCGAAGCGAAGCCCATAGAGAGCCACCACCTGCGCGAAGGCGAAGTATCGCACCATGGCCACGGACAGAAGGGCAAGGGAGATCAGCCCGGCACCAACCATGAATACCACTCGAAGACTGCGGCGCGGGCGTGCGCGAAGCAAGACGGGTGACAGCAGCAGGCCAAAGAACGCGCTGGCCAGTGCCATGCGGCCGCCCTGGCCGACGAGAAAAGGCGACCATCCCATTCGCTCACAGAACATGGTCGCGGTTTGCAGGACGATGGGAGCGGCAAACAAAGTCACAGCAAGTTTCACACGCACGGGGCAGCGCCTGTGCCACAGCCCTGCTGCCACGAACCCGGCCAGGAAGGCGTGACTGATGCGAAGGTAGGCCACGAAACGGTCAGGAACCGGCAGCACTAGAACGCCAGCGGTGGACAGGATCACGAAGAACAGTCCGATAGTGCTGACCGTGATGCGCATCGAACGCGGAAAGATGGTGTCGCCCCGCACGGCGCGCAGCAGCACCACGGCTAGCAACACTACGCCGAGCACGCCCCCTAGGTTGGACATGAAAAGCCCGAGATCGGACAAGATGCGGGCCACTCCCCAGGTGGGCTGGCTGGGGAAAAACACATGCGACGCCAGCCGAAAAAGCAGAAGGTCGGCCAGGGCGGCCGCGGCCAGCACGGCGGTCAGGTTGGGGCTGGGGATGGCTTTCTGCATGGGCGACCAGTATAGGGCCTGGGCCTCTGTGGCCTCAGAATTCTCGCGCGCGCGTCACCACGGCGCTAGCCTACACGAAAGAGCGGCCTCCCGATGTTTCACAGCTCTGCGGCAAGCATACTGTTCGCCTTTCTCGCGGCCGCGACCGGCGAGTCGCCCTTCGTGGTGGCCTTGGATCCCGGACATGGCGGATCCAATCGCGGGGCGCCCACGGCCAGGCCCGAGCTGTACGAAAAACACCTAACTCTCGAGATCGCCCGCTTGGTGCAGCGGCGCTTGCTGGGCGAGCCGGGCCTGAAGATCGTGCTCTGCCGTACCGGCGATCTCCTGGTCCCTATCCGCGCACGTACCCGCTGCGCAAACCAGGCCAACGCGCGCCTGTTTCTCAGCGTCCACGCCAATGCCGCTTCGGTCGAGCAAGGACCGGGAAGCCAGCGCGGCTTTGAGATCTTCGTGCTGCCCGCCTCCGACGTTGATCAGGAGGTGGCGCGGGCGGCCTTACTGGCTGATGACGACGCGCAGGCTGCGTGGGCCGCGCATCGCGCTCGCACCACCGCGGCCGACAGCCTGGCTGCGGCTCGACGCATTCGCTGGCGCCTGGCCGACGCACTCGGGTCGGATAGAGATCGCGGTATCAAGCAGGCCGGGGCGACCCTGGATGTCCTGCAAGGCTTGGACATGCCCGCGGTGCTAGTCGAGGTCGGCTTCCTTGACCACGCGGAAGAGGGTCCCTTTCTGCTTTCCGAAGCGGGCAAGAAGACCGTGGCGGCTGCGCTGGCGGGCGCCATCACGGACCTGCGCAGCCGCGAACTGCGCGGGCAGCGAGATCCCATGACCACCGCGCCACCCGGTCAGCGCCGAGGCACGACGGCCGGACGACCGGCGAGCGTCAGCGGTCCGTAAGCTCAGCCTCGGGCCGGCGCAGGCGCAGGAAGAACGACTTGAGCAGGGCCGCGCTTTCCGTGGCCAGCACGCCGCGAACCACCTCGACCTGGTGATTGAGTCGCGCATCGTCGAGCAGCCGGTAGAGGGTGCGCGCAGCTCCGGCCTTGGGATCGTCGCAGCCGTAGAACAGCCGTCGTATGCGCGCGTTGACCAGGGCACCGGCACACATCGGGCAGGGCTCCATGGTCACATAAAGATCCGCGTCGACCAGGCGCCAGCTCCCCAGCGTGGCTGCCGCAGCCCGCAAGGCAATAATCTCAGCGTGTGCGGTCGGGTCACTCAGACACTCGCGCTGGTTGTGCGCCACGGCCACCACCTGACCGCGGACCACTACCACGGCGCCCACCGGCACTTCGCCTGATCGGCCCGCCTGCTCGGCAGCCTGCAGGGCCAGGCGCATGTAGGCCTCGACCGGCGCCAGGTCAGCCGGGGTATCGAGTTCAGCTTCTGCGGGACGGAGGAGCGACATCGTCAGGCCGCGGATTGTAGCGCGAAAACGGCGAGGATGAGCCCTATCGTGTAGCGATATGCCAGGACGGCCCGGGAGAGCGGCAAGTGCGGGCGCGGCTAGTGGGACGAAGCCCCCTTCCCCGTGGCACATCTCGTCTCCGCAGACTCCATACCGCGAACAAAAGCCGATCTCTCGGCCCCAATCGTGGCACCATTGTGCCTGAGCAGACGGTGCTGGCACAGGCCGGCTGCTCGCGGCCGTCGGGATGTAGTTCAATTGCCGGCTGCCAGGATCGACAGCCAAGGAGAAACGGATTGGACGAAAACGGCCAGAGCTCGTTGTGGCAGCGCCTGATCGGACCCAGCGCGCGCATCCAGGGTGCCGAGCAGCGCACGGCCGCACACCTGATGGCCGTGCTGATGCTGGCCCAGGTCGCAGCCATCGCGCTGGGGATGGCCATCGGCGATCTGTTCTGGCGACGGACGCTCGGCACCACGATCCTGCACGGCTGGGATGCCTTCGGGACCGTCGCCGCCACCGGCCTGATCGCGGTTTCGTTTGTGCTGGTGCGCGCGGGCCGCTACCGGACGGGTGTGGCGCTCTATCTCGCCTGCACGACTGCGGTGCCGCTGACCGTGCCCTTCCTGGGGGCCGGCCACTACGAGCTCGCCATGCTGGTCTCGGGGATCATCCCGATCATAGTCGCCGCTATCGCCCTGTCTCACCGCTGGGTGCTCGGGATGCTGGCGACCATCGTGGCCGTTGGGATGGTGGAATTGCTGATCTTCCCCCTACCGCCCCGCCTGGCTACCACCGGCTTCCTCCTGCTCCTCGTCGTGCTGGTCAGCGGCGTGCTGGTGCTGGTCCTGCGCCGGCACCAGGACGCGATCGGGCGCATTCGCTTGCGGACCATGCACGCCAACGAGCACGCCGCACGCCGGAGCGAGCGGCACTATCGCACCCTGTTCGAGACGGTCACCGACGGGATATATATTGTCAGCCGCGACGAAAAGCTGATCGAGGTCAATCGCGCAGGCTGCCGCCAGCTAGGCTACACCCGCGAGGAGTTGCTGGGCATGCCGCTTGCCCAAACCGTAGCGCCGGAGGCCCTGGACCAGCTGGCCGAGATACAACGTGAGGTGATCGCCAAAGGCTTCGTGATGGTCGAGGGGATCCAGCGGCGCAAGGACGGCAGCACCTACCCGGTCGAGCTGACCGTGAGCATGACCGAGGTAGAGGGCGCGCCCGCGTTCATAGGCGTGGCTCGTGACATCACCGAGCGGCGGAGCGCCGAGGCGGACCGCCGTCGCCTGGAGGACCAGCTCCAGCATGCGGTGAAGATGGAATCCATCGGCCGGCTGGCCGGCGGCGTGGCCCACGATTTCAACAATCTGCTGACCGCAATCCTGGGCAACCTGGAGTTGGCCAACGATCGCCTGCAAAGCAATGACGGCGTCCAGGAGCTGCTGGGCGAGGCGCGCGCGGCAGCCGTGAGTGCCGCCGGGCTGACCCGGCAACTGCTTGCTTTCTCGCGCAAACAGATCGTCGAGCCGCGTCTGGTGGACCTGAACGAACTGATTGCGCGCATGCATAGGATGCTGGTGCGCCTGATCGGCGAGGATGTTGAACTGCGCACCGTGCCCGGCCCAGGGCCGGCCACGGTGAAGATCGACCCCGGTCTGGCCGAGCAGGTGCTGGTGAACCTGGCGGTCAATGCCCGCGACGCCATGCCGGGAGGCGGGGTTCTAGTCATCGAGACCGCCATCGTCACGCTTGATGAGGAGTACAAGCGGAGCCACCCGCTGGTCGAGCCGGGCGCGTATGTACGGCTGGCCATCGGCGACACCGGCTTCGGCATGAGCGACGAGGTGAAGCAGCACCTATTCGAACCGTTCTTCACCACCAAGCCACGCGGCGTGGGCACTGGGCTGGGCCTGGCTACCATCTACGGCGCCATCCGGCAGAGCAACGGCCACGTCGAGGTCTACTCCGAGGTGGGCAAGGGCACGACTTTCAAGATCTACCTGCCGGCCGAGTCAGGGGCGCCCGAGTCGCTGACCCCGACGCTCGGCTCACGGCCGGTCACCGGGGGCAACGAGACCATCTTGGTGGTCGAGGACGACGAGCGCGTGCGCAACATCGCGACCCAGGTGCTGCGCGACGCCGGCTATCGCGTGCTCTCGGCCAGCAACGGCGAGGCCGCCCTGGCGGTGGCCAGCAACGACGGCGAGCCGATCCACCTGCTGCTCACCGACGTGGTGATGCCGGGCATGAACGGTCGGCAACTGACCGAGCATCTGGCCCGGTCGCACCCCGAGACCCGAACCCTCTTCACCTCGGGCTACACCGATAGCATCATCGCCCACCACGGCGTGCTGGAGCGCGGGATCGAGTTCTTGAGCAAGCCGTACACCCTGGAGGTGCTGACCCGCCGGGTGCGCGAGGTGCTGGACAAGGCGCCGCGCTGACGGCTCTGCGCTATGATGCTGCTCTGATGGCAGCCGTGGATCTGTCTTTTTCCCGCTACGTGGCGGCGTGCAAAGGCGCCGGACAGGCGCGTGCGCGCGAAGCTGCTGCCTACGCGTTTGCTGGCGATCTGCGCGTGCGCTCCACCATGGACAAGTTGCGGCCAGTGACGCTGGCCATGGAGTCCGCGGTTCGTTTCTGGAACACCGTCGGCAAGAGCCGCCTGGTCGGCAGTGCCGTGCGCCTGGGTGAACGCCAGTTCCCTGAGCTTTACGCCAAGGTCGCCCACTGCGCCGATGTGTTGCAGATTCCCCTGCCCACCGTCTATGTCTCGCCCGAATTGGCGTCGCTCGGCGCCCACACCTTCGGGTCCAGCGACGATGCCACCCTGGTGCTTTCCGGGGCTCTGGTTGACCACCTGAGCGAGACCGAACTGCTCTTCGTCATTGGTCACGAGTGCGGTCACATCCAGAACAACCACGTCGTGTATCTGACCGCGCTCTACTATCTGACCCAAACCGCGAATGTGATCCTGCGCCTGGGCGCCCAGCCCGCGGTGCTGGCCCTACGCGCCTGGTCGCGGCGGGCGGAAATCACCTGCGACCGGGCCGGCCTGCTCTGCACTCGCGATCTCGCAACCGCCACGGCGGCACTCATCAAGTTGGCGCTCGGCTCACGCAAGCTCTACGGCGACATCAACGTCGACGAATACCTGCGCCAGTTCGCGGAAGCGCGCGACGATCTGCGCCGGCTGGGCGAGGCCTTTTCCACCCATCCCTATCTGCCCACGCGGGTGACGGCCTTGCGCCTGTTCTCGCAAACGGCGTACTTCCGCGGGGTGGCCGGCGACGGCCCCGGCCCAGACGGGCCCGGGCTTTCACGCGAGGAATGCGACGCCCAGGTCGCGGACCTCTTGGCGGTGTTCAGGTGAGCGACCAGCCGGCCGCACGCAAGGCTGCCATTCGTGAAGTGCTGGGTCGACTGGCAGACCTGGCGGCTGCGACCGGGCTGGAGTCTACCGCCCACGACATTCGCCAGGTGCGCATCCCCAAGCTCGACCAGGGGCGCTTTTCTCTCGTCGTGCTGGGCGAGTTCAACCACGGCAAGTCAACCCTCATCAATGCTTTGCTGGCCCTGAGCGACCCCTGGTCTGCGGGCTCCAGCCCTGCGCAGCCCGCGGCTGAGCCGATACTGCCCGTTGGTATTACGCCCACCACGGCGGTCCTGGCGCTCATTCGCCACGGCGAGCGGGTTGCGGCCGAGGCTGTGTTCGAAGACGGCCGGCGCCAGCCCATCGGCCTGGACAAGCTGGAGAATTGGCTGACCGTGGCGGGCGCGCAGGCGGCGAATGAATCGCGTGGGGAGCTCGCCGGCTTTGCCGGCGACGAACCATCGCGGGAGGGTTTGGGAACCCTTCCAGGGTTCCCATGTAGATTGCTCTCGCACGTCGAGATCGAGCACCCGGCGCCCTTTCTGCGCGAGCAGATCACCGTGGTCGACACGCCTGGGGTGAACGACATCAACGAACAACGCGCGGACATCACCTATGGCTACGTGCCGCGCGCTGATGCGGCCTTGTTTCTGCTCGACGCCACCCAGATCCTCACGGCTTCGGAACGCCGATTTATTGAAGAACGCATCCTGCGGTCCTGTCGTGATCGCCTGGTCTTCGTGGTCGGCAAGGCCGATCTGCTCGACGAGGCCGAGTTGGAAGAGGCGACCCAGTTTGCGCGGCAGCACTTGTCAGGCTTGCTGAGTGCGCCTGCGGTCTTCCCCATCTCGGCCAAGCGAGCCCTGGCTGGTGACATAGCTGGCTCGCGCCTGCCGGCGCTGCTGGCGCACTTGCGTTTGACCCTGGGAGCGGAGCGGGTGCGTCTGTTGCTCGACCACACCCTGCAGGACGCGGGCCGGCTAGCGGCCTTTGTGCGCGACAGCCTGGGCATGCGGCGGCGCTCGCTGGAACTGCCGCCCGCGGATCTAGCCGCGCGCGTGGCGCACGCCCAGCAGCGACTCAAGCAAGGGAGCCGGGCGCTCGACCAGGCCGCCTCCGGCGTGGTGGCCGAGGCCGCAGCCCTAAAGGCCCGCGTGCGCCAGGACTTGGCTGACTTCGCCCGCGACTTCGCGGCCGCGCTCCCGCCCGAAATCGACAGCAGCGACGCGGCGGACGTGCGGCGCTACCTGGGACCGTTTCTGCAAGACACCTGGAAGGCCTGGCTGGAGGCCGAGGGCGAACGCATGGCCGCCGAACTGGATCGCCTAGCCGAGCGGGCCATTGAAATTGCCAACCAGCGCGTGGAGGGCTTGACCCGCGCAATCGCCGACGAGCTATCGTCGCCCGAGGCGCGGCTTCACATCTCGGTGGACACCTTCAAGTACGACGCCTCGGTGTTTGCCTTGGGGGCCCTGGGCACGACAGTTCTGTTGTTCGTCAATACCCTGGCGGGCGGGCTGATGACGCTGGCCGCGCCGGTGCTGGCCCTCATCTTCCGGGGCAGAGTAGCGCAAGAGGTGAAGGCCGAGGCCAGGCAAGCCGCACCCGAGGCAGTGACCAAGGCCGCGACTGCGCTGGCGCCCAAGCTGGACCAGATCGTCGATGAGTTCGTGCAGCGGCTGCAGGAGTTCATCGCCGAGGCGGGCGCGGCACTAGCGCGCGGGATCGCCGAGGTATTGGAACGCGCGCTGGCCGAGCGCCAGAGCCACGCCGAATCAGTCGCACCCAGTGCCGAAGCGCTCGACCAGTCGCTGCTCGCACTCAAGGCCATCGAAGAGCGCATCGCTGAGATACGCCAGTCAGTGTGGGATGGCGAATAGACTAGGGACAACCAGGCTCGGGCTCGATGTAGGCTAGCAGGTCGACCTCAGCGGAAGGAAGGATCTCGCCGGATCCCGTCTTCACGGTACGCGGGGTCTTGAGCTCGACGCGCGCCACGCGAGCCGGACCCTGAAGATGGGCGATGAGTTCGGAGAGCGGTGTCGACCAAACCAGGATCTGATCATCCCGATCGATCCGACGGAGCAATTCAAGCAACTTGTCCACCGCCTCGGCCGGCACCGGGATCCCCATCGCCCCAATGCCACCGCTGGCCCCGCCGATGAAGAAGTGACCGATCTCGGCCCATTTGGGCGTCAAGGTACGATCATTCTCAGCCAGCCGAAATTCCAGCGTGCGATCGCCCAAGGTGCGTAGCGGCCTTTCCAGAAGGCGCTTGCCTTCGAGAACCCGCACCTGATCGCCTTCACGAAAATCCTCGGGCGCCCCCAACGTGGTCAATTCCACCTCGGGCGGACGACCGGGTTGCCGCTCGCCCCGCAGCCAAAGCAACAAGAGCGGTTGCTTTGGCGTTTCCACGGTGCGGGAGAAAGGGTGCGGGTATTCCCGCACCAAAACCCTTTGCACCTCGATTACCAGGTGACCGCTGCGCCAGACACATCCATCGGCGGGCGATTCGATGCGCATCAAGGCCCGCCCCTCGCGCTCGCTGAAACCGCCCATTCGCTCCGGACCACCACAGGCAACGCACGCCAGGAACAAGGTCAGCAGGTACGGTCTGCGCATGCCCATTCCTACCGCATCTCCCACCTTCGATCATTCCTTCATAGCAGACGCCATGGTCCGTCGCGGCGAAACTCCGCATAGTTCATCCCGGAAAATCCGCGGATCGGGCATGATCGACCCGCAATGGGTCTGCTCGACGAACTCCTCTCCACCCTGACCGGCGGCGAGTCCCTGCCCGAAGTCGTGCGCAAGGAGATCGCGCAGGCATTGGCTTGCGCGGAGGAAGGCGAGTTGGTGATTGCCGAGGCGCGCCTGCTCGGGCTTTCTGACGACTATCCCGAGCTGCCCGCCGTGTTTCTAGCTTTGGGCGAGGTGCGCAGCCGCCGCGGTCACGACCAGGCTGCGGTCGAGGCCTATGGTCGAGCGGTGAACTTGGCCAAGGATGCGGTGGACGGATGGCTGGGTCTGGGCGAGGCCCTGGCTCGCCTGGGCCGCGAGGAGCCAGCCCGGGACGCGCTTCGCCGTGTGCTTTCGGGCACGTCTCAGTCCGAGCTGCGCGGTCGTGCGCATGCGGCGCGAGGGCGCCTGGCCATGCGCGCGGGCCGCTTTGGCGAAGGGGTGCGAGAGCTGCGCAAGGCGACCGAGGCCTGTCCACGCGACCGCCTGATCGCCGCTGATTTGGGCCGCGCCCTGCTGGCCGCAGGAGAAAGCGACGGCTGGCGCTGGCTGTTTCATGCGGCTCAGGAGCTGATCGAAGCGAAATCCCCGGGCTCACCGGCTGATGCGGACCTGGTCATCGAAGCAGCGCGCGCCTGCCCTGAGGGGCAGGCGGCCGAGGGCCTGCTGCGTGCGGCCCTGGCCGACTTCCCCTGGCGGGGCCCGGGTCGGGCGCGCGTGCAGGCGGCCCTGGCTGAGGGTTTGGCAGCAACCGGGCACGGGCAGGAGGCTGCGGCGCTGGCGGCAGAGGCATTGGCCGCGAGTCCTGAGGATCCGGCCGTGCTGGCTGCCTGGCGTACCCTGGCCGAGTCAGCGGGTGACTTTGCCGGGGCGTTGCGTGCAGCCTTGCGCGAGGCGGAACTGGGCGCGCCTGCCCCGGCCACGACCGTCGTGCGGCTGGCGCTGGCAGCCCATGATCGCTGTGAGCTGGAACGCGCGCGGGAACGCTTGGAGCAGGGCGAGTTGACGGCCGCCGAGTCAGCCACGGCCGCCGCCTTGCGCGGATTTCTCGACGGCACGGCTGGCGAACCCGAGCTGCTGGCCCTGGCCCCGCTGGCCTGCACCGAAGCCGCGCGGCGATTTGTGGCACAGGCCCTGGCCCCGGGTGCCCCGCCGCAGGGGAACCTTCATGCCTTGCTTGCCTTCGCCTGCGATCTGGCCACGCGCTCGCCTGAATTGCAGCCGCTGCTTCCTGCAGTCCTGCGCGCGACCGAGGCACTGGATCGCCCCCTGTTGGTCGCGGTGATGGGCGAGTTCAATGCGGGCAAGTCGTCTTTCGTCAATGCCTTGTGTGGCGCCGAGATCGCGCGCGTGGGGGTCACGCCCACCACCGCCACCATCAACCTCCTTCGTTTTGGCCCGCCCGGCGGCCGCGTACACTTTCACGACGGCCGCGTCGAAGAGCGCAGCGAGGCTGAAGTCAGGAGATTCGTGGCCGGCCTGGATGATGCGGCAGCCGGCGCCGTGCGCATGGTCGAGATCTTCCACCCTTTGCCTGTGCTGCAGAAGATCGAGGTGGTCGACACGCCGGGAACCAACTCGCTGCGGCCCGAACACGAGCGTGTGGCGCGCGCCTTTCTCGTCGAAGCCGACGCCATCGTGTGGGTCTTCTCCCTGGGCCAGGCGGGCAAGGCGAGCGAGCGCGATGTGCTTGATCGGGCACGTGCGGCGGGCAAGCGCGTGCTCGGTGTGCTCAACAAGGTGGATCAAGCGGGCGCAGACCAGGTCGCGGCTTTGCGGGAGCATGTGCAGGCAACCTTGGGCGACCGGATGGAAGCGCTGGTGCCGCTCTGCGCGCGCGACGCGCTTGCCGCCCAGCTCGCGGGCGACGATGCGCAACTGCAGGGAAGCGGCATGCCGGCGGTGCAGGCGGCCCTGCAAGAGCGATTCTTCCAACACACGCACACGCTCAAACAGAATACCGCGGTTGCGGCCCTGGCCCACTTTGCCGACCAAGCGGGCGAACTCTGCCGAGCGGTGCGGCCGGCCGGGGATGGGGAGGAGTTTGTCCACCGCCGGGCTAACCTCGATGCCAGCGAGATGCACATTGGGGCAGCGCTGGCGAGCGAGCGGCTCAATTTGGCGGCGAACTTGGATGACGGCTTCCGGCGCGCAGCGGCCGAGACCCTGGCCATGGCAGAGCCGCGCACCTGGCCTCTCGGCGACGCACATAGCTCAGCTGCCGACGAGGAATTCCTGCTCGATTTGCTCGATGAGATCGTGACCGGCGCAACCGAGGCGAGTAAGACGGCCTTGCTTGCTGCCGCAGCCAGCGCGCCTGAGCTGCCCATTGCCGCAGCGGTGGACCAGTTTGCCGCCTATGCCCGTGGCATGCTGGCTGGAGGCGTGGCCGAGCGTTTCTTGCAGCAGGTCCTGACCCGGGCAGGTAGCCGCGCTGACGTCGAGGCCGCGGCTGCGACACTCACGCGGCGGATGCCCGATGCCGAGGCTGAGTTGTTTGCGCCCCTGGCCGCAAGGGTCCGCGCGGTCTTTGCCAATGCGCGGGCTGACCTGGCCTTGCAGGCGGCTCGGCGGGCAATGGCGGATGCGCTGGTTGATGCCCGCCTGGCGGGCCCTCTGGCTGCCCTCAGGAAGTCCGTGGACTCTTATCTCACAGGTTCTCGATCTTCTTGAACCGCGGAACCAGCAGTTTCATCACCGACCAGGCGAGGATGTAGGCGACGGCGCAAATTCCGAACATGATCGAATAGGAGATCCTCGCCTCGGACAGCACGAGCGGCGTCTGCAGCCTCTTGAGCTGAACGAATGCGTCGGCGTTGATAGCCTGTAGTTGGGTGACGATTTCCTTGGGGAGGCTGCCCAACTCGATCTTGTCGAGATCGATGACACTGCCGTGCTTGTTCAACAGGTGCAGCGAGCGGATCTGATCGAGGTACGCGCCCAGCGTACCGGTCTTCGCCTCGGCCCAGGTCTTGGCAATGCCGGCTTGCCGATAGGCATCGAAGAGCCAGCCGGCCGACTTGCTGACCAGGATGCCGCCGAGGCCGCCAAACATCCCGCCAATGCCGATGACCGAAGCCACGGCCTTCTTGGGGAACATGTCCGAGACCGTGGTGAAAAGGTTGGCTGACCAGGCTTGGTGGGCTGAAGCACCGACACCAATGAGCAGGACTGGCACCCAGTAGCTGTAGCCGCCCAGGGGCTGGGCCAACAGCACCGCGAGAGGGAACAGGGCGATCAGAATCATCGCCCGCATGCGCCCCGCGTATGGCTCATAGCCTCGGTTGATGAAGAACATCGGGAACCAGCCGCCGCTAATGCTCCCGACGCAGGTCATGGTGTAGAGCACGGCGATGGGCACGGAAATCTGCGTTCCCGTCATTCCATACTGCGCTTTGAGATAGGCGGGCAGCCAGAAGAGGAAAAACCACCAGATGCCATCGGTCATGAACTTGCCGAAGGCAAAGGACCAAGTCTGGCGAAACGTCAGCAGCTTTCCCCATTGGACATACCAAGGGATCTTCGGCCCATCGGAAGCGGCCGCCTTGGCCTCAGCCGCTTTCGCCTCGGCGGCCTGCTCGTCCGCGTCGCTGTGAATGTAGTCGAACTCCGCCTTGCCCAGGCGCTTCTGCTTGGCCGGTGCCTCATAGAGCCAGAACCAGAAGACGAGCCACAGGAAACCGATGCCGCCCACGATGATGAACGCACCCTGCCAGCCAAAGTGTTTAGCAATCCAGGGCACCGTGAGGGGCGCCAGGATCGCGCCGACGTTGGCGCCGGAGTTGAAGATCCCCGTGGCCAGCGATCGTTCGCGCTTGGGGAACCATTCGGCGGTCGTCTTGATCGCGGCGGGGAAGTTCCCCGACTCGCCGAACCCGAGCACCGCCCGAGCGAACATGAACCCGCCAGTTCCCTTGGCGAGCGCGTGCAGGATCGCACCGACGGACCAAACGATCAGCGCCCAGGCAAACCCCGCCTTGGTGCCCAGCCAGTCGACGATGCGACCAGCGAATAGCATGGAAATCGCATACACCAACTGGAACACCATCACGATGTTCGCGTAGTCCGTGTCGCTCCAGTTGAATTCGATCTCAAGGCTGGGCTTGAGCAGGCTCAAGACCTGCCGGTCCAGGTAGTTGACCGTGGTAGCAAAGAAGAGCAGGGCACAGATCGTCCATCTGTACCTTCCGACCTTTTCGCTGATTCGGCTGAAGTTGTTCATCGGTCTCGGTTGGGGGGCTGAAGGAAAGGACCGCAGGCAGCAGCGGCCAGAGAATCCCACCAGGGACATTCGATGGGGGTGACGATGCTCATCAACCTGCAAGTCTAGTGAGTCGAGTCATGCTACCATCGCCTGTTCTTGAGAGCATAGGCAAAACGAATGGGAATCGATGCAGGCGATTTCTGAGGCACAGACGACAGCCAGTCTGGTGCTCGGGCTCGACGAAGCAGGCCGGGGTCCAGGGCTTGGCCCGATGGTACTGGCAGCCGTCGCCCTCGACGAGAAGGCGGCGGACCTGCTGGCCAAGCAAGGGGTGCGCGATTCGAAGGCATTTGGTTCATCCGCTGGTGCGCGAAGAACGCGCGCAATCCTCAAGCAGTCCGTGGAGGAACTGGCAACCTGGATCGGCCTCGAAGTATGCAGCGTGCAAACCATCGACGAGTATGTCAGCCACGGCGCTCTCAACCTGCTGGAGAGAGAGCGCGCCGTGCGCCTGATCGAGCGTGCGCCAACCTGTGGCCGTGTCGTCGCGGATGGGCGCAACTTGTTTTCGCCGCTTGTGGCCCGCTATCCCCACCTCGAAGCGCGTGATATGGGTGAGTCGGTTCACGTGGCCGTCGCAGCGGCCAGCATTTGCGCAAAGGTGCACCGGGATGCTCTGTTTGATGAGATCGCGCAGCGCTATGAGGCGGGCTTCGGCCCCTTGCGCGGCGGCGGATATGTCAACCGGCTGACGCGCGCCTTTGTGGCCGAGTACGTCCACCGCCATGGCCACCTGCCGCCCGAGGCACGCGCGAGTTGGCCCTGGCCGGGAAGTCCGCCCGGACATTCACACGGGAACCCTGAGAGGGTTCCCATTCCCTCCCGCGCTCTGGCTCCGGCAGGCAAAGCCCGCCTTCGCCTACGCGATCATGGGAACCCTGAGAGGGTTCCCATGCCCTCCCGCGCTCTGGCTCCGGCGGGCAAAGCCCGCCTTCGCCTACGCGATCATGGGAACCCTGAGAGGGTTCCCATGCCCTCCCGCGATGGTTCGCCGCCGGCAGAGCCGGCGGGCTCCCCACGCGAGTAGAGCGCGCTGTGTGGCGTTAGGCGCGGGAGTTGCTTGGCGGCGTCCGACGAACGCCAGAAAAATCTGGACTCCTGCGCGCAACAGGCTCATCGTGAGGCGGAATACTCTGATCGTCGCCCACTTGGGTTCCTTGCGAAGCCGCTGCTGGGTAGTCGACTGAGAATGAGAACCTGGCACAAGGAGAAGCACCCATGGGAAAGAGACTCTACGTCGGCAACCTGCCCTACTCGGCCAATGAGCAAGATCTTCACGACCTTTTTGCGGGCACAGGCCACGAAGTGACCGAGGCCAAGCTGGTTATGGATCGGGAAAGTGGGCGTCCGCGCGGTTTTGCTTTCGTCGAGATGTCAACCGACGCCGGAGCAGAAGCCGCCATTGCAAACCTCAACGGCAAGGATTTCCAGGGCCGCACCCTGACTGTCAATGAAGCGCGCGAGCGAACCGGTGGCGGCGGCGGCGGACGGGGTGGGTTTGGCGGCGGTGGCGGCGGTGGCGGCGGTCGCGGCGGCCGCGGTGGGCGCGGTGGCTCGGGCGGCGGCGGTCGCGGGGAGCGTTGGTAGAACATCCGTGAGACCGTTCAACAAGAGCGCCGCAGAAAAGCGCAAGAAGGAAATCAGCCGCCAGCAATGGCAAAAAGAAAAGGCTGAGCGTCTGCTGCAGCGCCAGCAGGAGCGCGAAAAACGCGGTGTCTTGGAGCCGGGCGAAGATCCCGACATAGCCGGGATCGTGCCCGGCCCTCAGCCGTCACCGGACGAAAAGGCCGGGATCGTGCCCGGCCCTCAGCCGCCACCGGACGAAAAGGCCGGGATCGTGCCCGGCCCTCAGCCGCCACCGGACGAAAAGGCCGGGATCGTGCCCGGCCCTCAGCCGCCACCGGACGGAAAAGTGTGATCTAGCCAGCATCTCGCGGAACGCGATCCAATGCGTTGCTGGCTAGCTCTTCCGCGCAGAGAGCACAGGGAATGCGGGGAGCCCAGAGCATGACCAGACCCGAAAACCAGCGCGCACATCCGCTGCTCTGGGTGCCCAGTCTGTATTTCGCCATGGGCACGCCCATGATTGCGGTGTCGGTGGTGGCGGCCATAATGTACAAGAACCTGGGGCTGTCCAACCCCGAGATCGCGGCCTACACCGGCGCCATGTACCTGCCCTGGGTGCTCAAGCCGCTGTGGGCGCCGCTGGTGGAGCTGTTTCGCAGCAAGCGCTTCTTCGTACTCGCCATGGAGCTCACCATGGTGGTCACGTTTTCTTGTGCGGCTTTTGCCCTCAAGCTGCCGGCCTACCTGCCGCTCACCATTGCCTTCTTCTGGATGTCGGGCTTTGCCTCGGCGACCCAGGACATCGCTGGCGATGGCGTGTACCTGACCTCGACCACTCCCAGAGAACAAGCGCTATACGTCGGACTGCAGGGGGCATTCTGGAATCTGGGCAGGGTTCTGGTCTCGGGCGCCCTGGTCAGCCTGACTAAGGTTCTCTACGACTGGGCCGCAGCGGGCAAGCCGGCGCCCACCTTTGGGCCTCACCCGGCGTGGTTCACCGCATGGATGATGGTGATGATGCTGATTGCGGCCATCTTGGCCGCGACCGCCGTCTGGCACTTCTACATTCTTCCTCCTGGGGCCAAGGCCCCGGATGCGCCGTCCAGCGTACGCGCCGCCTTGGCCACCACCGCGGATGCCTGGGTCAGCTTTTTCAAGAAGCCGCGCGTGTGGATGATGATCACGGCGGTCTTCTTCTACCGATTTGCCGAAGGCTTCATCGAGAAGATCGGTCCCCTGTTCCTCATGGACAAGCGAGCCGTCGGGGGCCTGGAGCTCGACAACATGGCGCTTGGTAACATCAACGGAACCTTCGGGACAGTGGCGTTTGTCGGGGGAACCTTGTTGGGTGGGCTGCTGGCCGCGCGCTACACCTTGCGGCGCATGTTTGTGCTACTGGCTTTTGCACTCAATGTGCCGCACATCACGTTCTTCTATTTGAGCCAGGCCCTGCCGCACGATCTAGTCTGGATTACCTGCGTGGTGCTGATTGAGAAGCTGGGCTACGGCTTGGGCACGGTTGGAATGATGTTGTACATGATGCAGGAGTTGTCGCCCGGGCGCTATCGCACGGCCCACTATGCCTTTGCCACCGGGGTCATGGCGCTCAACATGATGCTGACCGGGATGGTGAGCGGGCGCATCCAGGCCTGGCTCGGCTACCAGGCATTCTTCGGCTTCGTGCTGCTCGCCTCGCTGCCGCCCATCATCATTTCCTTCTTCGCCCCCTTCGGGGCCACCGCCGAGGCGGAAGGCTAACTCAGAACTGCACGCCGGTGTCGATGTAGTAGAAATCCTGGTAGAATTTCGCGAGGTTCGTGTCGGTGGTGGCTGGTGGAGTCCAGCTCTTGATGGCTTGCTCCGACACCAGAGAGCGTCCTGACGGATCCGTGAATCGCAGGGCCAGAGGCAGGGTGAATGGCCCTTTCCCTTGCGGAAGCACCCATGTGCCGAAGCGTTCCTGCGGCCTGGCTGGCGTGTAGTTGGGGTCCCGTTTCATCGACACCCACTCGCCGGACGGCAATCTGGCCTCGACGTTCACCAGCGAGCCAAGGCCGGAGACGTTGACCACGCTGAAAGAGAAGTAGTACTCGCCCCCGTTCTTCAGCAGTATGTAGATGTTTCCAGTCACCGGACAAAGCACGCGGCGGTACCGGGTGGGGATCACCCCATCCACCATCATCCCGTTGGCGTCACCGGTCTGCAGCCGCGACATGGCGATGTCCGAGAGATCCAGATGGAGGCTCTCGTTGGACAGGGGATCGTGGTCGGCTGGCACCACCGATGTTTTCGTCGAAGGCGGGAGCGGACAGCCGTAGGCGAAATCCGAAACCTCGCCGCAATGGTCGCGCCCCGAGCCACAGCACCATTTGGAATTGGCCGAGCAAGGGCAGGAATCAACGATCTGGAGATCAACGGGCGGCGTGTAGCCGGTCTCTGTCGGCTGGTAGTCGCTGCCGTCCTTCTTGGTGCGAACCAGCTGAAAGCATTCGCCGCAACTCAAATAGTTGTCATTGTCACCGGGAAGATCGGGCCAAAACTGCGTGTAGTAGTCGCCGTCCGGGGCCGCGAAGTTCCCCCGCAGCGAGATGGTAGGCGGGTCGGCGCAAAGATCCGGGTATGTCTTGCAGAACGTCGTGCACTGCCCCTGTAGCGTCGGGTCCGTGAATTTGTAGGCGGTGGTGCAGAGCCCATAGAGACCGAACGCGCAGGCCCCGCCGTAGGTGAGCCCGAAATGGGTGGAGCGGGAATAGTGCCAGGGCTCGTTGTCGCTGACACAGTGGACTTCCGGCCATTGTCCCGAGGTGCACGCCTTGCTGCTGACCACCGTGCACTGAGCCGAGCCTGGTCCGCCGCACTTGCTGCAGTCTTCAGACCTGTCGTCGTTGCTGCAGTATTGGGCACAGCACACACCGTTGGTCAATGCCCAGGCACCGCAGGAGTTTGCGCCGGCATCAGGACGGGGTCCAGGAAGACGTAGCGAGGGGTCCTCGGAAACCGCGGGACCTATGCACACAAGGGGCGCATCCACGGGCGCGTCGGCGCCAGCATCGGGGGTTGAGTTGCTGCCGCCGCATCCGCCCCCACCGCCGCAGGTCGTGCCAGTGGTGCCACCTGAACCACTGCCGCCTACGCCCGCCCCGCCTGCGCTCCCGCCCGAGCCTGCCGTCCCAGTCGAGCCGCCCGTCTCGGTCGAGCCACCTGCCTCGGTCGAGCCACCCGATGCTGCCTGGCCTCCGTTGCTAGACGCGCCGCCGGTTTTCGCCGAGCCACCTGTGTTCGCCGAGCTGCCCGTCGCTGTCCGGCCCGCGGTCCCCGTCGACCCACCCACGCCCGCCCCGCCAAGCTGAGCATTTCCACCTGCGCCACCAGTCGCGGTCCTGCCCGAGGTGCCGGCTGCGGCGTCCTCGTCAGTGCCCCCGTTGGCGGTGACCTGCGCGCAGCTTGCTGCGAGGAAACATGAGCCAAGAAGAACACCTGCGATCCGCGCTAACGGTTCGCGGTGCCACGTGAGTCGAAAACCTCTCCCCCCCTGACACAGCGTCGGATCGCGTTCAGTTGTCAGGTGCATCCCGCTATTGTCGCACACACGACCAGGCCGCGCATTCCGATCCATTTCATTGCAGCGGCACGACGCCGCGCCGCCCCGGCGGATGGCCCCTGCCGAAGGCGATGATTCTCACCCAGCGGGGACGATGAGGGGTGGTCGAGAATCGTGGTCGTGGTCGCGGCCGTGGCCGTGGCCGGACATTGTCGTCGTGTGCGCCGCCCTATGGCCCCTTCCTGGTAGCTGCCAACATTCGTTCGACCATGCCGCGAAACGGTCCTCGTGGATAGAGCTTGAGATAGCGTGCCGCTAGCGCCTGGGCATCACTGTCGCCGTTGCCGGCAGCCGCCTCGATCAACATCACCAGGGCCTCTTCAGACAGCTCGCCCTTGGGATGGCGATCCAGATAGGTGGTGAGCAGCGCACGCGCACGAAGGGGATTCCGCTCCACGCGCAGGGCGCGCATGGCCTCTAGCAGAGGCCCCATGTCCTCCGGCGATGCAGCTCTTGCCGCATGCTTGGGTCGTGCAAACGACGCCGTCCCTTCGCCAGTCGGGGTCGGTGGCGTGGCAACCGGCCCTGAGGCGGACAGAGGCAGAAGCACGGGCGCCGGCGCCCTATCGCTGGGTGCCTGACGCAGCCGATTTGCCGGAGTCGTTGGCGTGGGACTCGGCGCGCTCGAAACGATGCTATCGATGACGGCGGTCAGCCAGGACGGCCACCCCGCCAGCGCAGCACTTGCGAAAACCCCAGACACGAGCAATGCAGCCACGGCCAACGCGAAACGCAGCCTCGCAGGCCGGTACGAGCGAGCCCTAGGCAGAGCCAGCCACACCCGCTCTTCGCGTCCTGCGGGAGCCTGGTAAGGAGTAGCCTCGCGAAGCAAAGACAGAGCCCATTCGGCAGAAGGGTCCCAGACCCTGTCTTGCTCCACGCACAGCCGCACGGGATCCTGTTCCGGGGTGGCCTGGCCCGTGGGCGGGGGTTGTTGTCGCGACATCATGGTTCTGCTCTCCCAATCGTGCTCGATTTACTTGGTTGCTCGCGTCGGGCCAGGGATCTGTGCTGTTTTGCAGCGAGGGCAAAGAAATCCTTGCGGGCGTGATGAAGCCGAGTCCAAACCGTATTCAAGGGAATTCCCTGAATCTGTGCAATCTCCTCGCCTGAGAGGCCTTCGATTTCGAAAAGAATGAAGGCACTACGCCGTGCCTCGCGGATCTTGCCAAGCAGCGCGTACAGCAAGCGTTGGTTCTCCTTCCGCTCAAGCGCGGCCGCAGGATTCTGGCTGGTGTGCGGTAGGGTGTCTGGCTCGTCCATGCGGCCCCTGGTGAAGATGTGCCTTATCCACGTGCGACGGCGAAAATCTCTGACTTGACGCTGCGTGATGCGATAAAGCCAGCCTGCCAGGTTGGCGCCGTCAAAAGAGTCAAGCCGGCGGCGTACCACCAGAAAAACCTCTTGGGCAATGTCGTCACGATCGGCGTCGGGGCCGCCCAGTGCCCGGATCCAACAGCAGACCTCCTCGAACCACTCGTGATAGATGCTCTCAAAGCCGCCACCGCCGGACGTACCTCGCCGGCGGCCAATGTCGTAGAGACATGCTTGGCCCATCTGAACTTGTGAGGATACTACAGGATGCACCTAGCTGTTGTAGGGCGTGCCAGGGGTGTTTGCTTCACGGATAAGTTGCTTCGCCTCTGCAATGCTCCAACAGAATGACTCGATCCACGAACCTAGCTTCGGATATCGTGTCCATGTGCGGGTAGCTTGGCACCAGCGGTCATGCGTCATCGCGGCGATATTGCTTGCGCTGCCGATAGCGGCGCATGCCGCCGATGACGCACAGCCAAATGAGCCCGCGGAACCGTCGTCAAACGAGACGAGTGGGCTGAGTATTCCAGGGCCACTCGACCCAGTCGTTGGTGAAAGCCTCTGCCCTCTGCCGGATGCCATCTGGCAAGAGCTTGTCACCCTCGTGCCGCGCGAGCATTTGATCTCGCGATTGCGCGGGCCGGGAACGAAGAGCGCGCCTATCCGGGTGGAAGACCTGGGCGCGATGTTTCGCATCTTGGTGCTCGACAAGGTTCGCGAGTATCGCGAGGAGGCCCGGGACTGCGCGTACCGAGCCAAGGTGGCGGCGCTCTTCGCTGCGTTGATCATTGATCCAGCGGCGCTGCTAGAGGCCGGACTGTGCGAGCGACCGCCTTGTTCAGCTCCACCGGCGCCAGTGCCGCCTGTCCCTGCCGAGATCAAGACCCTCCCTGCTCTACCGCCCCGGCCGCTCGTCCGCCTCGAGATTGGCCCCACCTTGATCGCCGGGCTGGGCGCGGAACATCTCACGGCGCACTGGGGAGGCGCTCTCCGGCTCACCCTGGGTCGGGGCCGGGTTGTTCCGGTTCTGGGAGTGGCTGCGCTCTGGCCGGCGGACACGCGCGTCGGCGGCGTGCGCCTCCGGCAGTGGAGGTTACCTGTGGATCTCGGGGTCCGCGCAACCCTGTGGGGCCCGTGGATCGATTTCTATGGCGAGATCGGCGTTGCCTTTGCCCTGCTGTCAGAGCGAGGGCTCGACCTGGCCAGCCCGAGGTCGCCCACGGGACTGGAAGCAGGGGGCCGTGTCGTCCTGGGGGCTCGTCTGGCCCGCCGGGCTGGGCTCACGCCTTTCGTTTCGCTGCAAGCCGAGTTCTTGCCGGATCCACCCTCAGTGTCCGCCTTGCCTGAAGGTTTGGCAGGTCGGACCCCTTATGTCTGGATGGGCGCCTGCGCGGGCGCCTCGTGGGGGATTTGATGAAACCAAACGCAACGAGCAATAGGTTCCTATTGGCCGTGTCGTGGCTCGTTTTGCCCTCGGGGTGCGGCCAGAACTTGGATGTCGGCTCTGACATCTTGTGGACCTCGCGCTTCGAGGTGGGGGGAAACAGCTTCCCCGAATGGACACCTGTTCCTTTCGGGTTCGGCAGCGCTAGTCCCGTGCCGACGCCGAACGAACCGAACATGCCGAACACCGTAGAGGTGTCGAGCGAGCAAGGACACCATAGCAATTTCGCAGCGAAGCTGACCGTCTCCGGTACGGCGGACAATACGGCGGGGATCGGTGCCAGCCTCGTGCAGAACGGGGGTCTCCCCGACGAAGCGTACTACAGTGCCTGGTACTATCTGCCGCAGAGCGTTTCTGTCGGTTACTACTGGGTCATCATGAAGTTTCGCTTTCGCTCCGTTCCCGACGATCCGAACACGGCAGGCGAGTTGTTCGACGTGAACTTGACCAACCCGTCGAGTGGGGTGATGTCTTTGCGGCTATATGACCATCAAACTCCGCCGAACCAGCCGCAGCCGAAGGTGAGTCCCAAGTCCGTTTCTGTCAATGCCTGGTTCCAGCTCGAAGCCTTCTATCGTGCCGCCTCCGACAACACAGGCCAACTGACGCTTTGGCTTGATGGTGAGCAGATCCTAGACCTGCCAGGGCCCACTGGGCCAGCCGGGTGGGTGGCATGGGACGTGGTGAGTGTCGGATACAACTTGACTCCGGAACCGGCGGTTCTCTACGTTGACGATTGCGCGATCAGCAGAACGCGCATCGGTCTGAACGGGTTGCTTTCCGAGTGATCATCCCCGCCTACTTGAGGTTGGGCATCAAGTCGCGGGTAATGACGTAGCTGCTACTGTACACCTTCTTCAATTCATCCACAGTGCTGTACTGCTCGGGATAGGGCTGAGTCCAGATGCTGAAGAACACCCAATTGGTCTTGCTCGACTGCAACTGATCAGCATCCGGGACCGGCCCGCACTCGTGAAGAGCGATGGGCATCGTGTCGCCGAATACGGTCTTTGCGGCATTGAATATCGACGTCATCGGGCTGTAGTCGTTGGCCTTGTTGTAGTTGTCGGCGCCGCCGATATCGACGTACTCCTTGCCTGGGTAGAACGAGGCTTGGGGAGAACCGTTGTAGGGGAGCAGCCAGAGCGCATTCCTGACGCCGTTGGTATTGATCACGCGATCAAATGCGTATTTCCACAGGCGGACGTACTGTGCGCCTCCCTCCATGCTCCACCAGAACCACGTGCCGCCTGCCTCGTGGAATGGTCTGAAGATGACCACGCCATTGCCGGCTTGGACCGTCAGCATCCGCTTGGCAATCGCGTCGATCCGTTGATTGAATACGGTGTTCTCGCTGGAGCCAACCGTCAGCGCCTTGTCGATTTCGCCCGCAATCTTCGTCTGTGAGCCTGTGTAGCCGTCGGCGGTTCCGGGCGCCCCCATGTGATAGCCGAACATACAGAGCCCGCCGGCGTTCCAGTAGGTGAGGCATCGGGTTGCAGCTCCGTCGCTGTTCGCCTCAAAGGAGCGAATCGCGGGGTACTTCCCAGTACTTGTGTAGATGTAGTTGATTTCGACCTCGGCCCCACTCTCTTCCTGCCCCGAGAGAATGTGGTTGCCGTATTGGCTGTAGAGATAACAGAGAACGTTGCGTGCCTGCTGGGTCGCGTTGGGGGTTACGGGTACCGCGGTACAACCGGGCGGGCTCGTCGCGCCGCCGGCCCCGCTGGTTCCGCCCGTCCCCGTAGTCCCGCCCGTGCCCGCGCCCCCGCTGCTCCCTGCGCTCGCGTCGGCGTCCGTCTTTCCGCCGCCAGCGGATGCGTCTCGGCCACCGGTGCCCGCGTCTGCTGCCAGGGAGCCGCCCGTCGCGGACGTGCCACCAGCTCCGGTCACGTTTCCACTCCCGGAAGCCCCGCCGAATCGGGAACTTCCGCCGCTGGCTGAGGCCGCGTCGACGGGAGGGCTTCCACCACTGCTGGAAGTCCCAGCGCTGCTTCCGCCGCTGGGCGGTCTGCCGCCGCTCGCGGTCAAGCCGCCTGTGGCCACGGTACCGCCGTTACTCGTCGTGCCACCATTCGCGGTGGTCGATCCGCCGAGACTGCTGGCGGTGCCACCGGTCGCAGTGGCGCCACCCGCGGTTCCACCAGCAGACGCCACGCCGCCGGTCGAGCACGAACCACCCGTGGGTTGCCCGCCGCTGGCCTGCTGGGGCTTGGTCGAGTCCGCGCCGGAGCAGGCGATGAAAAGCCCGCCAATCAACAGGGCACAGATTTTTCGCAGAAGTGTGCTCACAGTGAAGTCCAGGGGTTGAGCGACGGGCAAGCTTCACGAAATCGCTGAGCTACTTGGCGGCGTCCGAGCGCTGGGCTAAGCTGAGTGTGCATGACAAGCGTCTGGCCTTCGCTGCTAGCTGCCTGGTTCGCCGGGTTGACGGCGTGCGGGTGCAGCGTGGATCAGCGTTCGCTGGGTAGCCTGGGCGCACCTCAGGGGGAGGCCGGCACAGCGGCGGATGTTCTCGTCGATGCGCCGGTCGACGGACCGGTCGATGCGTCGGTCGATGGGCTGACAGACAGCCAAGATGCCCTGGCTGGTGAGGCGGACGCTGGGCCGGAGATTTGGGTCCCCTTCCAGCCACCGAGCCTTCACCCTGCGCTCGCGAATTTGCCCGCGAGTCAGGCAGATCCGACCCTGACCGCCGACGAGCTGGAACTCTACTTTTCGAGCAATCCCAACACCGACTATGACATTTGGCTAGTTCAACGAGCTAGCAGCACGGCGCCGTGGGGCACGCCGGCCAAGGTCGACCAACTATCGAGCACCTCTCTGGACGAAACGCCGGAGGTTTCAGCCGACGGGCTGACCATCTACCTCGCGAGCGATCGCGCCGGAGCGGGCGAGCACCTTTGGGTGTCCCACCGTGCGACACGAGCCGATTCCTGGGATACTCCGGTACCGGTGACTGACTTCGTTGGGGGAGACAAAGACTTGTCGCCCTCGCTGCAGCGAGATCAACTGATGATGGCGTTCGCTTCCCTACGTGGGGGTGACTGGGATATCTACATAACCACTCGCCGGTTGATCACTGACCCGTGGGGTCCGCCCAGAGCCCTCTCGGAATTGAATTCCACTGCATACGATTGGGATCCGGCCCTGTACCGCGGGGGAAACAGCATCATGTTTGCGTCGCGACGCTCGAACCCGTTGAACTCGCTTTTTCATGCCGCGCGCGGCTCGGCGGCGGAGTCCTTTTCTGCCCCGCAGGAGGCCACCGAGTTCAACGTCCTCGGCAACGCTGGTGATCCCTGGCTATCGGATGATGGACGCCACATCGTGTTTGATTCGCGCGGCGGCCCCTCCAAGATCTACGAAGCCTACCGGTAGCTACAATCCCGCGGCCAGAACGATGGCGCCAAAGGGCCGCTCCCTCCAAGGTGTTCGCACCACGTTGGTCTTGTCTTGGCTAGTGACCACGTAGTCAACCGGACGGAGCGCGAAATCCACACCGAAGATCATGCGCAACGACCAGCGGCCCCAAGACCGTTCGATGCCCAGAACCGCGCGTATTGTCGGGTCGAAAGCGAAGTACGCCGACGCCGGCTGCGCGTCAGGACTGCTCAACTCGGGACGGACGCGAGTTAGCTCGATCGCGAGTCCAAGGCCTGGGACGAAACGCAACTGCCACGGAAGCGCCAAGGGGCGCGAGACCCCCAGCCGAACCCCGTTGCTGAACAGCTCAGCTCCCAAGTCCCCGTTGTGAAACTGGATTGGCCAGGTGCCATAGAGATCCACTCCGAAGCGCAATCTCCAACGCTCGTACTCGATGCCGAGGGCCACCTCATTCCGCACGGTAGCCCCATCCCACCCCTGTAGTTCATAGCCGGCCAAGAGTTGCCAACTGCGCGGCCTCGCAGCGTACGCATCATTCGGATGCGGCGTCGGCGCCGCGGTTTGCTTCGCGACGCCTTCCGAGGCTGGCCGTGGCGCAGCGACTTCGAGGGATTGCTCATAGTCGTTGCGGGTCACGCCTATGAGCTTTCCCGCCAGCAGGGCTTCAAGCGAACTCTGTGCCACGAGCGCCAGGCTCTCGAGTGCCACGTTGTCCAAGCCGTGGTCCAGTCCAATGCGCCGAACGAACACGCGCTCGGTGGCAGCGTCTGTGATGTACAACTTGACTTCATGATCCGCCGCAGCATCGATCCATAGATTGGCAAAGAGCGACGGTTGCCGCGGGCCAAATCTTGCGACGCTGCGTGGATCCACGGACGCCACTCGCTCAAATTGGGGCGTCACCGCGATGAAAGACAGAGAATCCGTCAACGATTTCGTGATGGCAGCGAAGGAGCGGTCACTGCCAGCAACCACTACTTTCACTTCGCCCCGTGAAGGCGGCATGGCAAAGAGCGGCCGCCCGCCCAGCATGTTGGTGGCGAGAAACAGGACGAGGATGGGCAGCCCAGGAGACAATCTTCGACTAACAATACCCGATCTAAGTCGCGTCCCGATCACTAATAGGGCTAGCGGCTAGGTCCCGGCTCCGTCGGGGCATTCGGCTTTGCGGCCAGGGCGGCCAGCCGTTCTTTCGCGCGGTTCGCGTAGATCGATGCAGGATGACGTTCCAGCACGTCTCGCCAAGCCGCAGCTTCGGCGGCCGAACGCCCCAGATGCCCAAGCGCCATCGCACGGCCCACCAAAGCCTCTTCCGCAACGTCCCCGGGCCGGGCCAGATACTGGTTGAACTGTGCCAGCGCCTGGTCCGGCAAGCCCCTTTCAAGGAACAATCGCCCGGCAAGAGCAAACGACACCCGCGTCTCACGCGCCGCCGGATAGAGGTGCTGTAGCTTCAGGTGAACGGCGATGGCGGCGTCGACCTTGCCCTCGCTGCGCAGAGCGAGCGCTTGTGCGAATAGCGCGGCTGCCGACGCCTGTGCGCGCGGGAACCGTTGCACAGCCGGCTCGTCAGATGGAGGCACCGGCTCGGCGACGGGGCGCAGCTCGGGCTGGCTTGGGGCTGGGGCAACCTTGCGGGTTGCCACGGCTGGCTCCGGGAACAGCAAGGGGAGCGAGGATGATCGGTGTGAGCGCCAGAGGCTGGCCCCTGCCATGCTGCCGGCCAAGAGCAGCCCTGCCAGCGCGAAACCGAGCCGGAAAGCTCGTCGGTACCTGAGCCTGGCAAACCGGGGCGGGAAAAGCCCAGTCATGGCCCGTTCCACCGCCTGCCGATCGAGTAGCTCGTCTCGGGGCTGCTCCGCCAATGTTTCTCGCGTCCGTTGGGCCGCCGCCATGTGCGCCGCGCAGGCAGTGCAGGCAGCCAGGTGCAGGTTGAGATCCCGGCGTTGCGCAGCAGGCAGGGTCCCGTCCAGCGCCATGTCCATGGCCTCTTCAGGATGCAAGCAAGAATTCATCGAAACACCCCCACACTCTCGGGTGAATAGCCCCGTTTTTCGAGACAGCGCCGCAGCTTGTCCTTTCCGGTGCGAAGTCGCGTCTTGGCGGTATTGAGCGGCACACCGGTAATCGAGGCAATCTCCTCCACTGAACATCCCAGAAAGAAGCGCAAGAGAACCGCTTCGGTCTGTGACTTTTTCAACTTACGTACAATGAGTTGGGCGAGCCAGGAGCACTCAACATCAGCGACGATGCCGGCGGGATCCAGCGATGCAGGTCGAGACTCACGGCTCTGATGGAAGAGGCGCAGATGTTCTACCCGAGCGCGGTCCTTGCTGCGTTCGGCAATGGCCACGCGCAACGCGATCTTCGCAGCGTAGTACGACACGTCCGCTTCAAAACGATACTGGGGCAACGCCCGAACGATGTCGATCAGGGATTCCTGGATAGCGTCCTCAAGGTCGGGATGGGTGTATCCCATGACGCCGCGGCAAGTCCGTCGGACCGTGGGGGCAATGCCGTCGAGAAACCTGCGAACCTTGTCAGGGTCATTCCCCAGCGCCTCTCGCGCAAGCGCGGTCAGGGGTCCATGCCCTTCCTCAGCAACCGGCGTGCGGTCGCGAAGCCTACCGGACAAGAACAGGTTGTCCTCAGCTAACGACACCAATAGAGTGTGGGCGATCTCCGGGCCAGATGTCAAACCGGCTCTTCGCGGGGCACAGGATTTCATCCGCCGCGGCGGCAACGGCAGCCCTCGCAGGTCGTCTCCGTCCGAAATTGTGTTGACCGCGTGCATGCCCAATCGCCTCTCAGTTTGCGGTGGGCGAGGCCAAGCGGCCGCCCACATCGACCTCGTTGATCTTCACATCGCTGCCGGTGGCCGAGGTGGCCTGCAGTCTCACGTAGCGCGCGGTAACCGCGTTGAATTCGGCCGAGGCCCAACCGGCCAACTGCGTGGCGCCCCACTGCCAGGTGCCGTCGTAGCCCGTCTTGAGAGTCACCGGCGTGAAGGTCGTGCCGTCGGTGCTGGACGAGATGGCGTACCCGGTGATGCGTCCCGTGTAATCCTTGGTTGCTTGCTGGGGCGCGATCTGGGGCGGCTGGT
>Ga0182017_10000334_pt1 | contig 36517 bp, 42 predicted proteins | sample 712E3DmetaG_FD_120492 | JGI IMG/M metagenome (GOLD analysis project Ga0182017, IMG submission 120492) | Permafrost microbial communities from Stordalen Mire, Sweden - 712E3D metaG | ecosystem: Environmental > Terrestrial > Soil > Wetlands > Permafrost | place: Sweden: Stordalen | collected... | reverse complement strand
TATTCATTCAGTGCCGTACTTGCCGAGGAGCGCAGACTGGAAGAGTGGAATGTCCCTGGCGATGAAACTTCCGCGCTCTGCAAACTTTCAGTCGCTGATCCGACATGGAAGATGCCGCCAGAGGCAATGCAGGCTGGCATGGATTATTATTTGAGTAGTCCTAATGCTACGCGGTATACCGACAACAATGGTATTCCTGGCACGCACGAAGGTTTGGCCGAATACCTGAATTTGCTGTATTCGGATTCTGGGGTGAAGTTTACGCCTGACTGGGTTCAATATTCGCCTGGGGCCATCAAACGCCTTCTTGCGGAATTTGTCCCGTCCGTGCTGTTCTCCAATGACACCATCCTTTTCTTCCCCGATCCAAGCTACGGGGTGATTAAAAGTGCCATCAATAAACGGGGCGCGAAGATCATCGATGTTCCGCTTGTCTTGTCCGGCGGCCGGTGGCATGTGGATTATGAAAAGATCGCAAGCCAACTGGAAGCCGGCAAAAAAGCGCTGGTGTATATGAACATTCCGCACAATCCTGCGGGAATCACGCTCTCCAAAGACGAACAGGAATATGCCATCGCTTGGGCTACCAAGAACGGCATCATCCTCGTGTTTGACGAAGCGTATACCCACCTCCGGTTCGACGAAAGCGGCAGCGTGCTCCATGTCGCCGGATGGGAACAGTGCTGCATCGTTCTCCAAAGCGTGAGCAAGGGGTGGAATGCCACCGGCCTGCGTTTCGGTTGGGTCGTTGCTCATCCGACTCTCATCAAAGCCTTCCGCAAAGTCATGGACGTCAAGGATTCCGGCGGTTTTGGTCCGAGCATTGCTTCGGCGCTCTGGTGTCTCAAAAATCCAGGGTTTGCTTCGATGACTCGCGACCGATACAAGGACTTGCATCGTGGTCTTTTCCAGGGTCTGCAAGCGGCTGGTTTCGAAGCCTCAATGCCTGAAGCCGGATTGTGTCAGCTCACCAAAGCTCCCCGTCGAATCGAGGGTATCGGTTTCGGAAATGCCACGGAATGTTCCATATGGCTCCGCAATAACATGCGGATATCAACAATGCCGGTTACTATCGGGGGCCAAGCATGGCTCCGTTGGGCTGTTACCATCGCTACGGTCCCGAAATGCGGGCTCAATGACGAGGCATCGGTTATCGCGGAAGTCGCCCATCGTCTCAAGGCGTTAAAATTGGAGTTCTGATCGTTTGCGAATCGTATTCATATCGCCAAGGGGTCTTCCTCTTGGCGGTTTTTAATTCTTGACATTTAGGGCCTTTATAAGTAATGTTCGATTCAGACACAGAGTAAAAGCAGTCTTTGCGTCGCTCATTTCAAACCACAAACTGTAGAACAACCATCAACCAATGGATACAAATGAACATTATTCCCGAAAGATTCTTTGGGTTTTTGCAGGCACATGTGCCTGCGATTGCCAGAAAGCTTGGAGATGTATTCCACATCAATCACGGTGACTGCATACGCCAGTCAATGCGGAACATTCAGGACCCGTTCAAGGAGCAAGGATTGGACATCCTCGAATGTTTCGCCATCAAAACCAATCCGAGGCTGGCTATCGGTGAGATTACCTTGTCCGAAGGTGGCGGCTTTGATTGCGGTTCTTCCGATGAACTGAAATTCGCCCGGGAGCTCAAGACCCCGCCGGATCATATCATCCTTACATCGAACAATACGCCGCCCGAGCTTTATGTCGAAGCGGTCGCGCACGGAGGGTGTATCCTCAACCTTGATGACGAATCCTTCGTCAATAAAGTGCCTGATCCATTTCCGAAACGTATATTCTTTCGGCTCAATCCCGGCGATCGCAAGACCGGGGACGAGGTCAATTCCATAATTGGCGAGCCCAGGCGAGCAAAATTCGGCGTGCCGATCGAGAATATCGAGAGAGCGTCTCAGGCGGCAATAGATCGCGGCGCCGAGTCGATCGGTTTGCACTTAATGGTCTGTTCCAACGATCGCAACTACCTTCACGTCGTGAACACTATCAAGCTTGGGCTTGAGAAGATCAGCGACATCGAAGCTTATACAGGGGTTCCTGTACATGGCTTGGACTTTGGTGGCGGCATGGGTATCCCGTATCGCCCAGGAGACGAAAGGTTCGACTTCCAGGCTTTGGCCAAGGAAGTCAGACCGCTCATGTCTGAATTCCTGCGTCTCCACGGCTACTTCCCGAAGTTGTACATGGAAAGTGGTCGATACGTAACTGGGCCGAATGGTGTCTTGATCAACCGGGTTATCAACGTATTCACGAAGTACAGAAAATACGTTGGTGTGAGGTGTGCCATCACCGGCGTGCCTCGGTATGCCCAGTACAAAGCGTATCATCATCACATGGTGTTACGTCCCGATGGATCTATCAAGGGCGGTCCGACGGAGATCGTCAGCATCTGCGGTCCGACGTGTGAGAACAATGACTACACGGCCGAGGACATCGAGCTTCCAGTGGTGGAAGAAGGCGATTTCATCGTCACTTTCTGCGGCGGGGGCCATTGTGCAGCCAGTGCCGGACGTTATGGTTGGCAAGCTGTTCCGCCGGAGCTCTTGGTTCAAGATGGTGTGGTCAGGGTGATAAACAGGGCCCCGACTTATGCCGACAATACTGCCCTCCAAAGGGGTTTGGAGGGGAGCAAATACATCCTTAAACTCTGAAGTTCTGAATTCTACACACGCCGCGCGCTACAGTAAAATGTGGCCGCGGCTTTTTGTTTGACATTTTCCTATTGGAGAGTAATATCGGAATCTGAACTGTAGTAAACCGAAAACCAAATACCGAAATTATGACAAGAACAAGACACTTGATTATTGTAGGCCGCTCTCGAGATGGCCGCGAAAACATGACCAGTCTTTTGGTCAATGCATTTAACACTGGAGACCGGTCATTCACGCGTCTCGACGGGGCTCCAATCAAAGGGGATTTTCCTGATGATTCGATTGTCGCCTACTTTAGCAGCAAGGAGCGTTTCCAGAGCGTGCTTGCAGAATGCATTAAACGCCACCTGACGCTTATTGTGGGGTCTTCTGATGTCAAAGCGACTGAATATGTCCCCTCCGAAGTGGAAATTCCCGTAATCATTGCAGAGAATCTATCGCCGCTCGTGATGGGCGTGTTCGGGGCATGTGAACGTCTTGGTAAGGTCAGCCAAATGATTGGCGCGCATGCGTTTGTGGCCGAAGGCCACCAGAAGACCAAGACCTCTGCACCGGCAACGGCCCAAAAGATTGCTGGGTACTTCGGAAATCCGCCCGAATCCGTTGGTTCCATTCGTAGCGATCCTATTGCCAGGGCTGTGCTCGGTATCCCGGAAGCAAACCTCGGGGGTTTCGGAGCGCATTTCATAGCGGTTTCTCACAACGGTACGAATGTGCGGGTATCCTTCGATACGCAAGGACGCTCGATGTATTGTGATGGCCTGAAGCTTCTGCTCGGAAAGATTGATGAGCTTGGCAACGACCTCAAGCCGGGTATCCACGAAGCTCACGAATTGCTTTTTGGTTAAACTGCTTAACCGGGCAAAATATGTTCAATAGCCGAGTCTCGCACCACCTGCGATTCTCGGCTTTTTTCTTTCCATGCCTTACTTAGCACCACTCCATTTACCAATTTGACGGCCTAATTCGGCTATGCTACCATGCCCCCTACGCTCTCTTCGAGCATTTTTCATTAAATTATGGCACGATCCCTCAAGAAAGGACCTTTCGTAGAAGAGAGGCTCCTCCAGAAGATAGAAGGCAAAAAGCCGGCGACTGCGGGCGTGATAAAGACGTGGGCGCGCCGCTCGCAGATCTCTCCGGAAATGGTGGGCTTCACTTTCGGCGTCCACAATGGAAGAGTTCACAATGAAGTTTTGGTCACCGAGGACATGGTAGGACACCGCCTCGGTGAATTTTCACCTACGAAGAAGTTCGTCCGCCACGGAGGCAAGATGCAAAAGGAGATAGAGCTCAAGGCCAAGGAGGCCGAGGTCGCCGCCGCATCAGCCGCCAAAGCCGCCGCTTCCGAGGGCAGCACCAAGAAATAATCTTTCAATCATTCAATTTTCAATCTTTCAATTCCTAATAACATGGTCACCGCATCCCTCAAAAATTACCGCATCTCTCCCCGCAAGGTCCGCGTCGTAGCAGACATGATCCGCGGCAAGAGCGTAGGCGATGCCAAGACCATATTGATTCAGGCCGCGAAGAAAGCTCGCCATCCGCTCGCTGACCTCATCGATTCCGCTATTGCCAATGCCACCAACAACTTCAAGCTCGACAAGGACGCTCTTTACGTAAAGGAGATCCGTGTTGATCAGGGAGTGACTATGAAACGCCACATGCCGGTTTCGCGCGGCTCCGCCCACCCCATAAAGAAGCGCAACAGTAACGTAAGCATCACGCTCGCCGTTAAAAAATAACATGTCTCACACCGTACACCCATATTCTCATAGGCTAGGGATCATCCGCGACTGGAAGAGCCGCTGGTTCGCCATGGACAAAGTCTACAGGACCGCCTTGAAGACCGACATCATCATCCGCGAATTCCTAGAGAAGGAACTCCGCTCATTCTACGTCGGCGGTATAGAGATAGAGCGCACCCAGAAAGCTATCCGCGTTGTGGTAAAGACCTCTCGTCCCGGCATGCTCATAGGCAAGGCTGGCGACGGCGTGGTCAAGTTGCGCGTGAAGATCCTGACTCTCATCCGCAAGGCAAAGATAGACCTCGGTGGCCAGGAGCTCAAGCTCGACATAGAGGAAGTTCGCAGCCCCGAGTCCAATGCCGCTATCACAGGTATGATGATAGCCGAAGCCCTGGAAAAGCGCCTTCCATTCCGCCGCGTCATGAAGCAGACTATAGAGAAAGTCATGGCTAACAAGGAGGTCAAGGGTATCCGCATCCGCCTCGGAGGCCGCTTGGGAGGTGCCGAGATCGCCCGCACCGAAGAGCTCAAGAAGGGTCAGATCCCTCTCCAGACTCTCCGCGCCGACATAGACTTTGCCCGCGAGAAGGCTCATATGACATATGGCGATATTGGAATTAAAGTATGGATTTATAAGGGCCAAATTTTTAAGGCTGATATGAAGAAATAATCATTGGATAATTAACTACCATGCTATTCCCCAAAAAAGTTAAACATCGCAAGTGGTTCACCAAGCGCAAGAACGCCGCCAAGGAAGCCGTTAAGACCGAGACCCGCGGGCTCGAAGTCTCTTTTGGTTCGTACGGTCTCAAGGCCATGAAGTATGGCCGCGTCACTTCCAATCAGATCGAGTCAGCCCGCAAAGCCGCCATGCACAATGCCGGCAAGACCGGCAAAGTCTGGATCCGCATTTTCCCCGATCATCCTTTCACCCAGAAGCCGGCAGAAGTGAAAATGGGTAAGGGCAAAGGCGAACCCGTCGGCTTTACCGCCGAGGTCCGTCCCGGCCGCATCATGTTCGAGATAGACGGCGTCGAAGCTGTAGTTGCTCATGAAGCTCTCCGCAAAGCCGGCACCAAGCTTCCGATGAAGACCAAGATTGTGAGCAGGGCATAGGTTCTCCCCAGCTTCTCCCCATGTCATGGCGTTGACAATCTTGGGGGTTATCTGTAGAGTCACAAAAGCGTATTAAAGAGTTGTTACCATTAGTAAAAGGCTTATATTTTAAGCCATTAATCGTTTAATATAATGAAATCAATATTAAAAGGCTCTGTTTCGGTCTTCATTGCCGCTGTATTTATGATTGGGGGGGGGTTTTATGTTCATAGTGCTCAAGCTTCAACTGGCGACGCCGCCCTTGGAGTAACGCAGATTACTGCGATCGCCAATTCAAGCGGCACAGTCGGATATGCCACTGCGGATAACAAATATGCCGATGGTTGGAGATGGGACTTTTATGTGACTGTTCCGAATGGTCAGACTCTTTTGAAAATGAAATTTGCCGATTGGATAAGCGGCTCCAATATTATTCCGGCCGGCGGCAATATACAAATTTATTCCGCGGAATCCACGAATGCTATTGACGAAGCGCACGCTATTCCCATTACCGCTTCCAGCACATGGAGCGATATTTTGAATTTGAATCCAAATGTTGATGAGGATGTAACTATGGGCGGCAGACAAATCGATATTATAGTAGAAGCAAAGATCCCAACGGGTTTCGCGGGCGGTTCTTATTCTACTAGCTATGGTATCAATACGCTCGCTACTTCGACTGTCACTTTGAGCAATCTGCTCCAGACCTATGATTCCACAGGCAAATCCGTCACAGTCACAACTGATCCAGTCGGTTTGAGCACCAGCGTGACATATGACGGCTCTTTGACGCCGCCTACTCATGCCGGCACCTATACCGTCGTGGCCACTGTCACTGATCCGAACTACATCGGCAGCACCACTGATACATTGGTCATCAAACCGGCCCCTATTACGGCGATCGCAAACCTCCAGACGAAAGCATATGATGGCAACACGGCGACCGATCCGGCGCTTACTTATGCGACTTCTTCTCCTCTATTTGGCAGTGATACCTTTACGGGCTCATTGAGCCGTGACCCTGGCGAGAACGTCGGTTTATACAATATCACTCAAGGAAACCTAGCTCTTGACGGCGATTACGTCCTGACCTTCGACCCGAATCAATTTACGATCACTACTGCTTCCGCCACAATCACTTTGGGCGATTTGGAACAGACCTATGATTCAACTGGCAAATCCGTCACAGTCACAACTGATCCTGCTGGCCTATCAACCAGTGTGACATATGACAGCTCTTCCGAATTGCCGGTCAATGCCGGGACCTATCCGGTCATTGCGACGATAACAGATCCGAATTATACCGGCGCTACCAGCACGAATCTGGTTATCAATAAAGCTCCCGTCACATTCACCACCACGGGCCACGATAAGGTCTATGACGGTACTACATCTGCTACAGCCGATCTTACGGTAAATGGCGCGGCAGGCAGCGATGTCCTCACGGCCAATGGAACTGCGGCTTTCCAAAGCAAGAATGTCGGCAATGACAAGGCGGTGAATATCACAGGTATAACATTGTCTGGCGACAATACGTCTGACTATGCCTTTACCGACTCGACTACCACGACGGCCAATATCACTCCGGCATCTCTCACAATCTCCGCCACCGGAATAAATAAAGTTTACGACGGCACTACTGATGCCACAGTCAATCTATCAAGCAATAAGATCGGTAGTGATGATGTGACAGTGGCTTATGATGCTGCCGCATTCGGCACCAAAGATGTTGCCACCGGAAAAACTGTCAGCGTCACGGGTATCACTATTGGTGATACGGATGCCGGCAATTACAGCTTGAGCAACACGACGGCCACTACCAACGCCGATATAACTGCCAAGAATCTCACGATCTCCGGTCTCACTATTGATTCTAAGTCTTACGACGGCAATACGACCGCCACACTCGGCGGTGACCCGACCCTTAACAGTGTTATCAGCCCTGATGCCGTGACATTAGACGGAAGCTCCGTCACGGCCAATTTCGTCGATTCGATCGTGGGCAGTGGCAAATCAGTCGCACTTACTGGCCTTTATACGCTCGGTGGCGATGATGCAGTGGACTACACTCTGACTCAGCCAAGCGGGTTGACCGGCGATATCACACAAGCTTCCGCCACGGTCACCTTGGATAATCTGAATCAAACCTACGGATCGGTGACTCCAGTCGTTGTTACCACGGTTCCGTCTGGACTCTCTACCAGCGTCACTTACGGTGGTTCTTCCGAATTGCCGGTTAACGCAGGTACTTATACAGTCGTAGCCACTATCACTGATCCTAACTACACAGGAAGCGCCAGCGGCAATCTAGTCATTCATCCAGTTTCTCTCACTGTCACTGCCGTGACGGATTCCAAAGTCTATGACGGTACTGCCAGTTCAACTGGTACGCCGACAATAACGTCTGCCAACCATCTTGTCGGCAATGATTTTGCGACATGGAAACAAAGATTCGATACCAAAGATGTCGGTATCGGTAACAAGACCCTTATCCCATCTGGTGCCGTCAGCGATGGTAATGATGGCAATAATTACTATGTCACTTTCGTCAACGACACGACGGGCTCTATTACGCCTCTTCCTGTAACCGTCTCCGCTACTGGCCATGACAAAGTCTACGACGGCACGATTGCCGCTACGGTAGATCTGAATGTCACCGGAGCCGTAGGTGGAGATACACTGACGGCCACTGGTATCGCAAGCTTCGCTAGTCCGGATGCTTCTACTACAGTTAACCAAGTAGTCTCGGTTAACGGTATAACGCTCTCCGGTGCGCACGCTGATGATTACGCTCCAAATACCACAGCCACGACGAACGCCTATATAACGCCCAAGCCACTGACTCTCGTGGTCAACACCATACCCAATATGTTCTATAACGGCACGAATGAGTGGGCGTACTTCTCTGGCACGAACCTAGTTCCTTTTCAACTCGACTTAAAGATTAGCGGAGCCGTAGGTAATGACGATATAACCCAGATTTCAACCATAAATGGCCACTTCTCTGATAAGAAAGTCGGCAATAACAAGTTGATTACTTTCACAGGTATCAAGCTAGACGGAGTCGCGAATATAAATGATTACACTTACAATTCTACGGCCACGACGACCGGCAATATACAGTCCGTATCTCTTGTGGCAAGCATAACTGCAAATAGCAAGGTCTATGATGGAACAACCGACGCCAGCGCCACATGTTCTCTTGTCGGCATCATCGGCAGCGATTCCGTGACATGTGTAGTCGCCCACGCTTCTTTCGACAATAAGAATATAGGCCCAGGAAAGACGGTGACAGCTACTGGTCTAAGTTTGTCTGGCACCGACGCGGGTAACTATTCCTTGAGCAATACGACCGCCACAACCCATGCTGATATTAGTAAGCTTGCCATCACTGTGACGGCGCAAACAAACACTAAGGCGTACGACGGAAATACCAGTGCGGCTGCTATTCCGACAATTATTCCGCCATTAGCATTAACGGATTCTACGGGCTTTATTGAAACGTATGACAACGCAGATTCTGGTTCCGGAAAGACTTTGACGCCAAGCGGAGTCGTTATCGATGATAATGGAGGAGCGAACTATTCTTATCACTACGTGACTGACACGACGGGCGTTATCACCAAGGCTGATCAAACAGTCAGCATTGACCAGGATTTGATACCCAACGGTTCGATCGACGGAAATACGTTCAATTTGACTGGAACAGCCAGTTCTGGACTAATCCCGGTGACATTCGGCGGGGGTACGCCCGGAGTATGCACAGTAGATTCGAATGGCCTCGTGACTATTCTAGACATCGGCACTTGCCCTGTGACGGCACAACAGCTTGGCGACCCGAATCATAATCCTTCTCCGGTAGTCAACCAGGATCTCCAAATTTCCTTCTCTGTCGCTTCACCCGCCGTACTATCCAGTGATCCTTTATCAGCATCCGTGTCCGCCGTGTCTGCTTATGCGGTCCAACCGATAAAATAAAAGACCATGAATAAAATCCTCTTAAAAACCTCAATATTCTCGGTAGCCGCGATCGGCCTGTTCGCTATCGCCAATATAGCTTTAGCCGATACAGTGACCGGTCATCTCTCAACTGGCATAAGTGGCGCGAACGGCAATAATATGACCGGAATAGTTATTGCGTCGCCAGTAGCGAGTCCTTCCGCCGGAACTTATGATTCAGCTCAAAGCGTGACCTTGACCGCGAGCGGTGCCACAAGCATCTATTACACCACTGACGGAGTCACAATCCCGACTTGCTCTACCGGAAATTTGTATTCTAGTCCAATATCCGTTGGTTCTTCTCTGGAGATCCAAGCCATATCTTGTTATCCAAACAATGCCTCTTCAACGGTTGCGTCGTATCTATATGCTATCAATCAAGCCGCGGCTGGAGGCGGTACCAATTACAGCGCGGCTTCTAATTACGGCGGCGGGGGTGGTGGAAGCAGCGGGGGAGCCTCGCTCTTCAGCAAAGGCGACTCCAATCTCGATGGCCACGTCAACATACTTGATTTCGTCGTTCTTATGGCGAATTGGGGTAAGACCGGATCCGGTAATGCCGCCGACTTCAACGGCGACGGCAAAGTTGATATCCAGGACTTCGTTATTTTAATGGCTAATTGGACTAATTAATAACTATCATGAAAAAAATCATACTAACTAGTGTCGCGACCATTCTGGGAACCATGATATTTTCCATGACCGCATTGGCGGCAACCACGGCTTCTTTTACGCCGGCGAGCGTGAAGGTTGCGACCGGACAACAGTTCAATGTGTCTGTTACGGTGAATCCTCAGACGACCAAAGATTACGCGGAAAAGATAGAAGTCAATTTTCCGGCTGACGTCCTTGAAGTGACCTCGTTTACTATGGGAAGCGGAGGCATGGCCCTCTCGCAGCCCGGCTATGACTCTATAGATAATGCAAATGGAGTTCTGATCAAGACGGCCGGGTATGCCGGAGGCATTTCCTCTCCTACCGCGTTCGGGACCATCTTGTTCACGGCCAAGAAGGCTGGAAGCGGAACCATCACTATCGGCGGCCAGTCCGCGTCATTCCAGGCCAGCGGTCAAGGCGCGATCACCGGCACGGGATCCTCATTCATCGTGAGCACCTTGACAGTAACTCCGAGCAAATCAGCCGCTGCGGCTCTAGCCCCGGTTACTACGATAAACGGACAGACTATCGGTACTACTACTGCACAGCAGGCCGCCGCCGCTCTGGCTGATTACCAAGCCGCCGCAGCCGGATCAACTGGATCTAACTACATGACATACGTGATCATCCTGATCATTGTCGTCATTGTCATTGCTGGCTACTTCATCTGGAAGAAGACGAGCAAGAAACAATAAGGTTTACCAACTACTTGACTCCGTAAAAATAATTTTGCTATCATAAAGCCACAAACAGAGAGTCGATAGCCTCGGAAATCCCCGAAAGGGGTTTTCTTTTACTAGAGTTTAACAGCGCGAGAGCGTTCTTTGAAATGAGACATATCTTCATCGACGAATCAGGGATTCATAAGAAAGACGGCGTATCTACGGTTGTCTTGGTTTATGTCTGTGTTGACGCTTTGAAAGCATTGGATAGAGCCGTCTTAGGCGCCGAATCTGATCTCGGGATTGAGGCATTCCATTGGTCGCATTCTGCTTGGGAAGTGCGCGACAGATTTATGAGAATAATTAAGCGGCTGGATTTTTCCTTGAAGGTCGCGATATTGAAAAATCCGTTCAAGGAGAGCGTAGATTATGCGCACGCCTTGGAATATCTGATAGCGGATAAAGATATATCGTCGATCATTATCGATGGTAAAAAGAGCGATATGTATGAACGCAGGATTAAGAGAGCCTTAGGTTTAAAAGGTATTTCCATACGAAAGCTCAAGACATCGAACGATGAAAGTTATCCTGCATTGAGGGTAGCTGATGCTTGTGCCGGTGTCATAAGATGTTACAACGACCATCCTAGTGATAAGCGGGCAATCCGTTTATACGGATTCATCTCGCGAAAGATCCTCGATACCTTCAAGGAGTGATCCATATACGAAACCACCCCCTTTCGGGGGAGGCCAGCTCGGCAGGTAGCTTTTTACGGCTTTTCCTACAGGAATTTGTCCCTGCCTGCTCGTTAGAACTAGTTTAGTCTTTTCATTGACTTTGTCAAGCGGCTTTGTTAAGCTTGTTTTTCACATGAAAGCCATAAAGATGAAGGACATAACCAATAAGACGCAGGCCGATTTGGCAAAGCTCGTTGCCGACCGGCGCGAGACTTTGCGCTCTTTCCGTTTCAGCACCGCCGGTGCCAAGACCAAGAACGTAAAAGAGGGCCGGTCAGTCAGGAAAGACATCGCCAGGATAATGACGGCCATGAATGCAAAAAAAGCTTAGACATTTCTTAGAACTTAGGTCAATTAGACCAATTAGAAATTTCCAATAACTGGACAAATCATCAAACTTCAAGTAAACTCCAAAACCTATGACAACCACTAAGACAGATGAAAGAAAATTGACCCGCCAGACTTATAGCGGCGTGGTCTCATCTGTCGGTATGAAAGATACGGCTGTGGTTATAGTGGAGCGCTTTACTAAGCATCAGAAGTACCACAAGTTCCAGACCAAGAGGACCAAGCTCATGGCTCATGATCCGGGAAATACCAAGAAGGTCGGCGACAAGGCTACCATTGAAGCCTGCAGGCCTATTTCGAAAAATAAGGCGTTCAAGATAATCGCATAATTCGTAGCATTCGGATAAATTCGTAGATTCGCATTATATAAACCATCATGATACAGCCCAGATCAATTGTGAAAATAGCAGACAATTCCGGCGGCAAAGTCGGACGCATATTCAAGGTGCTCGGTGCCTCCAAGAAGCATTACGCGGAGCTTGGTGAAGTGGTGGTCCTTTCCGTTCAGAAAGCCGAGCCGCGTAAGGCTGTCAAGAAGAAAGACGTTCTTCACGCCGTAGTCGTTCGTCAGGTAAAGGCCACGCGCAGAAAGGACGGCTCATACATCCGTTTCGACGAGAATGCGGTTGTCATCATAGAGAAAGGCAAGAAGGAGCCTATCGCCGGACGCATATTCGGTCCCATTCCTCGCGAAGTGGCCGAAGCCGGTTTCAAGACCATCGCTTCTAGGGCGGCAGAAATAGTGTAATTTTCCATTTTCATTTAATTATCATGCATATAAAGAAAGGAGACAATGTGAAAATACTTTCAGGCGATGACAAAGGCAAGACCGGCAAGGTCGTCAAAGCTTTTCCGTCCGTCGGTAAAATCCTGGTTGAAGGTATGAATATGGTTAAGAAGCATGAGCGCTCCAAGAGGCAGGATCAGAAAGGTCAGAAAGTCGAAAGGGCTATGCCTATGAATGCGTCTAAGGTGGCGAAGATTTAAGAAGTAAGATTTAAGATAAACACATGGCAAACAAAACCGTACAAGAATTGAATAAGGAATCCTTCAAGGCTCTCAAAGAAAAGTTGGGACTTAAAAATCCTATGCAGGCTCCGAAGCTCTTGAAAGTCGTAGTTGGCACAGGTTTTGGCTCCGTCAAAGACAAGAAAAAGATCGAGCTCATTGAAGACCGCATTTCCCGCATCACCGGCCAGAAACCTGCTCTGCGCAAGGCCAAGAAAGCCATCGCCACCTTCAAGACGCGCGTCGGCGACCCATTGGCATACCAGGTCACTCTCCGTGGTCCCCGCATGACCGAGTTCATGGACCGTCTCATCAATATCGCTCTGCCGCGCACCAAGGACTTCCGCGGTTTGCCACGTACCGCCGTTGACGCCATGGGCAATTACACCATCGGCGTGAAAGAACACGTCATATTCGCCGAGACTTCCGACGAGGATTTGAAAGACGTCTTCGGTATGGGCATCACTCTCGTCACCACTTCGCATGATAAAAAGACCACGCTAGCTTTTCTCGAATACCTGGGATTGCCATTGAAGAGGGAGGAAGAAAAGGTCAAAAAATAATTTCTAAGTAAAAAATACCGCCACGGAACCTTGTCCGGGCGGGGTTTGAAGTTTATGCGGCGATGACTGCGCCGTCGATTCTCTTGGCTCTGTCGTAAAGGGCCAGATGGGTCCTGACGTCAAATGGGGAATCGGGGAGTTCTAACCCTATCGGGAACAGGGTTATGTACAAAGCAGCGCTTGCACTATACAAGATAAGTATCTCCCTAGTGTCCATTTCAATCGGCTTGCTGAACTTTTCAGGATATTTACGGGGAAAGAAGAGAAAACCATCGCCCCCTCCTTCACATTCCCATGTTCCAGATTCCGTATTCCACATGGCACCATAAGTCCAGTACAGCCGACAAAGATGTGTTTCCCACCAAAAGATTTTATCTATAGTGGCACGGACAATGACGCCCGGCGACGATATTTCAACATGTCCGCCCATAAGATCAACATAAGTACGCCGTTTCATTTCGGCAATATCCAAAGATGTATACACAAGTTTCTCCTTTTTTGTTGTCAATGATTCTCTGATTGCTATTTTGATACAAAGTAACATTTCAGGAAAGGCTGTCAATGGTCACTTCTCCACAATCGCGCATTGCCATTGACTCTCTCACCCCCATCTGCTAGTATCATCCTTACCTTAGAAAACAGGGTTTTCGGGAGGAAATGATTGGAAGCACATCGCATAGGCTCAAGGGGGCAATGCCGAACAGCTAACCAATCCCATTTATTTTGCAAGAATATATTAGAGAATACACATGGCCACAAAAGCAGTCATAGCTCGCTCGAAGAAAAAGCCGAAATTCAAGTCGCGCGTTGTTCGACGTTGTTTCCGCTGCGGCAGGAAGCACGGCTATATGCGCGATTTCGACATGTGCCGCATCTGCTTCCGCGAGTTCGCTAACGAAGGCGCCATCCCAGGCATAAAGAAATCCTCATGGTAACAGACCCAATTTCAGACCTCATAATCCGTATCAAGAACGGCAGTGACGCCAAGAAGGCTTCCGTCGCGGTTCTGTCGTCCAAGTTCGCAGAGAACGTCGCTCATACCTTGAAGAAGGCCGGTTATCTTTCCTCTGTCGAGAAGTCCAAGACCAAGCGTGAAATCGAACTCGGTCTGGTATATTTCGACGGCGAGCCGCGTATTCACGGAGTCGAGCGCCTGTCCAAGCCATCCCGCCGCCTTTACCAGAAGGCCAGCGATATCCGAACATTCAGAAGCGGCTTTGGCAACCTCGTTCTTTCCACTTCCAAGGGTGTTATGACCGACATGGAAGCCAAGAAGCAAAAACTTGGAGGAGAGATTCTGTTTAAGATTTGGTAAATATCATGTCAAGAATAGCAAAAAAACCCATCATCATTCCAGCCAAGACAGAGGCTTCATTTGCCGCTGGCGTCATGACCGTGAAAGGACCGCTCGGCGAACTCAAGAAGAATTTCCGCGACGATGTTTCCGTCACGATCACTGCCAATCCGACGACAGGTGCCAAAGAGATTGCATTGGCTATTACCCGTAACACTCTACAGGCCAAAGCCATGATAGGCACTTACGCTTCGCATCTTCGCAACATGATAGCCGGAGTCAATAAAGCCTATGAGAAGAAGCTTATCGTGGAAGGCATCGGCTACAAGGCCGACGTAAAAGGTAAGGAGCTCGTGCTCAATGTAGGTTTTTCTCATCCTATTCACATCGAAATACCGGCTGATTTGAAGATCGTTTCCGACAAGACAGGCGTGACCATTTCCGGCATAGATTGTGAGAAAGTCAGCCAGTTTGCCGCCGTAGTCAGGGCCATGAAGAAGCCGGAACCGTACCTTGGAAAGGGCATCAGGTATTCAGATGAAGTTATCCGCAGGAAGCAAGGAAAGAAAGCAGCGTAATATATAATACGAATCCACGAATATATCCGAATACTACGAATAACGAATATACAAATACCATGAAATCAATCATTAAAAAACAGAATATGAGATTCGCCCGCAGGGCCGCGCGCGTCCGGGCCAAGATAAGCGGAACGGCAGAGCGCCCACGCCTGTCCGTCTTCAAGTCACATCGCTATATATACGCCCAGATCATAGATGACGTCAAAGGAAATACCCTCGTAGCGTTCTCTTCCAAGGAAGCAAAGGGCAAGAGCCCGGCTGACAGGGCCAAGGAAGTGGGCCTGGGGTTAGCCAAGAAGGCCGTGGCCGCCAAGGTAAAGAAGGTTGTTTTCGACAAGAGCGGATACCTTTATGCCGGCAAGATCAAGTTGGTGGCCGATGGCGCTCGTGAAGGAGGATTGGAATTTTAAAATAATACGAATATGCCGAAAAAAGATATACAAGTAAATACAGATGATATTTCTTTGAATGACAAAGCTGCTTTGGACGCGGCCGCCAAGAAAGCCGCAGTCTCCGAGACGACGGAACCGGTTGCATTTCCTCTCGATGCATCTCAATCAGCCGCTGCTCCAGTGACCCCGAACAAGATCACTCCAGGACGCAAGATGCGTGATGCTGCCTACAAAGGTGGCCGCGGAGGAGGAGCCGGTGGAGGAGGCCGCGGAGATTCCCGTGGTAGCGGTCGCGGCGGCAGGTCTGGAGGCAGAGGAGGCCGAGGCGGCGATCGTGGAGATCGCGTTAAGCCCGAATTCGACGCCAAGATGATAGATATCCGCCGCGTTACACGCGTCACTTCAGGAGGCCGACGCATGAATTTCAGCGTTGCCGTAGTGGCCGGAGACAGGAAGGGCCGCGTAGGCGTAGGACTTGGCAAAGGCGTCGACACCTCGCTCGCCATTGAGAAGGCTACCCGCGAAGCCAAGAAGCATCTCATAAAAGTTCCTTTGAATGCCCAGATGGTCATTCCACATGCCACCGAGGCCAAGTTCGGCAGCGCCCGCATCATGATATTCCCAGCCAGAGGCAGCGGTATCGTTGCTGGAAGCTCGGCCCGCGTGGTCATTGAATTGGCTGGTATCCGCGATATTGCCGCAAAGATAATGTCCGGTTCCAAGAACAAGATAAACATAGCTCGCGCCGCTATCGCCGCTTTGGATAAATTGTCCCGCATTTCCCGCGCCACGATGCAAGGCAAGAAGGAGAAGGTGGTCGAAGACATAAAGCAGGCTTAAATCACCATCATGCAATCCAATCAACTCAAAAGAACTCATAAGAATACAAAGCGCATGACCGTCGGTCGTGGTGGCAAGCGCGGCAAGACTTCCGGCCGCGGAGGCAAGGGCCAATCCGCTCGCGCCGGCAACAAGCGCCGTCCTGAATGGCGCGACATCATCAAGAAGCTCCCAAAGCTACGCGGCCGCGGCGTCAATCAGAATAAGCCTATTTCCGACTACATGAAAGTCGTCAACGTTGGTCGCATTGAGGGAGCTTTCTCTGCGGGTGACATTGTCACTCCGGCTACTTTGATTGAAAAGGGTGTCGTCTATACCCAGTCAGGCCGCATTCCTGCCATAAAGATCCTCGGCGACGGCGAGATAACCAAGGCCGTTAAGATTTCCGGTTGTTTTATCTCCGGTTCCGCCAAGGAAAAGATAGAGAAGGCCGGTGGCGCAGTTACGGTTATCGTCGATAAAGTCGTTGTCAAGAATCCGGGCGCAGGAGGCATCGTGGGCATTCCGAAAGTCGTTGTTGCCAAGCCGAAGAAGGCTGTTAAGGTAGCAAAGGCTCCGAAGCCCGAAAAAACTGAAAAAGCAGCGAAGCCTGCGAAAGAAGCGAAGGAAAAGAAAGCGAAGTAGGCTATACTTAAGAAGCAATGATGCGTATCCAATAATGAACACCTTCTGGCAAAAATTCACCACGGCTCTCAAGGATCCGATCCTGCGCAAAAGGATCGGCTTCACTGTGGCCGCCCTGGTCATATTCCGCCTATTAGCGGCTATACCGATTCCAGGCGTTGATGTTACCAATTTGGCCAAGCTCTTATCGTCCAGCCAATTCTTCGGCTTCTTGAACATATTCTCCGGCGGCGGACTTTCCAACCTTTCCATCGTCATGCTTGGTGTCGGTCCATTCATCACCGCCTCTATCATTATCCAGCTCCTCACCATGATGTTCCCGAAATGGAAGGCTCTGATGAACGAGGAAGGCCAGGCAGGCCGAATGAAGCTCTCGCAATATTCCCGCGTCATGGGTGCGCCATTGGCCGTCGTCCAAGCCCTCGGCTTTCTCATTCTCCTGGAAAATCAGAATGTATTGCCGCACCTATCTACTGGCTCGCTCATCATCAATATAATCGTCGTCTCCGCGGGCTCCATGCTGCTCATGTGGATAGGTGAGCTCATATCCGAGTTCGGCATAGGCAACGGCGTTTCCCTCATCATCTTCGCCGGTATCGTTTCCCGTCTGCCAAAGGATATCACCCAATTCTGGTCATCATTCGATCCTTCACAGATGACGGTGTACATCGCGGCAGTAGTCATCGCTCTCGTAGTCATCGCGGGCGTGGTGTATGTCACCGAGGCCGAACGCTCGGTGCCGGTCACATATGCAAAGCAGGTCCGCGGCAATAAAGTCTACGGAGGCGCTTCGACTTATCTGCCATTGCGTCTCAATCAGGCCGGTGTCATCCCCATCATCTTCGCTCTTTCCATCCTGCTCTTCCCCCAAATCATTGCTAATTTCTTGGTTCACGCCTCGAATGTAACCGTAGCCTCACTCGCATCCTCATTTGCTCTCTTCTTCAACAATCCATGGGTCTACGGCGGCTTCTATTTCATTCTGGTCGTGCTCTTCACTTATTTCTATACCGCAGTTACCTTTGATCCCAAAATGATATCGGAGAATCTCCAACAGGGAGGGGCATTCATCCCCGGAGTCCGTCCAGGCGACCATACTCACGACTACTTGGCCGGCATCGTCACTCGCATCACTCTCGTAGGTGCTCTTTTCCTCGGTATCGTAGCCGTATTGCCTCTGGCCATGCAGCATTTTACCGGCGGCACATCGCTCGCCATTGGCGGCACTGCTCTCCTCATCGTCGTTTCCGTGGTTTTGGACCTCTTGAAGAAGATAGACGCGCAAGTTGCGATGAGGGAGTATTAAAATAAGAAGTAAGAAGCAAGGAGTAGGAAGTAAGAAAAAGGCCCCGACGCGTCGAGCGCGAAGGGGCTTTGAAGTTCGGTACAGTTTTCGACCATTATAAGTTGTTAGGCCGTAAACGGGTGGTTAGTAGGTGTTGACAGTTCAGTAAGGGACTCTTCGACGTAGGCTTTTGCCGCAACTGAAGCCTTCATGACCTCCTCATCATATTTGGCCAGCCAATCGTCGGAGAGTTTTCCGATCATCAACCTCGGCCTGTCACCATCTTCCTGAAATGAGACAATAACCCAGCGGATCTTCTGTTTCGATCCGAGGCGTTCCAATGCATGGATAACAGTCTCGTTCCAGATTTTTGTCTGTTTTGTAACACGCCACCCGGCCCGTATTACCGGCTGATCGTCATCGACGCATACCTGGCCGACAAATTTACCGTCATCCGAATAGAGGCGCACGTCCATCACAGATCGGCACACTTTCCCAAATTCTTTCCACGACCATTTGGATTTGACCATGCACAAGTGTTCCAGAATCTCACGATTTACAGGCTCAAAACGGGCCATTTCGTAAATATTTTGGTTGTAATGATGGTTAAGCCAACGTAATCTTTCGAATACAGCTTTGACTTGGTCGCTGTCGGTGTACGGTCTCTCCTTTTTTCCGTTCTTTTTATTACTGCTCATAACTAACAACCTTTCTTGGCATCTCGCCATGAGGCTCGTATCTCACGTGGCCTCGCGTTAGGTTTTTGTAGGACATCGGCACACTCTGGAATTCAAAGGGCATATCCTGCCAAACATGTTACCATTTTATATATTAAAAGTCAATAGGGTGAAAAACCTCTATTTTGCTATACTCTTTTGAATGAAACCCCAATCCTTCATCTTCATCGGCCGTTCCGGTTCTGGTAAGGGCACGCAGGCGGCGCTTTTGATGGATGCCCTGAAGAAGATCGATCCCAAAAGAGACAGTATTTATATACAAACCGGAGATGAGTTGCGGAAATTCATCAAGGGCGAATCGTATGCTGAAAGGGCCACCAAGGATCTCTATGACGCCGGCGGTCTGATGCCGGAGTTCATCATGGTATATCAATGGGTGAGGGTACTGATAGATAAATATACCGGCACCGAGCACTTCGTCTTGGATGGCACGCCGCGCAAGCCCATAGAAGCGGCCATGTTGGATTCGGTCTTCACCTTCTTCAAGCGCGAGAAGCCATGGGTCATCAATATAGAAGTCAAACCCGACGCATCCTTAAAGCGTTTGCTGGTGCGAAAGAGATTCGATGATGTCGAAGAAGAGATACGCCGTCGTCTTGCCTGGTATGAGACCGACGTGGCGCCTACGGTGGACTATTATCGGAACAATCCGAACTACAATTTCCTGACAATCGATGGCGAGCGTTCCGTAGAAGCCATCCACGCCGACATTGTGAAAAAGCTCGGCCTAGAGTAGTCTATTTTGATGATAACTCTTAAGACGAAAGAGGATATAGCTATTTTGCGCGAAGGCGGCAAGCGCCACGCGGCAATTCTCCGTGAATTGGCGGCCATGGTTAAACCGGGCTTGCGTGCGGTGGAATTGGAGAACCGTGCCAGGGAATTGATAGTTAAAGGCGGAGACAAGGCGGCATTTCTGAATTACAAACCTTACGGCGCAAAGCGTCCGTTTCCGGCGGCTCTATGCGTGTCCGTAAATGACGAAGTTGTTCACGGTATTCCGAATGAGGGCGATAAGATCTTGAAAGAAGGCGATATAGTCACTTTGGATTTGGGTTTGACTCATAAAGGACTCATAACGGATGCCGCCATTACGGTCCCCGTTGGCAAAATTTCTCCTGAACTAGAACATCTGCTCGATACCACGGAAAAAGCTCTCAAGGCTGGCATAAAAGCCGCCAAAGGAGGCAAAAGAGTCGGTGATATCAGCACCGCTATAGAGCGAGTCGGTCTTGCAGGCAAATGTGGCATCGTAGAGGAGTTGGCCGGTCACGGCGTCGGTTATGATGTCCACGAAGATCCCTATGTGCCGAATTACGGCGAAGCAGGGAAAGGAGAAGCTCTCAAGCCTGGCATGGTCATAGCTATTGAACCGATGTTCAATCTTGGCGGCAGGGAAGTCGAGCTCGATCCAGACGGCTATACCTTCCGTACGGCTGATGGTAAGCCTAGCGCGCACTTCGAGCACACAGTTCTCATCACAAAAGGAGATGCGGAGGTGCTGACGAAATGATATAATCATCCGCATGAAAAACTTGCCGAAAGACCACCAGAGATATGAACGCACCCTCGTTCTAATTAAGCCCGATGGCGTACAGAGAAGCCTCGTCGGAGAGATCATCAAAAGATATGAGCGTAGCGGACTGAAACTTGTCGGGGCCAAGATGATGGTGCCAACCGCCGAACTAGTGGAAAAGCATTATACTCTCGATCCTGAATGGCGCGTGAAGACGGGCTTGAAGACCATAAAAGGCTATGTAGACAAAGGCCTCAAGCCGCCGTCTGATGATCCTGTTAAGATAACCAGCATAATATTGAAGAATCTGGTGGATTATCTGACCAAGGGGCCTGTTATAGCCATGGTTTGGCAAGGCGCCCATGCCGTAGAGATTGTCCGAAAATTGACCGGCGGCACAGAACCTCTGACATCAGATGTAGGCAGTATTCGCGGCGACTTCGTACTAGATTCATACCGTATGACCGATGCCGATGGCCGCGCCATAAGAAATCTGGTCCATGCTTCCGGTTCCGCGAAAGAAGCCCGGGATGAGATAGCTCATTGGTTTAAAAAAGATGAGCTTATCGACTATACTCTGTTCATGGAGCAGGTACTCTACGGTCTTGATCTTGGCGCCATCCTAGAGTAACTTTGTCTCTCTGTCAAAATGATGTCACGGTTTATTATGCACTTGCATTGCGCATAGAGAGGTTTACAATTAAGTTAGGTTGCGGGAGTAAAACCCTATAACAAATTTAAACGGGACTTCGACGAATCGGTTGAACGATTCAATTTCATCTGCGATCCCTCGCGACGTTTGATGCTAGATATCCCACCTGGTATATCCAGGTTATATACTCCTGCACACCTTGAATAACATCTGCTCCGCAGGTGTTTTTCAATTAAGCTGATATAATGAGGTCATGCCAACAAAGACAAGGCTCATGTTCGTAACAGGAGTAGGCACCGTAACAGGCGCCAATTTTCTATTGGAAGCTGGCGGCACCAAAATCCTCATAGATTGTGGTATGGTTCAAGGAGAGCGCGTGGCTGAACAGACGAATCGCGAAGCATTTCCTTATGATACTGGCTCTATCACGGCGCTTATCGTCACTCACGCCCATCTAGACCACGTAGGCCGCATTCCCAAGCTGGTCAAGGATGGCTTCAAAGGAGTCATCTATTCCACGCCGGAGACGCGAGCCTTGGCCGAATTGGTTTTGGATGATGCTGTGGGAATTCTTGCCAATGAGGCGAAGGAAGACGGACTTCCGCCGATTTATGATGCTAGCGATGTTGCCAGAGTTTTTCCATTGTGGAAGACGATTCCGTATCACCAGGAGTTCAAAATCAATGAAGACGTTTCGATTTATCTGAAAGACGCTGGACATATTTTAGGGTCATCCATGGTTGAAGTCAGCGTAAAAAATAACGGCAATGCCAGTGGGGAAGTTTTAAAGATCCTCTTCACCGGCGACCTGGGAAATTCACCCGCACCATTGCTCCGCGACACTGAACCAGTAGGCGACGTCGATTATCTGGTCATGGAAAGCGTCTATGGTGACCGCAATCACGAGCCGCGTGAAGAGCGCCTGCCGCAATTCGAGAAAGTCATTAAAGAAACGCTTGCTCGTGGAGGAACCCTAGTCATACCGGCTTTCTCCGTGGACAGGAGCCAGATACTGCTCTATGAATTGAACAATTTGGTACGTGATAAGCGGATCCCGTCTGTGCCGGTCTACTTCGATTCACCGTTAGCACAAAAGGTCACGGCTATATACAAAGAAAGCGAAGACCTTTTCAATGATGCCGCCAAGGTCCAGATAGCTTCCGGCGATGATATATTCTCATTCCCACATCTGATATTCGTTGAAACCCAAAGTGAATCCCGTGGAATAGAGCGGTTCAAGGGTGCCAAGATCATTCTAGCCGGTTCAGGAATGTCGGTCGGTGGCCGTGTCATCAGCCACGAGGCGCATTTCTTGCCGGATCCAAAGAGCACTATATTATTGGTTGGCTATCAAGCAGCAGGATCACTCGGAAGGGAATTAGCCGATGGAGCGAAGAACGTAAAGATTCATGGCGAGCAGGTGAAGGTGAACGCAAAAATTGAAACGCTCTACGGTTATTCAGCGCACAAAGACGGCGATCACTTAGTTGAATTCGTGGCTACGGCTGGGAATGAATCAACTAGCAATAATAGCGGCGATTCAAATAAGTCCCGATTAAAAGAGGTCTTCGTCGTCATGGGCGAGCCGGGCGCATCCATGCACTTGGCGCAGAGGATAAATGATGAGTTGAATGTGAAGGCGATAGTGCCGGAGAGATTGGAACCCTATTTTATTTGACTGAAGCGACTATTTTCTTGAAAGTCTCAGGCTTGAATTCGGCCAGATGCGCCAATATCTTGCGGTCTATGGCGATGTTCTTCTTCTTGGCGGCGCCGATGAATTTGCTGTAGGAATTTTTCGGATCGATGAGGCGCAGACCGGCATTTATCTTCACGTTCCAGAGGCGGCGCATATCGCCCTTCTTGTCGCGGCGGTGGGCGAAGGAGTAGGCTCCGGCATGGGCTAGAGCCTCATTGGCGGCACGCTCGGTATTAGAGCGGCGGAAACGGAAACCTTTTGCCTGGCGCAGGACATTATGGCGGCTCTTTAGGGCATTAACAGCTTTCTTTACTCTGGTCATGGGAATTTATTAAGTTTATTAATTAGGCAAAAAGCGAGCTCGATCTTTGTTGCTCATGATGATGGACTGGGTGCGATGCTTGTTTCCGCTTGTGCGGCTGCGCTCCTTGGCATTGAAATGATTTTGGCCAGGCTTGCGAGCGATAAGCTTGCCATTGCGGGTTATCTTCAAACGCTTGGTATATGATTTGGTTGTTTTTACCGACATGTTATTTTTTCTCTACATAGACTGTTAATCCCTTCGGTCCCTTTACCGCTTCTTGGGCGACTTTGAATTCTACGGTTATGAGCTTGTATATGCGCTCCAGGCGTTCTTTCAGGAAATTGAAGTCCATGTATTTGGAACGGCCGACGAGATAGAGGTCTATCTTGACTCGGTCTCCTTCAGAGAGCCATTCAGAAACTCTCTTGGCTTTGAGCTCTAGGTCGTGCTCGCCAGTGCCTATCTTGACTTGAACTGTCTTCAACTCGCTGGTCTTAGACTTTGTCTTGGCTACCTTGGACTTCTTCTTTTCATCGTACTGATACTTACCGTAATCCATGATCTTGCCTATCGGCGGGACCGCGTTCGGTGAGATCTCGATGAGATCCATCCCCCGAGCTCGCGCTTCCGCCAGTGCCTTGTCAGTCGGCAATACGCCGAGATTCTCTCCTTCGGCGGTAATGACGCGCATTTCAGGCGCCTTTATCTGATGGTTTATGCGTGCTTTCATCAATGATTACAGGGGTTATTTATAGCATGAGGCGCGATTTTACGCAATACGACGCATGGCTTGGCATGCCAAAGGGCTATTAGGAGGCCTACAAAAACTTCCTCACCAACTTGATCAATACTTCCGGTATTTTCTCGGCAAAGAACCTGCTATGCCACTCTTTTGAGTTAACCTCCTTGGATTCGTTCATATCCATGACGAATAAAGCCGCCAATTCTTCGGCGAATTTAGTGTTCCGGGTGACGATGTTGGCCTCATAGTTATAGAGCAGACTGATACGGTCTAGATTCATGGTGCCGACTGTGGCCCAGTCGCCGTCTATGACGGCTGTCTTGGCATGAATCATGTTGCCTGAATAAAGGAAGATGTGTATACCGGATTCGAGCAATGTATTGAAATACGAGCGGGCGCCGAGGTCTATGGTGAAATAATTCGATGTCTCCGGTATGACCAGCTTCACGTCCACTCCGCGTTTGGCGGCCAAGCGCAGGACTCTTATGAGCCTGTGCGTAGGGACGAAATACGGAGTAGTTATGTAAATGTAATGTCTGGCCGAACGGATGGCTTCGATCATTTCCGCGTATATGTGACGGCGGCCAGGAGTCGGATTGTTGGTGATGTATCTGAATTCGTGGTCGCGGACTTTGACGCGGTTAGGTATCTTCCTCTGCTTATTGGCGCGCATCCACATCCTGTCGAAGGCGTTGTCCATTTCCATGACTATGCCGCCTTCCAGACGCACGTTGGTGTCCCGCCAATTCTTCAGCTTTTCATAGACGCACATGCTGCCGGTGTAACCGATCTTTCCATCGATGACCAGTGTCCGGCGATGGTCGCGCAGGAACCACGAGCGCCAGTTAGGCACTTTGGAATAGTCCGGCACAAGAGTCTTCCAGAAAACTAGGTCTACGCCTTTCTTCTTCAAGTCTTCCGCTATATTCGAGCCGAGAAGGGCAAAGCTGCCGAAAGCGTCCCAGAGGAAGCGCACCTTTACCCCCTTCGCCGCGCGTTCCACGCATATGTCTATGAGCTTCTTGCCATATTCATCGTTGACGAATATGTATTGTTCCAGGACTATCGACTTCTCCGCCTTGGCACAGTCGGCCAGCATGGCGTTCCATGCTTCCTCATTTGAAGCGTATAAGGTCCATTTGACAGGGGAAGGCATGGGAATAAGTATAATTCCTAATTTCTAATTGACCTAATATCCGTTATACTTGCTTCATGCCTACTCTTATAGATTACGCCAAAGCCCGGTTCGACTACGAGATCCTCGAATCAACCGAGGCCGGTATAGAGCTACTCGGTTTGGAGGTGAAATCGCTCAAATTGAAGCACGGCTCGCTGGAAGGCTCGTATGTGCTCATACGCGGAGGGGAGGCGTTCCTGCAGAATATGCTCATACCGCCGTATCAGGAGAAAAATACGCCGAAAGATTATGATCCGCGTCGGCCGCGCCGATTGATCGTATCAAAGAAGGAGATAGCGAGCTGGGCCAACGCGGCCAAGGGCTTGACAATAGTGCCTATTTCGATATATACTAAGCGCAATCTCATCAAGGTTCAAGTCGCATTGGTGCGCGGCAAGAAGAAATACGACAAGCGCGAAAGCATCAAGCGCCGCGAATCGGATCGCGAGATGAGTAGGGTGATGAAGGATCGTTAACATTTTAATATGGGGATGACAGGCATCGACAATCGCCAGTTTTCGGCCGTGCGGCGTGAGCACCAGTGACTCGTAAATCCGCTGGAAATCCTAAATGCTAAAACCGTTTCTCCGTATTTCGGAGCTCGCGATTTCGCATTCGCTCTTGTATAAGGGCGCGTCTCTCTAAGGGGATCCATACCTTGGAATAGGCGTAATAACCCGGATGTAGGGCAGAGGGCCTTCTCGCCCCTTTGACCGAATCATAGAGATCGCTGTTGCGCATTTTGTTTTCTTTCTAACGCGGCAGTTAAATTTCAAAGAATTCTACCGTCGTAGAATCAGCCGACCTAACTTCGATTGCACCGCGGTTCAATTCCGCGCATCTCCACAAAAGCTTGACAAATAAAGACTAGTATGCTACCCTATAAAAAGGTAGTTTTTCAGCACATACAGTGCAAACCTTATGCAACAGGTTAAGTTGCATCACAGGAGGACATTGACATGTCAGATACATTGACCGAAACAGAAAATAAATTAACATTCATGAACAGAGGCGTTTTCGCAGAAGTGCGTGAACGCATGAAAGCATCTGGCCTTCACCTCTTTTCCGAGGTTGTCATGAATCAAGACGACGGCGCTTACTACTTGCCCGCAAAGATTGCGCAGGCCACCCGCCAGTTCTATTGGTTTGAGCGGAAGCAAATCATCATTGTGCTCACTCACACCGAGACCACATTCAACCAGGGAGATCAGCCGACACATCTTTCGGGAAACTGGAGCGTTGATGCTCATATCGGTTTTCTTCGCTCGTGGGAACAGTTGGCCAAACTCGCTCCGGGTGGGGAAGTTTCCGAGATACCTTTCTTTGGTACTGGAAACTGCGAGCTTTCTGAACACGGCTTCCGTGATAATGGCGGAAGCTATAGTGGAATGGAAAAACTTGTTACGCGCCATTTCTACTCCAAAGGAAGCGGTCTGGATTGCCCAGATGCAGAGGGCGTAGCAAATGCTGCTATCTTTATCAAGAATAAAGTCGAGCCTTATGTCAGATTACTTCCGTTCGCCGAGCTTTGGGTCCACGGCTTTGCATTTCCTCATGAGTTTGAGGGATGCGAGAAAACATTCTGGAGTCGTTTCGACAAAAGAAACCTTCGGGCGCTCGTAACGCGGCCTTATGGATCAGCTGGACTGGAGCGTTGATTACCCCGACCCTCTCATGGAAAGCCCCTCTCGCTTTCTATGGTGAGGGTCTTTTCTTTATCCCAATCACCGGCTTTCTTCTGAAGGTCTTTCTTGTACCCGATTTTTCTTGACATTAAATCAGACAGAGTTAGAATAGTAATGTTTTTGGGATTTCCCACGACCCCCGCCGAAAGCGGGGGGTCTATTTTATCTCGATAAGTGTTTTCTCCTTCGAAGATGAGTGCAGTCCGGCATGAGCCAATCGGACGATCGTCAGATATATTTCGGCGATTTGACCCATCTTTTCCTTTTACCATCAAATAGGACTATAATATAGCCATGTTAAAAGCTCCCATACCAAAAAACGAGAATGAAAGGATGGCCGCGGTCAACAGACTCGGCCTCATGGATGCCAAGCCGAACGCGAGATTCGACGTGCTTACGAAGGAAGCGACGGAAAAGCTCTTTGCGCCGATATCGACTCTGACGTTATTGGATCCGCAGAAGGAGCACTACAAATCATGCTATGGGCTCAATGAAAAGGACGGCGACAGGGCCATATCATTTTGCGGACACGCTCTTTTAATGAAGGATCTCTTCGTCATTCCCGATACCGCCAAAGATCCTCGTTTCGCCAACAACCCGATGGTTATAGGCAAGCCTTTCATACGCTCGTACATGGGTATGGCTTTATTTGATCACCAAACCGGATTGCCGGTGGCGGTTTTTTGCATAAAAGATACCAAGCCGAGAGATTTTAGCTTGGAAGAAATAGACACCTTTTCTTCTCTGGTTACGCGCGCGGAGGAGGAGATAAATAAGGGTCCATAAATGAGAAGGAGCCAATCAGCGAATGCCTTGGCTCCTACTTTGCGACAGGTGGAGGTTTAACCGCCAAGGGCTTCACCAAATGCCCTTACGAAGCGTGCGCGACCAACTTGGGGCGCTGTTCGAGCCGCGCCACGAGCAAAACCTCTTTGCCATTTTGTCATTTAACACTAAACGAACAGCGAAATTCGAATTAAATATATCCTCGATAGTTTTTTGTTGCAATATGCAAGTGTGGACTGTTGAATTTGACCGATTTAGGCATTTGTGGTAGGCTGTGGCTTGAACTTAGCAAAAAATTGAAAACAAATTAACCATTGGAGGAATAAATGATATTGCTGATTATTGGCGCTATAGTTTTGGGTGCCATTCTTGTTTTGGAACACAAAATTCGCAGGATGTTTCAACGCAGATGTCCGCATTGTGGATCACTACGAGTCCAACGAATACACAAAATGCATCTGGATGATTCGGCTCGGCTGTGCACCGATTCGTGGAGGCATTTTAAGACTTACACTTTTGCCAAGTGCCTAAAATGCCATAATTTCAGATTGGCCAAGAGTGAAGACCGGTGTTTCTCGGAAGGTGCGTTGAAATGGAGAAAGAAACACCACCCGGAACACTTTGCTGACGGGGATGAAGAATTCAATAACATGATGAAGCGGGCCGGCGTCCCAGTATATCCGCCGTCTATCAACCACGAGCCGTCTCCCAAGATTCCTTTGCCGACTGTGCCCGAGATATCGTCTTCCGGATCGCGACTCGCCAAAATTCCACCTACGCCATTGTGGATGATGAGATTGAAATCAAAATGATTACGATTGCTACACCAGCCCCTGCAAATTGCGGGGAGCTGGTTTTTTCTTCCATTTACCCCATTTTTATGTATAATCAATACTCTCTATGAATCCTACAGGCATGCCTCCACAGCAGGGCAATCAAAAGCGCAATAACGGCCGCAACAAGAAAGGCGGTGTCAAAGCTCCGCGGATGAATTTCTTGAATACGATTGCCACGATATTTCTGGTCTTTTTACTCATTACCGGTCTATACGCCGAATTTGCCGGCAAGCCGGACACTTCTACGCAAGTATCATTGTCGTCTCTGGCGTCGGACATAAAAGGCGGCAAAATAACTTCTCTCACCATAGAAGACGCGCAAGTTTTCGCGGTATATGCCGACCATACGACCAAAGTGGCACAACGCGAGACGGACGCTTCGCTCACGGACAGTTTAACTCGACTTGGCGTCACGGCCGCGCAATTGGCCTCGACGACTATCACGGTTTCACAGCCTTCCGGTCTCGGCTATTGGGTTGGACAGCTCGCGCCTTTCCTGGTGCCGCTCATTTTTCTCGCACTATTCATCTGGATGATAACCCGCCAGATGCGCGGCGCGGGTATGCAGGTTATGTCTTTCGGCCAGTCCAAGGCCAGGATAACCATGCCGGATGATAAAAAAGTCAAAGTGACTTTCAAAGACGTGGCCGGAGCCAAAGAAGCCAAGCAGGAACTCTCGGAGATAGTAGACTTCTTGAAGAATCCCAAGAAATTCATAGACATAGGAGCGGAGATACCGAAAGGAGTCCTCCTCATGGGCGCGCCGGGAACGGGAAAGACTTTGCTGGCACGTGCCGTGGCAGGTGAGGCGGGCGTTGCATTCTTTGCCATATCCGGCTCAGAATTCGTGGAGATGTTCGTAGGCGTAGGCGCTAGCCGTGTGCGCGATCTATTCCAATTGGCCAAGCAACAGGCCCCGGCCATCATATTCGTTGACGAGATAGATGCGGTCGGCCGTGCCCGCGGGGCAGGAATGGGCGGAGCCAATGACGAGCGCGAGCAGACCTTGAATCAGATCCTTACGGAAATGGACGGCTTCGAGCAGAATCAGAAAGTCATAGTCATGGCGGCCACGAATAGGCCCGACGTTCTAGATCCGGCACTTCTCCGCCCCGGCAGATTCGATAGGCGCGTAACTATAGACTTGCCTGACAGGAATGACCGTGAGGCTATATTGAAGATACACACCGCCAAAAAACAATTGGCCGAAGATGTCGTCTTGCGAGTGGTGGCCGAACGCACACCTGGCTTTTCCGGAGCAGACCTGGCTTCTCTCATGAATGAGGCCGCCATCCTGGCCGCCCGTGAAGACAGGAAAAAGATAGGCCAGTTCGATCTCATCCGTTCCATAGAAAAAGTCATGCTCGGTCCGGAGAGAAAGAGCCATGTTCTTTCGCCGAAAGAAAAAGAGATAACCGCTTACCATGAAGCAGGTCATGCCATCGTCTCCTCTGTTTTGCCGAATGCAGACCCAGTTCACAAGATTTCGATAATATCGCGTGGTCGTGCCGCAGGTTACACATTACGCTTGCCGTTCGAGGAACGCCGCCTCCAGTCGCGCAAGGAATTCCTCGATGACATAGCCATGTCTCTCGGCGGTTACGTGGCCGAGAATATGATATTCGGCGACATTACCACCGGTGCTTCCAATGACCTGCAAGTTTCTACCGCTTTGGCTAGGAGCATGGTTACCCAGTACGGCATGTCAGACAAAGTCGGTCCGATAGCCCTGGAATCCGCCGCAGGCCGCGTGCTCTTCGGCATGGGCGTGGCGGACAAGGAATATTCAGAGAATGTCGCCGCGCTTATCGATTCCGAAGTCTCGAAGATTATGACCGAAGCCCGCGAGCGAGCCATCAAGGCTCTTAACGAGCACAAGAAAGCCTTTGAAGCCGTTTCGCGCCGCCTGATAGAAGCCGAGACCATTGAAAGGGAAGAATACGAGGCACTTCTGGTCGCTAATGGCATCACGCCGAAGAAGCCGGCGAAGGTGGTGTAGAATTTCGCTTGACAGGAGAAATAATTTTGATATCATTAAATTATATTTGGCATTCGCCACGTCCACCCGCTTCACCCGAGGCGGGTGATCTATTTTCTGAGAAGAGTTTTATATATGAATCACGTATCCTATTAAAGTCATTACTAGCGACTGTGCCTAGAATTTTGTCCATTCTTCGATAATCAAAATGGCGAGCTTGACCGACGATTACAGTGTTGACTCGTCCCCGTAAAATTATTCGTTCATATCAGCTACCGATTCGAGTTGTTCTCGTCAAAGGAGCTCCAATGAAAGTAAAAGCATCGAGTTTGCGAAGCACTAAGACCGGCCTTCTGAAAAAAGCCCCCTTGCCGCTTATTTCCATGCCGACATTTTCTCCAACGGAGCACCACCAAATCTCCCGTTCTCTGAATAACGGTGGCATGTTACCTTTTCTATCCAAATAGGATTTAATTGGAATCCAATCTGGGAAACGTTTGGTAAATTCAGGCATGCTTATAGCCTATCAGACCGAGATAAAGAAACGATGAAGAAAGTCTCAAGAAACGATGAAGATATGATATAGAAACAATGAAGATTCGCTGAAAATCGTTTTTTATGGTATTTTTCGTCTGTACGCGTGAGATATACCCGCCCTTAGCTCAGTTGGTTAGAGCATCGAGCTTATACCTCGAGGGTCCTTGGTTCGAATCCAAGAGGGCGGACAATAAATACATAATCATCATGCCAATCAAAAAAATATCGGAAATAGGCAGTAAAGCGATCCGTTCAAAAGCGAAAAAGGTTTTAGGCATGAGCTCGAAACAGCTCCACCAATTGATACGAGATCTCACTGACACTATGCGTCACGATAATTTGGTGGGCATAGCAGCCCCGCAGATTGGGAAAAGCCTCCGAGTATTTTTGTCAGAGATTAGAAAGACGACGTACCGTAAAAATATCAGCAAGCCCGATCGATTAAGGGTATTCATAAATCCAGTCATTGTCTCTAAGTCAAAGAAAATAGCGAATGGATATGAAGGATGCGGCAGCGTGGCGAAAGGATGCATTTTTGGTCCAGTTAAACGGAGCAGTTCGATCTCCGTGCAGGCGGAAGATGTGAATGGTAATAAGTCTGTCTTTAAAGCATCGGGTCTATTGGCTAGGATCATTCAACATGAGATAGATCATTTGAACGGCACGGTCTTTATCGATCTTGTGACTGATACGAAAGATCTTCTTGGTAGGGAAGAGTATATAAAAATGAAGAAGAAGTGAGATCGCCCGCAGATTGAAGTTTTTCCTACTCAAAATGCATCTCCTTTTTGCGCGCAGCCACCTCTTTTCGTAATTCCGGATATCGCGACAATTCAGAGTCTTCTTCTATGAGCCTAGCGGCTTCGGTGCGGGCGGCTTCGACCATCTTTAGGTTTTTCAATGCTTCCATGGCAACATCGGAGACGCCCCATTGGCGTAAGCCGGCGAGGGCGCCGGAACCTCGCTGGGCGAGGTCGAGCTCGGCCAGATCGAAACCGTTCCGGGCATTCTGCAGAGCCTTGAGACGCTCGATGGATTTGACGGAATTGGTCTCGGTGAATGCATAGCAATAAGCCTGGTGGGTGCTACGCATGACGCGACCGCGCAATTGGTGGAGCTGAGCCAAGCCGAATCGCTCGGCGCCCTCAATCAAGATGACGGTGGCATTGGGCACGTTGACTCCGACTTCGACGACCGACGTGGCGCAGAGAATATTTATTTTGCCTTTATTCCATTCTTCCATGACCCTTTCTTTTTCGGCGGCGGACATCTTGCCATGCAATATGCCTATCTCGTATTCAGGGAAAATAGATTTCTTTAGCCGTTTAGATTCTTCTTTGACGGATTTTGCATTCAAGGCGAGCTCTTTGTCAGGGTCAGGCTCATCTATTCGCGGGCATATGACATATGCTTGCCTGCCATCTGCCAATTCACGGCGGACTTTTTCATAGACAGCTTCGCGGCCACTGGGAAGGACGAGCTCGGTAATGATGGGTTTTCTGCCGGCGGGACTTTCGTCGAGGAGCGTCAAATCTAGGTCGCCGTACATTGTGAGCGCAAGAGTTCGCGGTATTGGCGTGGCCGTCATGGACAATAAGTGCGGAGCGATATTGTCTTTGCGCACAAGCTTGGCGCGCTGTGCCGTGCCGAAACGATGTTGCTCGTCGATGATGGCGTAAGCCAGATTCTTGAACTTTACCGACTTCTGGATGAGGGCATGAGTGCCGATGAGGACGTGGATGTCGCCGCTCTCGGTCCATTTCAATAATTGCGCTCGGGAAATGTCGGTCCAACCTTTTGGGTTCATCTTGGAAGGGAACTTGCGGCAGCCGGAACCGGTGATGAGGCCGATGTGGATGGGCATGTATGAGAAATATTGTATGAAAGATTCGAAATGCTGGGCGGCCAGGATTTCTGTGGGGCACATGTAGGCGACTTGCAAGTTTCCGCGACCTGCGGCACTGATAGCTTTGGCCAGCCCATTGGCGGTAGTTTTTGGCGGCCTAGAGGTAATGATGCCATAGGCGGTCGCCGCGGCCACGGCAGTCTTGCCGGAGCCGACATCGCCTTCCAGGAGTCTGGACATGGCATGGTCGCGGCGCATGTCCTCTATGATGGTCTCCACGGCGTGAATCTGGGCGCCTGTGGCCTGGAATGGGAAGCGCCGGATGAATTCCTGGACATGAGCATCGTCGGTCTCTACGGCGAAAGCGGGGTGAGCTTCATATGCTCTGCGTATCTGCTGTTTGCCCAGCTGGATGGTAAATATTTCCTCAAATGAAAATCGCTTGCGGGCGGAAAGGGCATCGTCGCGTTTGAGCGGAGTATGGATCCAAACGAGGGCGGTCTTCAGGCTGGGCAGATGATATTTGACCAGGATGTGCCCCGGCAATGTGTCTATGATCTCATCCAATATGCCGCTCTTGAATATTTTCTGAATGGCGTGATATATCCATAGCGAGCTTATGCCGCGAGATTCGGCGTACACGGGATAGAGAGTATGCGATTCGCCGTCGCTGCCGAATAGGGAATTACCCACGCCTGTGGGGAGTTTGTCGACGACTTCAATTTTAGGGTTAGAAAAATAAAGTTCACCCTCTTTATCGAGTGAAATCTCTTCAACGGTGGCCACCTTCTTTCTACGTTGTGACACCTTTCCTTCAATGCGCACCATCGCCCCTTCCGGCGTCATCTTGGCAATATATGGCTGATTGAACCAGACACAGCCTATAGAGCCCGTCTCGTCTTCGACGGTGGCCGTGGCCATGGTCATCCGGGTCTTGAAGCCTTTGCTGGCCTTTAGGCCTGTCACTTTGCCGAATATGACGGCGGTATCGCCTTGTTGTAGTGATTCTATATTCCTAGCCTCGGCCGTGTCGCCGTAGCGGACGGGGAAGTGGTAGAGCAAGTCGTGGACTGTTTCTATACCCAGCTTCTTCAGGGCCGTCTTCTGTATCGGAGTGATGCGGAATTGTTCGGAAATGGCTGCGTCTAAGATCATGCGGACATTATCGCATCTGCGGGGGATTTTCTAAAGGTGTGGGAGATTTGTAATGCCAGCAAAGCAAATCATTGCCATAGAGCGTCACCGACAAAAGTCCGGCGGCTATGGCCACATCGCGCATGCCTATGGAATCCAGTCCGACGGTGACGATGATTCCGCACATGTGGAGGAAGAGCAAAGCGGCTACCGGTCGCACCCAAAAGCCAAAGACGAGCAGGATTGAAGCGACGATCTCGAATATGCCGTTCAGCGATACCAGTGTGACCGCGGATAAGCCGGTAATATGCATGGCCCAATCCGGTATGAATGAGGTCCACATGGCCTGATCCAATATCTGGGACATACCGAACCAGACGAATACGCCGGCGAGGCCGAGGCGCAGGACTATGGGTGCGAAGAAGGGAAGTCTTTTCATGATAAATGGTGGATAATATTATTGTGTAAGCGTGCCGATTTGGAATCCGGCAAGTTCGCTGGTCGGCCGGCGTTGTCCGCCGTGTTGGCCATTGAATGCCACGGAGCCGTCTTTGCCGCAAATGCTCAAGATAGTCCCTTGTCCGCCGGGATGCTGTCCGATCCATGAGGTCAGATCATATACGCCGCCGTTGATGGCTGACCAACAGCTGGAAGAGGTCGAATGTTGGGCGATTTGAGCTAATGTGTATGTGCCTGGAGCTTGGGCGACAGGAGTAGTCTTGGCGGGAGTGGGGGTTGTTTTTGCCGGAACCGTAGTTGTTGTCTTCACAGGTGTCGTCTTTGCCGGAGCAGCCGTTGTCTGGCTTTGTGTCGGCACCGTATTCGAAGGCGTAGTCGAATAAGCAAATTGTTGTGACTGGACATGCTGGACGATAGCCGTTGTTGCTGCCGTAACAATAATTATAATGCCTAGTACCAAAGACAGGATCTTGTTGAGGGTCATGGTTCTTAATACGATGACATGGACGGTGGCGGTTCAGATATGATTTTACTTTTTTGCGGAGGCAGCACGCTCCGCTATTAGCTGCACTCACGCAAAACATAGTCGCTATCGTTCCTTGTTTTTGCGGAGAGAGTGGGATTTGAACCCACGGTTCCCGTGAGGGAACGGCGGTTTAGTAAACCGCTGCCTTAAACCACTCAGCCATCTCTCCGTGCGATCTGAAGTGCCATCATAGCGGAATATGTTTATATACACCAGCGTTTTTCTAGATTTTGATAAATCGGGGATTTTGTGCCAGAATGGGCGAATTGGAGACGTGGTGGAGTGGTCTAACATACCTCTTTGCTAAAGAGGCAGGCCCCTTAAAGGCCTCGAGGGTTCGAATCCCTCCGTCTCCGCCAACACGAGTTAGCTCGGGTACCTAGAGGTAGTCGAGCACTCGAGATACATGGGTAGTTAATTTATCAAGCATATTTTTTCATGTGGGGATTTGTTGTGTATAACATTTTGATAGATTAAATCACAGCGTGATTCCAAGCTATTGAACCATTACGGACTTATTGACATTTTTATATAGATGAAGTAAAATTTTTCTAAATGAAATAGACCCTCGGAGGCCTAAAAAACCTTCCTTGGTGGGCAGGTTCTTTGATTCTTTGAGAGTCTCGTCAATAGAAGGATAATTATGATACCTATATTTGCCTCAATGTTGGTGGGTAGAGGAGGAACTCCCCCCACGCTATACCCTCCTGATCCTCCTATCAATTACCCTGTAGACACCAGCAACGCAATAATGTGTTCATGGATAGTGCTCGGTCTTATAGCGGGATTTCTCCTTTTGGGCATATTGACCGATAAAAAAATACCAGTAAGGCGTAGACAAATCATTGTATTGCTCTGCGGCCCAGGCGTGTGGGTATTTGTCTGCGGTATGTGGGTGATGGGACGGCTCCAAGGACCTACCAGTCAAATGGACTCATTGGAAAAGCCGCCGGAAGGCAAGGACTAATTTGGCCACCCTTGCCGCAATACATCAAAACTCGCTCGATAGTCACAAAAGACTCGTCGCAGCGAGTTTTTCTTTTTCCCCTAATACAGAAATAACACTCCGGCCGAGACATAGACAGTAAACGGCACTTGAAAATGACTTTTCCAATATAAAATACACAAGTGTTTGTAACCAAAAGAAGTGCTGGCACCTATGAAGCCATTGAAAGTTGGAGTAAGACCATTTTCCGAGTCACGGTAGTACTGATATCATCTTGGATTTGGTGCAGACGACTATAACTTTAATACTTGATCCCGTGTCACCTTTGTCATTTTTTGGTCTGCTCGAGATACATAGGTGCGATATCATAAAAAGTGCCCCAAAAGCCTTATGGTGCAATGAGATAAAGGGTTCTAACTCGAGACACCCCGCCAGTTTAGAGCTTCCTTGCGCGCACT
>Ga0182017_10000331_pt1 | contig 36760 bp, 40 predicted proteins | sample 712E3DmetaG_FD_120492 | JGI IMG/M metagenome (GOLD analysis project Ga0182017, IMG submission 120492) | Permafrost microbial communities from Stordalen Mire, Sweden - 712E3D metaG | ecosystem: Environmental > Terrestrial > Soil > Wetlands > Permafrost | place: Sweden: Stordalen | collected... | reverse complement strand
GCCATTTCCGGCGCGGGACTCGACAGCGCCTCCCCTGTTTTCATGCATAGCCGTCAATTGCTGCAGATGCATGCAATTCATGACGCGGGGTCCACGGTTGCGAACGCGGCATCGCAAAGCACCGCGCTATTACTGTCGCATTTTTCACAGCAAATGTTCGTATACGCCATTGATGATGATTTTTTTATCGCATGCATGTGTACGCTTGCATGCGCGATACCCATTTTAATCCTTAAAAGAAACAAAAGCAGGAAAATGATATGAGATTGTGTTTGTTAAGTATTCTTATCGTTGCCGGAGTCTTTGCCCAACAACAGGATTCCTTGACCATCGACAAGGCCGTTGACATCGTTCTCAAACGCCATCCGTCGATAACGCAGGCACAAGAAGCCCTTGAAGCGTCCCGTGCCCATACGCAGGGACTGACAAGCGCAAATTATCCATCGGTAAACGCAACCGTTTCGGACGTTTACCTCGGCCCGGAGTATCCGTTTAACCTGGGGGGGTTAAAATTCGCCATGTTCCCCGACAATAATTTTGACGCGCACATCGGGGCAACATATACCGTCTATGATTTTGGCAAGCGCTCCATGACTTTGGAGGCCGGCAAAACCGGCGAAAAATCGGCGTCCGACCAATTGCAAAGCGTTAAAACGCAGCTTTATTACCAGGTGCTCCAATTGTTTACCAGCATTATTTTGCAGGAGAAAAGCGTAACAGTCGCAGACGAGGGAATCGCGGAACTCGACCGGCATCTGGTTGATGTACGTAAAAAGATCGAAGCCGGCAGCGCGACCGAGTTCGACGCGCTTAAAACGCAGGTCCAGCTAACCGGTGCGCAGGGCCAGCGCATCGACATCGCGTCCGACATGGCAAAAAAGAAGACCGCGCTCGGTCAATTACTCGGTTTCACGCCGGCCGCGTCGCTTGACTTAAAGGGAGGTTTTGATACGCTACCGGCGCGATTGAACGTGGATTCACTTATTTCATACGCCCTCGATAACCGTAGCGAGCGGGCGCTCGCGGTCAATGCCCGACAATCCGCAAAAATCCAGCGGGAAATTGCTAAAAAGGAAAACCTTCCGGTTTTGAATATCCATGCTTCCGGAGGTTTTAAAAATGGTTTTCCCGACACCGTAGCTCCGCCAAGGACCGATATTTCAACGCCAAGAATCAACTGGTCCGCCGGGGCCGAAGTTTCCATTCCGCTGTACGACGGCAAACGCGCGCACTTTCATGAACAAGAGGCGTCCCGAAACGAAATGGCGTCGAACGCGGCCTTAAACACGCTTGACGAAAGAATTAAAACCGAGGTCCTTCAGGCCATGGAAGACGTCGCGGCCTCATTTTCGAAGCTTGACATTTCACGATCACAGATAACGTTCGCGCAGCGCTCATTGGAACTCGCGCGGCTCAAATACGACGCGGGAGTGGTCACCAATCTCGATGTTCTGGACGCGGAAAACGATTTCTCACAGGCCCAGCTCGGGCATTTGCGCAACCAGTACCAGTACACGCAAAGCATCTACGAGCTTGACAAGGCAACAGGCAGGACGCCGTTTGGAAAATAGGTTCAAGATTGCCTTTTAAAAAGTATCTTTATCTGATAATATAATTTATTGGACTTTATTAGGGCTATTAAGTATAATATATACTATCAATATTCCTAAAAGAGGCTTTTGATGGTAATTGATAAAAATATTTCAGAACTTGAAGAAAATTTAGGGCAACAGCTACTCGATTTGCGTCTTCGCCAAAATATAAACCAGCGCGAGCTTGCAAAAAGGGCTGGTGTTGCATTGAATGCCGTAAAAAACCTCGAAAAGGGAAAAGGTGCGACGGTCTCATCTTTGATAAAAGTTTTACGTACGCTTGGACGGGCCGAATGGCTCACATCATTGGCGCCCGTGGTTTCAATCAGCCCGATGCAAATGCTGAAGAATAAACATGTCCGGCAACGCGCATCAAAAGGAAAATCTTCCCATGTATAAACCGGTTACGGCAATCGAAGTGCTCGTTTGGGGACAAACCGTTGGAGCGGTTGCCCTCGATCCTCGCTTGAATTATTACGCATTCGAGTATGATCCGACGTTTAATGGAGCTTGGCGGATCGCAGGACTACGGTCGGATAGAATACGCCTATTACCTTATGGCGCAAGCGGCGGGTCTTACGATGTCGTCAAGCCGCTTGCTTCAGGAGAATGGCCGGGCGCATTTCATGACATTGCGTTTTGACAGGAATGGCAACCAGAAGCACCATTTGCAAACGCTCTGCGCGCTGTCGCATCTGGATTACAAGCAGAAAGCAAGCCACGATTACAGCCAGCTTTTCCTGGCCGTTAAACGGCTGCAACTCGGATATCCCGCCCTGGAAGAGGCGTTTAGGCGAATGGCATTTAATGTCATGGCTGCCAACTGCGACGACCATTCGAAAAACGTATCCTTTATTCTTCGTGAAGATCAGGGCTGGGAACTCGCCCCGGCTTATGACTTGACGCATGCCTATAACCCCAAGGGAGAATGGAACAACCAGCATCTCATGGCCGTCAATGGGAAATTTTCGGATATATTGCGAGAAGATCTGCTCGCTGTTGCCGACCGCTTCGGCGTAGGGACCGCGCCGGAAGTTTTACGGCAGGTAGGAGACGCGATTCAGAACTGGCCGGAATTTGCGGGAAAAGCAGGGTTAGGAACCAATGTGGTAAACCGGATACGGGAGCATCATCGCATGCTTTGAAAGTGGAACTATATTTAGGCGTTTCATTTCCCTAAAGTATTGCAAATCACCTATGAGCAAAATGGCGCTTGAATTTTTATTGTAAAATGGTTATATTATATGTAGTAGAAACATAATGTAGATACTACATATTATTTGAGGTCCTAATGAAACTATCATTTTTAAATCGTACGGCGGAACTTAAACGTCTGCAAAAAGCCCTTACTGCAAAAAACTCTTCTCTTGTTTGTCTCTACGGCCGCAGGCGTTGCGGCAAGTCCCGCTTGCTACAACGGGCGCTTAACCATTATCCGCATGTTTATTTTATAGGAGACGAGCGCGAATCCTCTTTGCAACGTCAAGCGTTGTCCGTGGAGATCAACAGACTCATTCCCGGATTCGAGCGGGCTGAATACCGAACATGGGACGATCTATTGCAACGATGGTATTCGGATGCCCCATCAGGCGCTATTCTTGCGCTGGATGAATTCCCCTTTTTGGCAATGTCTTCGCCTGAATTACCTGGTATCCTGCAAAAGCATATTGATAAAGAAGCAACAAAACCCGTACATATTTGTTTATGCGGATCTTCGCAGCGAATGATGTATGGATTGGTAATGGACGCCTCCGCGCCCCTCTATGGCCGTGCGCGGGAGATCCTGAAAATTGCACCTCTCAATGCTTATTATCTCAAAAGCGCCATGCGAAACAGGAACGGCGAAAAAATCGTTGAAGCCTTCGCGGCGTGGGGAGGCATTCCTCGCTATTGGGAGCTTGCATTGGAATACTCATCGACGTTTGAGGCAATTAAAGAACTTATTCTTAATCCGTTGGGAGTGTTATACCGGGAACCGGAGCGGTTATTGTCCGACCAGATGCGTGATACCCGCCAGGCCGCTTCCCTCCTTTCAATTATCAGCCAAGGTTGTCACCGTTTATCGGAAATTGCCGCCCGACTTGGAAAACCGGCTACATCCTTAACACGGCCATTGGCAATTCTGGCCGAGCTGGGTCTTATTGTCCGCGAAATCCCTTTCGGCGCTTCTCTCCGTGACTCCAAGCGCACCCTCTACTCAATAGCCGATCCGTTTTTACGCTTGTGGTTGAAATTTGTCGAACCGAACCGCTCTTTGATGGAAGCTGGTTTGATTGATCGCGTTGGAAATACGGTTGTCAAGCAATGGCCGCAGTATGTGGGGACCGTATGGGAACAATTGTCCCGGCAAAGCGTTCCTTATTTGTCCATCAACGGCCATCAATGGAAACCCGCTTCACGCTGGTGGGGAAAAGCCATTGACGGAGAAATGATGGAATTTGATATTGTCAGCAGCGCCTTTGACAATGATGAAAATGTGCTGGTTGGCGAGGCCAAACATAGCGGAACCGCAAAAGATATTGAGCGCCTTTTGATTGATCTGAAAAGCAACGCCCAACGTTGTCCGGCGCTTAAAGGAAAAAATATTTATTGCGCGCTTTGGATCATGAAAGGCGTCAGGGCAAGGGAAAATGTTTTCACGGCGGATGAAGTTTTAGAAGTTTTAAAATGAGGAAGGAGATTTTTTTCCGTGAAAAACCGGGGGATGTCGGTTCGGCGGGAGGTGGAGATGTGGAAAAGTCAAACGGAAATAAGTCTTAAAATATACAGTTTATGGATATTTAGAAAAAATTCAATCCAGTTGGCTGCGCCTCTTCTACGCTTCACTTCGAGGTCGCGAGTTTCAGTTAAATAGTCAAGGATTCCGGACGCAACGGACGCTAAAACCATAAACATTGTAGCAGTAGCTAGTGTTACGGTAAACATACGCGTAACTGTAGTTCATGTAACGGCTCCACGAATTTGTAGCATCCATCGCCGTAGACGACCACCAGTAACCGTAGTAGCCAATGTTGGTGAACGTAACATCGTTGCGACAACCACCCGGAAGCGCCGAAAAACCGCTTGAATTTGTAGCTCCAGTATTGGGAGATAACCAATATGTCGTGCCGGTTGATTTCAGCGGCCCCGCTGCCACAGTCTCTCCGCCAAGGTAGGTTGTGAGCGCAGTCCATTCGGCATCCGTCGGTACGTGCCACCCTGTCGGGGCCAATTTGCCCGTATTTACGGCATACCAGTTGTATAATGCACCATAGGTGCTCCTATAGGTAGTTGAGTCATTATACCAGCAATACCCCGGTGTCCTGAGAGCGCCCCATGCAGTATTATCCGTTATCAACGGTATCGCGGCGCCATCGTTATATCTCGTGGTTTTCAGGTTCTCGACCATCCATGTCTGTGTTCCAATTGTGATATATTGGTAAATATTTCCATCAATATCAGTGACAGTGCCTGATGCGGGATTCACCGTCAGCACCGCCCCGCTACTCGTTGCATTCGGTAAAGTTCCATTGGATACCGTGACGGTGTAAGTCCCGGCGTTGGCTGCCTGTACATTCGAGATTGTATAACTCGATGAAATTGCCCCTGAAATCGCAGTGCCGTTTAGCAACCACTGATACGAAAGGGGAGCCGTTCCTGTTGCCGCCACAATGAACGTTATGCTCTGGCCTGCAGTTACAGTCTGAGATAGCTGCTGAGCAGTGATCCTTGGTGCAACAGATACAACATTTACCGCCAGGACCGCCCAATTGCTCGTCGCATTCGGTAAAGTTCCATTCGATACCGTGACAGTATACGTTCCCGCATTCGCTGCCTGCGTATTCGGAATCGAATAACTCGATGAAGTTGCCCCAGGAATTGCGGAGCCGTTGTCGTACCACTGATACGAAAGCGGAGCAGTGCCCGTTGCCGCCACAGTGAACGTCACGCTCCCACCAGCTGTTACGGTCTGAGATTGCGGTTGTGCGGTGATGCTTGGTGGCACATTCACTGTCAGCACAGCCCCGTTGCTCGTCGCATTCGGTAAAATGCCGTTGGACACCATAACCGTATACGTTCCCGCATTCACTGCCTTCACATTCGATATCGTATAACTCGATGAAGTCGCTCCCATCGCAGCGCCGTTTATGTACCACTGATATGAAAGAGGAGCTGCCCCTGTTGCCGTCACACTGAACGTCACGCTTTGACCAGCCGTTACAGTCTGCGATTGCGGCTGCGCCGTGATGCTTGGTGCTATTGGGGCGGGATTCACTATCAGCAATGCTCCGCTGCTTGTTGCATTCTGCGAAGTACCGTTCGATACGGTGACGGTATACGTTCCCATATTGGCTGCCTGAACATTGGATATCGAATAACTCGATGAAGTCGCTCCTGAGATTGCAGTGCCGTTGTCGTACCACTGATATGAAAACGGAGCTGTTCCTGTTGCCGTCACACTGAACGTGACGCTTTGACCTGCCGTTACAGTCTGAGATTGCGGCTGAGCAGAAATCGCAACCGGTCTTCCTACAATCACAATAGTTGCATTAACAGTTTTTACCTGGCCTTGAATGGACGCATTGACGGTTATGGTCCGTGTTCCCATGGAATGAAACGCAATTTTGATCCATTGGGTGTCAATCCATGAAGTTGCTTTTGGGTATGTGAGTATGGTGTCTGTTTCTGCGCTCGTCCCGATAGTAACCTTCACCGAATCGATATAGGACGAAAGGAAGCCGATCATCCCGACGAGTATTTTGTTTTCAACAGTATCGGCGATTGCGTCCGTGTTTCTATAGCCGTTTGAGTTCTGCAAGATCAGGGAAACCATGGCATTTTGAGGAAATAAATACGGATTTTGAGGACTGATACAGGCAAGCAATGAAAATAGAGCGATTGACAAAGCAAACAGAGCCAAGTTTTTCTTGACCATTACTTTTCTCCCTTCCAAACCAACATCCAATTGTTTTTTCGGAAAGTCTGTGCGGCTGAAAGATCACTTAACAGCCGCGATAACACTTATCCCCTTTTTGTCACTCGCGTTCCTGTTCCTTTCAACCTTGCCTCAACAATATAAAAATTCCTGCACATTATTGTCAAATTGACCAATAAGCTATTGGCTTGAGTAGCAGTTTGATGCTACCACAGCGCATTAGAAAGATTTTCGCGTTTGATGTCTGATAAGGGTTTGAGGGCGCTTCCGTGCAGGAATCAAAGACAAAAAGCAGGTTCGCAATTAAAAAAGCCGAAAAAATTCCAAACCGTATTATTCGGGACATAAAGGCTCCTTGATATTCAAATAAAATTAAAACTTGAAACCGTCTAAAATATTGATTAATCGGGAGTTAATGTCAAGGAGATTTATTTGTTTATTCAAAACATAGTATGATTTACTAACGATTTATGGCAAGCGTTGCGCGGAGGAAATGAAGTTTACTGTTTGAATAATTGAACTCCGCCCCATGACTCTTTTTAAAAGGACCGGATACCGGATTGCTTCTTTTTTCGGATCAAACTTTCGATTTTACATTGCGCACCTTATCATTTCACGCTAGGTACAAAGGTGTAATTATTAATGTAAATGTCGTCAAGATAAATGGCCCCGTTTCTGTTAGCGCCCATATTATCGGTATGCATCTGCCATTGTATTTGATAAACGTTTTTAAAATTAAATGCGACGGGGTTCTTTGTCCATGATGGTTGTGCGATCCCGCCGCGCCCAATCCTAAGACTTATAGTGACTTGTGTCCACGAGGTTGTAGTATTTACCAACGAGTGATAATAAGCGAAATCGGTGATATCATGGGTGAGCACTTCAAAATCAACCACGGTGGCAACATTTGATTTAATGTAGAAGGTAATTGCCCTAGCACCTGTAAGGTCGAAACTCGAACTGGTGTCGCGGCATAGCAGAGTTCCTATCCCGACATAATTATAATCGCCAGCTGAGCACGGTGTAGGGCCTAATGAATACGGAAGAACCATTCCCGCCCCGGTATATCCCGCGCCCGCTGTAGGAGCGACAAGATATCCATAAATGTCTTTAAACAAGCCAGGGATTGTTGAACTTCCGCCGTCCCTATTATCATCGTAAATAAACCAAGTATATCCGAAGTTATTCAGGCGGGTTCCTCCCTCACAATTATCCACCAGAGTATTCCGGTCAGAAAGAAGAGTCCAATTCGCATAGAGAGTTATATCAGATGTAATCGGCGTAGTAGAAAAACAAAAAATGGATGTCAAAATCGAATCAGAATACCAGCCGGAAAAACTATATCCGGCTTTAATTGGTGCGGGGATTGGTAAGGTTGCGTTAGAATTAAAATCTACCACATCCCCATCAACAGAGCTGCCTCCGTTACTATTAAAATTGACGGTATGTGACTGATATGGATTTACCGGTTGTTTAAGGCATGAAACAAACAAAAAAAGCAGGTTAGCAATTATTAAAATAAATAGACTTTTATACCACATTGCACTGGACATAAAGCCTCCTTGATTATTTAAATCAATATTTTAATATTGATAAAATATTGATTAATCAGGGATTAATGTCAAGGAGTTTTATTTTGTTTTTTAAACAATAAATGGTTGATTAATATGGAAAAATCCTATAGCATTTCTTTTTTACCAACTTCCGCTTGCCCCTCCGCCGCCCGAACTGCCACCGCCAAATGAAGACCCGCCGCTACTACTGCTTGAACCAGAGCCGGACGAGCCGGAACTATAGGTAATAATCGGGGTAATTTCAAAGACTGTTCTCTCGATTCCGCAGTTTAAGCACCGATATGAGCATTCGTCCTTGCCCGTATGGGATGTTGTCGCCTTTTTAACAGTGACGACTTTTACCAACTTGTCCGCGATACATTGACATGACGAGCATTTGTGGTAATGCGTGGCGTCATTGGTGTAGCTGATCACCAAAACATCGTCTTCATTGTCCGTGACCCAAACATCATAATCCTGGCTTTTCAATTTTTCTTCGAGGATCTGGCCTTTGTTCAGGAATTTGTCTTCCTCAGCTTCGGAAAGCTTGTGCATGGGTTTCCCATTTTTCTGACTGATCCGAGGTCTGTTGCGCAATTTTTTAAGCGTGATAAACAACCAAACCAAAAGTATAATTCCAGGTATCAGCAGCCCGGCGATTAATGCGCACATAGATGATGCCTTGGTATATTTAATCAACTGATTATATGCGGTGGGTGAACAATCCGACTTTTTAATGGTTTTATTGAAAGACCGATATAACAAAAAAGCGCCTAAAACCGTTGTGAACATATAAAAAGCAAAAATTATCAAGACAATTACAAAGCCATTTTCTCCTTTCTCCGATATTGAAGAATCGGCACCATTACTCGATTCCGCTGTTGCTTCACCCCTGATATACGAGCCGATCCGAAAAAGAGCTGACAAGACGCCGTCGCCGTATTTTCCCGCCTTGAATTGAGGAACGAGCGTTTCGGTTCCAATTCGTTTACAAATAATATCAGGTAAAACCCCTTCGAGTCCATACCCTGTTTCGATTTTCCATAAATGCCGGTCAATAACGATAAGTAATAACACGCCATTGTTTTTGTTTTTTTTGCCTACTCCCCAAAAATTGAACAGCTTGTTCGCGAATTCATTGATATCCGATGCGCCGATTGAACGTAATGCGACCACAGAGATTTCGGCGGACGTTGATTTTTCTATTTTGACGATTTCGGCATTTATCGCCGATTCTTCAACGGGACTGAATACTTTGTCCGGATTGCTTACATAAGAACCGTGAAATGTCATTGGGTTGGGAACGCTTTGGACGGTGTAGTCGGAGGCGAAAATTGTGGTGGAAATGCTAATGAGGAGTGAAAATGCAGCGGCAATAAGAAGCGATGGGGATCTTCGCAAATGTCGAATAAAATACTGTCTCATTAGGTACTGTTTTGTTTATAAGGGTTTTTTGGGTTTCAAGTATTTTAAAAATGGTATATGCCGAATCCAATTTTCTTATCATTTATCTGAGGAGTCTTTTGACAAATATACATTGCATTAGTTAATTTTTTCAGGGGGATTTCCATTTTAATTTGCTAAAGAGGAACAGGAGGAATGAAAGTGTTTAAATTAAATGCCATTTTTCTTTTTCTGTTTCTGTGTGTCGCCGCTGCCCTAGCCACCTCACAAGAGGACCTGCTTACGTCCGCAAGTAAAGGAGATTCCCTTGGAGTTCGGAAAGCTTTAAACGCAAAGGTCGATGTCAATGCAAAAGATCGGGACGGTGAGACGGCATTGATCAAAGCTTCACAAGGCGGATTCTCTTCGATTGTCGATATCCTTATTAAAGCAAAGGTAATAATCGACGAGAAGGATAACTCCGGGATGACGGCGCTTATGATCGCATCATGGAATGGGTATTCCACCATTGTAGAGAAATTGCTTAAAGCAAAATCGGATATAGAGGTCAAGGAAATCCAAGGAAGAACCGCGCTGCTCATTGCTGTTGAAAATAGACATAAGAATGTTTTTGAAATTCTTTTAAAGGCTCATGCAAATATCGACGTGGAAAGCAATAATGGTTCGACGGTATTATTGTCAGCCGCGGAATATGGCGATGAAGGTATAATCAGTCTTCTGCTGAAGAGAAATCTCGACTGCAATAAAAGGGACAAGAACGGCAACACGGCACTTATGCTGGCATTGAAGAATGGGCATCGGCAAGTTGCCGGGCTCCTCATACGCGCGAACTGCGACGTTAACGCCAAACGCATAACCGACGGATTTACCCCTTTGATATTGGCCAATGGTCCGACATTTGACGAAAAGGAAATGGATACCGTGGTTGATTTACTCATTAAAAAGGGAGCTGATGTCAATGCGAAGAACGCCGAAGGCTACAATTCCTTAATGGCCGCTTCGCTCAACGGATTCGTTAAAAGCGTTAAACTTCTCCTTAGTGCCGGGGCTCGTGTTAATGAAAAGAACCGTGAAGGCTCCACCGCGCTGCGGATGGCTCAAGACGCAAATTCCGAGATTGTTGATATTCTAAAAAAGGCCGGGGCGAAGGAATAGCGAGTGCATCGGCAATCAGACTGTATTTCTGCATTTTCATAGTGAATTAAATGAATCTTGTTTTAAGGTTTTCAAATTCATCTTTTCTGTCATCGCTGAATAATTCGTCCGCATTTGTGACACAAATATAAATTTTTTTGAATTCTGAAGAGTTCCTCGCCGACCGGAATACCGACAACATTGCCCGTTGTCGTTCAGATTCGGAATACTTGCTGAACAAGCTCATTCCCTGAGTCATATCAGTAATGAAATTGACTTTCATCTGCCATGAAGCATATTTCCATCGTTTTCCCTGTTCGATAAAATTCACTTGAGTGATCGTATTATCTTTAATTGATTTTTCAGTGTTGACTTCACGCAGAAAGTTATAGGTCGATTTAAGGAGCAAAAAGGCGGCCTTGTGTGTTTTATAACCGCTGTATCCTGGAATATATTGGTCAAATGAATCATCAATTTTTTTCAATATGCCTAGTTCTTCTTCAAGAACTTCTGAGGTGGCACTCATGATTTGCGGTAAATGGTCCTGCATCTCTTTCGCTACGTCCTTAATAGCTTTTCCCGTATATAAACAATCCCTCATAAAGGAATCAAATAACGAATAGACTTTATCATCAAGAATATCCGATAAATTGAGCCAGTCGACCGAAACCGCAACTGTGTATACAAATTGACCGATTTTTATGGGATCAATGGTTCCTTTAATGGCGGTGCCCAGTCCTAGTTTTAAAACAACGCCGATTTTTGATTCGTACTGGAACAGACCGTTATAATATCCTATTTTAAATCCGAGCGTAAGACCTATCCCGGCCGCTGCAAAAGCGCTCCAGGAGACTGAACCCAGAACAGCCCATTCCGCTTTTTGAGCAACTTGTTTGTCATCGATTAATTTCATAAGGCCTGATAAGGAAAGTTCTGCACTGGCCTTTGCACCCGCGAATAAATCGAGGGAGGCATCGGCCACCGCTTCAGCGCTACCCTTCTTCTTCGGCTCACCCAGGCTAATGCCCGTTTCAAGCCCGATGGATGCACATACACCAACAAAGCCGGACCCTTCGATGTTGGCTTTAAATGCTAAATAAAGCGGTTTCGCGTTGCTTTTTACGAGTTTAGGATCGATTTTCCTGAGCGTTGCCCACAAGTCCAATCCATCATAATCCGGAAGATAAACAGTAAAATGTCCTTTCCCTTGAATCAATGAAGCGGTCCCGGAAGCTTTAAGGGACGATTTTATTTTGTGATTTTTCCAATCAATCACGGATTCCACCGCACACTCTGCGGTTGCACGAAACATTTGAGCGCCTACTCCGGCATCGATCTGATCGATATCCGTAAAAAAGTTCCTATCCACTAGCGTCATAAGCGTTCCGTCGACTTCAAAGAGTTTTTCTTCTAAAAGATTGAGTTCAACTTCCTTTTCAGGTTTTTTAAGATGCTTCAGAATCCTGTTTGAAGTCTTGTTTTTTTCTTCCTGAGCGCTTTTCTCTTTTTCTTTATGGGCCTTTTCTTTCGCTGCTTCTTCATTTAATTTTTTCGTATCGAGTTTATAGGTTTTCCATTTATAGCTTACTTTTTTTGTTCGCATCCTGACGATTCGTGACCGGACTGTTTTCGATGCCGATGCCCATAAATATTCCTTTATCTCACCGCTTTTCATTTTATTTCCCTGCGCGACATTGGCTGCGCCCAGGTATTCTTTCTTTTTTTCCTCGATTTTTTTGGCGAGTTCCTTAATGACCTTGTCGCTTTCCTCATCGTTTTTCGCATCGATGAATTCCTTCATAACTGCCAAAACGGCCTTGATTTCGGCGGCCTGTTCCTTCTCATTACCTTTATGAGACGGATTGAAAGCTTCCATATACGGCTTGAACGCATCAAAGGCATCAATGTCTTTCTTGACGGCGCCGAAATCGGAAGGATTGACAAGGACGAATTCCTGGGTTACTGGATCAAATAAGAGCTCGGCGCTCTTCTTTGTAATAAGCTGCTTGGGGCCACTTTTGCTCAATTGTGTTTGAGCTTGTGTATTGTTCGGCGATGCGACGGTTGTTTTACTCATTTTGTTCACTTTGATCGGGATTATCGGGTATCTCAACGGTTACTGGTCCCGGAGGTCCATCGGAAATTTGAATGCATCCGTTTGAATCGGTTTTCATTTTCTTTTCCGTACCATCGGCAAATTTTAACGTTACATCATGGTCCGGGAGAATAACGCCTTTTTCGTTTTGCAATTCCATGTCTATTATATCCTTGAACTTCAGCAATCCGCTTTCCTGATTCACGCCGATCCGAATCTCATCCAGAATAACCACGAAAAAATATTCAGGATAATTATAGTTCTTTCCAACTGGTTGCAAATCGTCCTTTGTCGGGATTTCGCCGGTGTCGTCGAAATATTCATATTCCCATTGGACCTGAATTTTTTTATTCTGCACGGTCGTGAGAATCCTAACGACGGGATCATGATCGTCGCCATTATGATCAAATTCATAAATCGCAATCATCGCGTCCGTATCGTTCGGCACTTGCGATATAAAATCGACTGTGAGAGTAAGAACGTCACCCCGCTGTGCCGTAGGCGCGCTCCACTTCATTTGCTGCACTTCGATAGGCGGACGGATTGGAATGCGGTTGGTTTCGCCTTGAAGGCCGTGTTTGGGTAATTTAACTTCCAGGTAGGCAAGATCGTCAAAGGGAACATTCTTTGGTATCGGAAAACCTGCTATTAATCGGTTTCCATAAATCTTAGCGTCGATCTTCCCAAGGCTCTTTCCGTTTTCTGTTTTGCCCTTTATTTTTACTTCCGCGCCATCTCCGACCAATGACGTACGCACTTCAAACGTCGCATCACAGTCTCCGTAGGCGGCATTTGATTTCCAGATCGCATAAATCAGGTTTGATTGGACAGAAAATTTCTGGGCTGAATCGGATTGTCCGGAAAAGTTCATTGTATGTTTTCCAAGGTTAATGGCCGAAAACTCGCAATGATTTGATCAATATACGGCGCAATGGTTTGCAGGGTCTTTTTGGAGAATGTCGAGGAAAAGATATAGCCTTTTCCTTCGATTATCATAAAAATCTGCTTTTGGAAAAATATTTGGTTATCTGATGGTGAATACCGATAAACGATTTCATAAGCTGGAATGCCGGAAGGCATGTTGATTTCTCGTTCGTTAATCATTTCAAATCCGGGCATGGCCTGTTTTGAAACACCAAACTGCTGTTTGGCATAATCCGCAAGCGAAATTTTCTTATCGACCGAAGGGTCGATTACCAACACGAGATTGTGCTGCACCCCGCTGTCATGTGGGCCTTCGAAGGTGTAAGTCGTGGTTTCGCGCCAGCCTTGGTCAGGGAAGGTGAGGATAAAGAGATTGTTGGTTGACATGATAAATTACTCCGATTTATGAAACTTTTATCATTTCAGTTGGCGTTAACAAATATATGCTTCCGTCTGAGTCCACTACCGGCGGGGCAATTATCGTCGATGTCGCATTAAAGTTGAAAATTTCCTTTCCGTCCTTGCAGCAAAAAAGCTTGTCGCTTGCGGCAATCAGTACACATCCATCCGATGTTGCCGTCACGTACTTCGGATACTGGAATCCCGTGCTAAATTCCCAAACTAACTTTCCATCCTTGACGCAACAAATAATCCGACCGCTTGCAATGATTATTTCGCCATTTGACCCGGCAACAAGCGGCACGATACTTTCATTAATCCCCGTCCGTTCCCACTTCCATTGAACTTTTCCCTTTTCATTGCAGGAGATAAGTTCTTCATCTTTTTCACTTTTTCCCACAAAATAAAGCATCTCATGTACATCGGCGCACACTTTTATCACCTGCGATAAGGGGAAGTTAAATCGTCCTACAGGTTGCGGTTCTCTAATCGATGGAACTGAATTATAAAGGACCATTGATTGCGATGTTCCAACGCAGAGAAGTTTCTTACCACGAAGGTGAATAATTGGAAAGACTACTTTTTCCATCTCTCCCGCAACCCAAATAAAATCCCAAACATCATAGGGTTCACAATAAATTGAATAGCGCGGAGGATAAGATTCCGGTTTATTGCCATTTAAAACCTGTATAGCCGGCAATTGGCTGCATGCTATATAGTTTTTCTCATTTGGTTCAAAAAATATACTCTTTTCTTTTCCACCAGTCAAGGGTAGAGCTATATTTGCTTTTAAAATATTGCCCGTATGTAGATCAATGCGTTCTAATTTGCCATCAGAACTGTAGGATTGGCAATAGAGCACTTCATCAGAAAGGAAGACCGGAGAATTAGTCCATTTGTTATGTGACCAAAGCTCTTTGCCGTTCGCATCCATTGCGGTGATGCGCTCCATGGCAACGATAAAAACCGTTGAATGGGAAACCAAAAGATAGCCTGTTGCGCCCAATTCAATTTCCGCTCGCCGCTTTCGCCACGCTTCTTTTCCAATAGCATGAACTGTCGCAGGAGTTAAATTGTTCTGTAGTGTATTTGCAAACAAAACCGGGTATAAATTATTCATTATTGGTTCCTTTTTAAAATGAGTATCGTTGTTTGCGGCAGATAGCACATTTTCATGGTTAAAAAAAAAACTGCAGCAAAAACAAGCTATGGTAATTCCTCTCAATCCGAGCCATTTCTTCATCAGACATCCTCCACAGTAAAAACGCCGTTGGCAACATCCCCTTGCCCTATCCACGAAGCAACCGGGTTAAAATCACTCTTTGTAAGTGCAGCAACCGAATTTGTCGGAAGCCCGAGGATATATCGAACGATTTTTATACCATCAACCGTTCGCTTGACGTGAATCACCGCTCCCGAAGTAACGATATCCAGTGATGTTGCGTTATCGACTATTATACTGTAATGCGTGCCTGCGGGACCTGAAGCGCCGTTAAAAAGAGCAAAGTACGGAGTAACGCTTAAAAGGGCTTTTTTAAATTTATTATCAACGTTACAGAGCAAATAGAACTTGCGATTCAAATTAGTAAGTGGAGTCAATAATTTATTATTAATCCAATCTTGGCGGTCGCGATCAGCATTCATTCCAACAAATTTTAAAGCGATTTTAATATTAACAGAAAGAATACCTTGCAAAATATGGCCTGAGATAATCGTTTCGGCGGTTTCGCCCCCGCCAAGCTTATAAAGATACAAAGCAACATCGCCATTCCCAAAAGAGGCAAAGGATTCATTTTTATAGGATGGTGAGCTAGTATCCCTGAATTTATCATCAGTAAGATCGATCTCGATAGTTCGGTTTGCGGCTGTTGACGGGTCGGTGAACGTATAAGCCATTTTAAATGAAGAACCATTGAGAAAATCATTCAACGGTTTTCCTTCTTTTGCATCATCATTCAGCCAGTTTACAAAATGCCATATATTCCGCATTCGGGGAAGACGGCAAAATCTCATTCTCGCAGCATCATCGAGATTATAGGGGCCCCCGGGTGCAGTGTGGGGCTGTTCAAATGAAGGAACCCCTGAGTAAATGTAATTTCCATTTTTAAGATCATACAGATAGTCATCAAGGCAACCGGTGGCATGGCCCATTTCATGGGCGCTCATGAGCGGGACAGCCATGGCCCCGTCAACATCTTTCACGGTATCGGGCCCATAATATGCGGGCCGTTTCGCGTAACTCTGATCGCAAAAACGAGCTTGTTCAGGGAGCATCCAATCGACATCCTCGGTAGTTACTCCAACAGTACATTTGTGTTTGCCATTTCTATTATTTGATTTCGCCTCATAATAATGAAATGGCCTAATAAGCCGGTCGCACTCGCCGTCCTTCTTCATGATAATGTAAGGGCGATTGGAATACTCCATTGAATTAACCATGCCGTCTTTGACCCAATTCGCAATTGCCCCAGCCCCAGCGGGATTGGTATCATCGGGAACAAATCGGCAGTTCCAATAAATCATGAGATACGCAAGCGGCTGATTATCCAAAATTCCGCACGAATCGAAGAAATGCAGCTCGTAGTTTCCACACCACTCCTGTGCATAGTCATTAGGCGACGCTCCGTTAGAAAGATTTACACAAACCGTTTTTTTCACATGAATATCGGGGTCTTCCGCTACCGCGGCGACAGCACCGCAAACGTATTTTTTGGTTTCACTGGCGATATCTCCATCAGATGGTTCCGTTCGTTTCAAGGAAATATCATAAAACGTATTATTGAAATAAACAATCCGGCATACTGCCTTGGGGGTGTCACTAATGAAGTTCTTTTCAAAAGAAATTAAAGAATAATGCCGTGCATCAGTGCGTTCGTTGTAAATTTTAAGTTTATTAGAATCATTATGATCTAAATATAGAAGCGCAATTCGCGATTCGGCGCTTAGGCCGACCTTAGTCTCTTTTTTCAACGCAGTATCATATTCGGCATCATATATTTCCTGTATTCCTTTGTCATTCACCAGAACAATTGCATCAAGATTGAAAATTAAAGGATCCGTCGCACTAGTGACATTCAGTACTTTATTGGAAAACTTGCCGACTCCCCCGCCAAGGTTGCACATCCAGTTCCTTGAATCCCATTTACGCGGCAGACTATAGCAATGGTTCCGCTCGTCTATCGAAAGCTTGCTTACATCATCCTCGGTCAGAATTTTTAAAATCATTGCTTTATCATTGGCAGTGCAGATCCAGGAATCGGTTGTCTCAAATGTGAAATTGATATTCTGTTCCCGGGGTGCATTAGTGATTCCTTTTACCGTCAGTTGGTAAATGCCGCTGCCACTGTCATAATTGACTGTGGTCTCAAGCTCTGTGGCTCCCTCTTTCCATGTTTTAATCTGTAAACCAGTTGGCACGGAGGTAATATCCTTTGTAATTCTGTTATAAAAAATGAATTTTATATGATAGGTTGCGGTAAAAAAAGAGTCCGGATTTATGTATTCGAAATTGTAAAAAAGCTTGTTATAAATAGGACATTCGTCTTCGGTATGTACGGACGAATCGCGTAGAGGGCAGTTCAACACCGGCAATTCATCATCGTTAAAAAAGAGAACCTCAACGCGGCGGTCCTGCTGCGAGCGGTAATTTTGCCTTGTGTTCTGGCTGATCGGAAACGATTCGCCGCAGGCCACGAACGGCTTTTCCGCATCGACGAATTGCAGCGAACCGCGGAGGTTGACAAAGGATTCATCGGCAATATGTTTGCCGGTAGCGGCTAACACAAGGTCATGTTGATAGAGGTCGAATACGGCTTGCCAAAGTTCCCGGAGCCAGCCCTTGTCGCCGCTGTTTTTAACCGTATCGAACAACCCATCGTCAAGGTGCGCGTCCGCCGGTTTAAAGGCAAAAATGAAATTATACAAGGTAATGAAATTTTGAACTGCTTTTGCGGTGGCAGTATTCCACTGATTATTGATTGTACCAGGATTGCAATCCCAATTCATTTCCTTGGCAAAATAGGTTAGTATCTGCTGGTAATCCTCGATTTTGTGCCGCTGCACGCAAATATCCGCCCATTCGCTTCTTTTCCCCTGTAACAGGAACAGTACGTTCCGGGCACGCAGTGATGAAATTTGAAAATTCGTTTTAGCGTCGCCGGAGCGGTCCGCATGTCCAGCCAATAGTACCTTCTGATCAGGATACGTTTGATGCTGACGGAATACTAAGGAAAGCGCGCGCACGCCCGAAACCATTTGCTGTTGTGAAGATGTGCCTCCGGATGAGACAGTAGGATTATCAGGCATCATTACCGCGCTGTTGTGATGAAATAAAACATCCTCCATCTCTAAAAGTTTCGCTGATCCCTTTGTGATCTGGAACTCGCATGTCTGATTAGTTATTCCAACAGCACTATCCTGACCATTGAAAAGCGTTAATGGAATAGGGGATGTTTGATTCATAATTTTATGGTTTCAATTTTTTAATATTTTCACTATTTCAGCGTAAATCGTACATTTACTTTTCCCGGTGTTGTATTCTGTATCTTAGCCTTACCTTGTCCATTGAGTGTTCCTTGTTTAATTTCACCGGTGGGAAGATAAGCTTTATATTTTTTCCCGGCAATTGCCTTTCCAGTTTCATCTTTTAGAATGATTTCTATCCAATCCTGCCAATACAACAGCCCCGACTGCTCGCTCAACTCCGCAATCTTGACGCGATAAAAGAAATAAGGAGTTGAATATTTCTTTTTTGTTTCCTTCGCGTCGCAAATAGTTAAATATTTCTCCTCCACCTGCAAAGTCCACGACGCCTGAACCTGGTCGCCGCTGACCTGTCCTTCAATCGTTGTTAAAAGATGGTCAGTATAATTCGAATCCCTGACGTAAATATCGATAGTGGCCTTTTCTCCATTATCAACGCCAACCGTATCCACGATAAGATTTACAGCCGTCCCCACATTCGCCTGCGCGACCGACCACTGGGCGTTGACAATGCCGCGAAGCTTCACGTTGTAACTACCCTGCGGTACGCCGGTGCGTTTTATCTGTCCGCCAAGAATTCCGCCGGAAGTTGAATTGTCGGGGTAGGTTAATTCGTAATGCAAACCGCCGACCGGCAATTTAGCGGCGTCAAGGAAAGTAAAATCGATGAAATGCTCCCCTACCTGATTTAGCTGCGGCGGCTGTCCCGCAATGCTCGCCGACGTCAGCGCACCCGCTGCCGCGCTGCCGCCTCCCGCTCCGGCGCCGCCGCCACCTCCCCCTCCGCCGCCTCCGCCACCCGCCTCGCCGATGAGCACGGTCATGCAGCCGAGAATAATAGTGCTAGGCGGCCCAACGCAAACAGCCATGTCGCCCATGCGAGCGGCGGGCTTTTTACCGATGAAAACGCCGGTACTTCCAAGGGTGATCGGCCCGCCAACATGCGGAATAGGCGGCGTAGCGGGAGTGACCATCGGGCATACATGCATGTCGCCCATGCATGCGGCAGGCATGCCGCCGATCAGAACGGTCGGGCATCCCGGACCCGTTATGGTCCCGCCATGCGCGGTCATGTCGCCTAAACGTGCCGCCGGTTGTCCCATTTCCTAAACTCCGCTTAAAAATCGATAAATCTTATTCTCTTTTAAAATCCTGATAATCCTACTAATCCTGAGAATCCTGATCATTAATCATCACAAAATATAGCTATTATGAAGTATTTTAAACAAGATAACCGTTGTTCTCCAAAAAAATTCTTAATGAAAGCCTTGTTACTACGAATTAAAATACAATCTTGCTAATTTCGTATATGTGATCTACGTCACACAATTGATTTTTTATTTATTTTTTTTCAAAGGACTTTTCATGGAAAATAAAATCGTCGATGCGCGCGGAATGGTTTGCCCCAAACCGCTGATAATGACCAAAACCGCCTTAATGGAACTCGCGCCAGGTCAAAGCATGACCGTATTAATTGACAATGAGACTTCAAAACAAAACGTTGAACGGTTTTTACAGGACAATGGGGCGGCAAGCGCTATGACTGAAAAAAATGGCGTTTATACCTTGACGGTTACCAAAGGGGAAAGCGCTCTTTCTCATCCGGATGCTGGACTTTACCGCGAACCCCCGCTTAAAAAATCCTACGCTATTCTTTTTAGAAACGATAAATTGGGCGTTGGCCCCGACGAATTATGCGGTATCCTTATAAAAACGTTCATCAACACGATTAAAGAGGTCTCGCCGCTTCCCACGGCCCTGGTTTTTTATACGAATGGAATACATCTTGCCATTGAGGGTTCCGTGGTGCTTGCGCCCTTAAAAGAGCTTGAAAACCGCGGTGTAGCCATTCTCGTGTGCGGAACGTGCCTTGATTACTTCAACAAAAAGGCCGATTTACGGGTAGGTAAAGTTTCGAACATGTTTACGATACTCGAAACGCTGTCGCGCGCGGGGCACGTGATAGAACCTTAGTCCCTTTTGGCTTTCAAACAACAATTTTTTTGTTTGAAAGCTTAAAGGGACTTACCTGCCGAAGCGGCAGCGCAGGCAGTAGGTCATGTTAAAATTGGATTATTATAATGAAATACATCATTCTCTTCGACTCGACCCACTGGGTAATCATGGCCGAACGCCGCTGCCAGGAAGCCGGTATTTCGTGTCAGGCGATACCCATTCCACGGCAATTCACCTCGGACTGCGGCATAGCGCTTGAAATCAGCGAGAATGATAAAATCCATGTCGAACGGATTTTGAAAGATAATTTTATTCATGCGGAATTCCACTATTCAGGAGCCGGAGGATAGAGGTCATTCTATGTCTTTTGATCTACTGACAACCGTTGAATCCGGGGGATGCTCAGCCAAGCTGTCGGCCTCAAAACTGGCCGAAGTTCTTAAAGACATTCCTTCCCCGCGCCACGAGCGCCTGCTGGTGGGCATTGAAACCCACGACGACGCCGGCGTTTACAAATTGACCGACGATATCGCCATCATCCAGACGGTTGATTTTTTCCCGCCGGTATGCTCCGACCCCTTTGAATTCGGCCAGATTGCCGCCGCGAATGCGTTAAGCGACGTATACGCAATGGGTGGGACGGCGATCACGGCGCTAAACCTAATGATGTTCCCGTCGACAAGAATTCCTCTGGAAGCGCTGGCGGAAATTTTAAAAGGCGGTATGCAAAAGGTAAGTGAGGCCGGTGCGGTCATCGTAGGAGGACATACGATCGAGGATTATCCTCCCAAATACGGCCTGTCGGTCACGGGGATAGTTCACCCGGAGCGGGTCATCACCAATGCCGCCGCGCGGGCCGGTGACGTTTTAGTGCTGACCAAACCCATTGGCAGCGGCGTTATCGTCGCCGGGCGCCGGATCGGCGAGGCAAGCGACGAAAGCTACCGGGTAGCGCTTGACACAATGAAATTACTCAACAAAAACGGCGCCCGTATCATGCAGGAATTCGCCGTGCGATGCGCTACGGACATAACCGGTTTCGGTCTTTTGGGCCATGCACGGAAAATGGCGATTGCCGGCGGCCTCACGTTTAAAATCAAGAACGGCGCGGTCCCTCTGCTGCCGGGCGCTTTCGAACTTGCGGACAAAGGCTGCATTCCGGGCGCCGCATTCAGGAACCAGGAATTCGTCGAACAGGGGTGCCGGTTCCATGCTTCCGTGGATTACACGAGAAAAATGCTCCTGTGCGACTCACAGACTTCGGGCGGTCTTCTCATCTGTAGTGCGCCACACAATACCGAAATCATGGTCAACAAACTCAGGGACGCGGGTTATCCTTACAGCGCCGTTATTGGGGAAGTTATTGACAAAACAGACAAGGACTTGATGGTGGATTTGTAGGAATCCTTTGACCTCTCCCCGCTTGCCTTCGGCAAGTACCCCTCTCCCATTGAGAGAGGGGGCTTTTTACCTACTATTATTTCCCCCTTCTCTCCGTGGGAGAAGGGGTTAGGGGAAGAGGTTAAAACGGCAAAGCACGCAACCACTCATCAGAGCAGAGCGATTGTTAAAAAATTAATCTCTACTTCCCTTTTTCCAATCGCTGTGCCAGAAAAGGCGGCAGGTCTTTCTGGAGGATCTTCTTCTGAGTAATGGTATAATCATAAGGAACGCGAATGAGGGCCACTTCCTGCGGACCGGAGTCATAGATGGCGTAGCAGGAACGGGAGTCAAAATCACGCGGCTGTCCTACGCTTCCCACATTGATCAAATAATAGTTCTGCGGGTTTAATTTGATGACGTGTTCGGAATACAGGATGATCTTGTCGTCTTCCTGGATCATGATGGAAGGCCAATGGGTATGCCCGATGAAGTTCAGCCAGTGAACGAGGCTGTTAAACGCTTCAAAAACCGCTTCTTCACTGTCGGGAAATACATAAATCCAATCCTGCGTATTTGAAGGCGAAGAATGGGTAAAATACAGGCCGTCTTTTTCAATGCTGAGAGGAAGCGAGGCCAGAAACTCCTTGGCACGGGCCGAAATATTATTGCGTGTCCACTCCATGGCAACCAGCGCATAATAGGTAAATGTCTGGATATCGATGCGATTGATGGCCGCATAATCATGGTTACCCGCTACGCACAGAGACACATGCTCCCGCACGAGATCAACGCATTTCTCCGGATCGGGGTAATACCCTACGATATCGCCCAGACAAACAATAGTATCTACGGAGCGGCCCTTAATATCATTAAGGACGGCCTGCAATGCTTCAACGTTCCCGTGGATGTCCGAAATGATGGCATATCGCATAAGGCCACGATTCTATGCTTAATCTTAAACCCGTGTAAGCTTCATAAATTATATTATTTTATACTGCTTTTTGCAATATAATTTTAACACGCTTATTAATTATAATTGACATATTAAAAGACCCATGTATGCCTGAACCATCCGACGATAACAGCGCTAACTTCGGTCCTTCGGGACCGGATTCAGATGCCGTGGCTTTTTCGAAGTACGGGCCTGATCAGCATCCTTCCGGCGCCATTCACGGTATGGTGACTTTCCCCCCGGATACCCCTAAAAAAGTCGAAGCATTTCGTGCGCACGTGTCAGGAGCCGCATCACCGCTTATCATGACCCACGACTATCCGGACCCCGATTGCGTCGCTTCGGCCTACGGCATTTCGCATCTCCTGTCGTTCTGGGGAATGGAAAACTCCATCATTTCATTCGGCGGGTTCGTAGGTCGCGCGGAAAACCGTGCCATGATCAGGTATTTAAACATCCGGACCATTCCTTATGTGCTGCTCGAAATAAAGGATTACGATTGCATCATCGTGGTTGATTGTTTTCCGGGCAATAACAACGTTTCTCTTCCGGCTAACATCCGCGTCAATGCGGTTTTAGACCATCATCGGGTGACCATCCCGGACAACCCTCTTTTTTTCCATGATGTCCGAAAAGACATCGGCGCGACCTCAACCATGGTAACCGAGTATTTGCTCAGCGCCGGATGCCCTATCCCGGCAAAACTTGCGACAGGGCTTTTTTACGGGATAATGACCGACACCGGAGACATGAGAAGAGACGCTTCCTCGGAAGACCTTGAATGCTATAAAATACTCTTTGACAAAATAGACCATCGTCTTCTGGCTGAAATCGAACACCCGGACCGGGACGTTGAATTTTTTAAAGTGCTTTACAGGGCGGCACAGTCCATGGTCATATTCGAGAAAGTCGGCTATATCCACCTTGGACAGGTTTCTTCACCGGACTTTGTGGGGGAAATGGTAGATCTTTTCCACAGCCTTGAAAGCAACGAAATAACTATTTGCTCCGGTATTTTCAAAAAAAACATTTTCTTTTCAATCCGGTCAAAAAATCGCGATGAAGCGGGTTTAAGCTCGGAAAAAATTGCCCGCGCTCTGAACGGCGGAGGCGGCGGCCACGGAAAGGCCGGGGCGGGCCGGATCCCATTCATAGCGGAAAAGGGGCAGGAAATCATTGATAATTTTATCTCCCTCTTCAAAGAAGCATTCAATATTTCGCATGTTCAAGGCGTACATATAGTATAGCAGTTAAACAATAACAGAGGTGCCTATGTGGGATTATACCGACAAAGTCCGTGACCATTTTTTAAATCCCCGTAATGTCGGGGAAATAGCAAATCCCGACGGTATGGGGGAAGTTGGCAACATAACCTGCGGTGACGCGCTTCGGCTGACGTTTAAACTTGATGACCAGAAAAAAATAGCCGATATAAAATTCAAGACCTTCGGTTGCGGCAGCGCAATAGCCTCGGCGAGCGCTTTGACCGAACTGTGCAAAGGCAAGACCCTCGAGGAGGCGTCGAAAATCACCAATAAAGACATCGCTGCAACTCTCGACGGCCTTCCAAAAGAAAAAATGCACTGTTCCGTCATGGGGCAAGAGGCCTTGGAAGCGGCCATCTCCTATTATAAAACGGGAGGAAAAAAAACCTCACCCACGCACAAAGAAGGTTCAGTCGTGTGTACCTGTTTCAACGTCACCGATAAAGAAATCGAACGGGCCATTAAGGAAAACAACTTGAAAACGGTTGACGATGTCACTAATTTTACTAAAGCGGGCGGCGGTTGCGGCGGCTGCAGGGAACAGCTGCAGCAGATGCTCGATACGATCAACGTGGCCACGGACAGCGCACAACCTGCCGCGACGACCCCCTTGACTATGCTTCAAAAGATTGATAAAATTCGTGAGGTGATCCAGAAGGACATCAAACCCATTCTTGTCGCGGACGGGGGAGATTGCGAGCTTGTTGACATTGTTGGAAACGATGTTTTCATACGGTTCATCGGCCAGTGCAAAGGCTGCGCGTTTTCAAACCTGACCTTGATTTCGGTGGTCGAAAACAAGTTGAAAGAAAAAGTGTCTCAACAATTGGTCGTCAAAACAACCTAATTAAGGAGGTCCATGTATGAGTAAAAGCAGAGACGTAAAAAAAGAAGACAAAAAACAGCCGTCTAAATCCATAAAGGAAAAAAGACTGGAAAAAAAGCTTAAAAAAGCCGCAAAGATAGGCTCCCCCACAACGATTTGACCCTTTCTTTTGTTTTTAGTATATGGCACATTTCAAAAAGGGAATGTGCCGTATTTATTCTAAGCCTCTCGTTTCGATATGCCTGCTGTAATGCAGGCTACTCAACGAGCGGAAATAGAGTTTCTAATGAATACACTGCCTTTGCACATTGATGAAAAAGAAATTGAATTCCATTTTATCCATTCCTCCGGGCCTGGAGGCCAGAATGTCAATAAAGTCGCCACGGCAGTCCAGCTTCGTTTTGACGTGAAAAACTCCGTAAGCCTGCCGCACCATGTTCGAGAACGGCTTAAGCAGATTGCCGGGAACCGCTTGACAACGGATGGCGTCCTGGTAATTTCGGCCCATCGGTTCCGGACCCAGGGACAAAACCGGCAGGACGCCCTTAAGCGCCTCAATCTGATGGTCCATCAGGCGACTGTCCGGCAAAAACCTAGAAAAAAAACCCTTCCGACGTTTTCATCTGGCAAACGACGTTTGAAATCGAAGGCGAAACGGGGTTCCATCAAGCAATCGCGTCGGACGAAGCATTCGGTCGACGATTAGGTTCTGTAGGCAAATTATCTACGCGTTTAGCGTCGATAATTACCCGTACAGAACCTTATCCACCTTGTGGGTTAGACGGAAATCAGAACTCCGAGCAAAACAATAATCCCCGGCGATCATTGACGGAAGAATATTGAGGAATTACTTTAAGAGAGGTAAAAAGGCCATGGCCGTTATGGCGAATGGCGACCCGCGCATCGATAAAGGCGATCAGCCTGTCGAGCACCAATGCGCCAATGAAAAAATTTGAAGCGACTTTGAAATTAATCGACTTTTTCAAAAAATCATTATATTTCTTCCGGTAATCGTCGGACGCCCATCGCCACTGTAAATTCGGCGTCAGGTATTCCGCCTGCGGGGTCCGGTTGAGCTCCTGCACCTGATTGAACCCCAGCGACCTGGACTGGTTGAGTCCGTCGGAATCCATGAAGAGCCCAACGTTCTGCCAGAAATAATCGTCCGCCCCCGCGCCACCCTGGATAGCGGCATAGGTCGATGCGAAGGACCGCGCGGAAACGGCGATTTCGCTTGAATATTGGTTCGTGGTAAAAGCGCCGAAAATCAGGGCGATCTCCGCCGTAAAAAAACCCAGGGCGGCCGTTTGATTTCCCATATAATAATGTCCCAGTCCCGGCAACAGCAAATCGGCGCACGTAGCGATGGCGGCTGACTTCTCCGGTTTTTCGCTTTTTGCAAACAGGTCAACGGTATCGGTGGTGACTTCTTCTTCGACTTTCACCTGAGCGAGCGCGGGCGCGGGTAAAAACATGAACAAAACCGCGCACAACGCCGGGACAAAATAAAGGGGCTTTTTCAAAATCCCATCCTGAATGCCAGACCGAAACTAGGGTTCACCGGGTTTACGGCGCATTGCGGCTCGATATTGACATGTTGCCAAAGGGTTTCCTTGCCGAGCAATTCGTTATTATAGGCCATCGCGCCTATCAAGGCGTCAACGGCGCTTACCAGATGGTTAATGATCATGACTGCAAGGATTGTGTTTGCGAGCTTGTAATAATCATTGGATTTCGACATCATGTTGCTATAGGTGACCTGGTTCGGGGAATATCCGAAAATCCCCTGTTCAAGCACTTTCGTGCTGTCCTTCGGGTCAATACGGTCAACCAAATATAACAATATGGTGTCTTCCGGATCGGCATGAGTCCTGTAATGATAAAACTTTCCATTAGGCGGTGATCCGATTAGATTGTCTTGAGTATATTTCGGTTCACAATCATTCCATCCTTGCACATAAATATTTGATTGCCCCTCAAGGTTACGGTAAAAATCCGCTGTTTTTAAACTATTTGCAGCAATCATAGAATGCAATGTGTCGAAATAAATTCCATTAATCTTGTCTTGAGCAGCGCTTGAATCGCTCAAAGTAGTAATTAAATAGTTTTGTAGGTTGCCGTAGTACTTTGTAAAATTATCAAAATTAAAATTCTGGTCTGCAAAGGATTTCCCGGCGTTATATTCGTTTTTCCCCTTGGCATTATAGGCAACGCTGAGCCCGATGGCTGTGGCTTCGAGTGCCACAAAAATGCCGGTCCTGATATAGTGTTTGGTATAAGCTTGCCCAAGTCCAGGAACAATCAATGAAAGAAACATCGCAACTTTCGGGGACCGGTAGTCTTTCAGGTTCTTCGCGAAATTAATGGAATGAACTGATTCGACCCGTGCAGGCGCGGCAGGTTTCTTTTCCGCCAGCGCTTGCGCAGCGGCAACGGAATCTTTATATACTGAAGGATTTTCGACTTTTTCAGCAGGTAAAGCATTTTTCAGCGAGTCCGCCAGGGCCGCGGAATCCGGCTTCCGGGTCAGCGCCTGTGTGGAATCAAGGTGAGCGGGCGCCGCGGTCTGCAACCTGGCAAGTGAATCCTTGATTGCGGCTTCTTTTGCGGCGCTCTTTTTTACCTCTCCCTCTTCAATAAGCAAGTCTTCTTCCTCAATGATATTTTTTTTATCAACGCTTTGCGTTTTATTCTGCTGAGAAGCCGAAGCGCCCGGCGAAGCGTTTACCGAGGGTATTTTCTTTCCTCCCTGGGCAGCGGAATCGATGGCCTGAGGTGTTGAGCGCTTGACAATGGCCGTTGTATCCTGCGCGGCAAAAAGAGAGAAATGAGCGGCCGCGACAAGTAAAAAAACGAGTTTGCAGATTTTCATGATATCCCCACCAGCCACGTGAGTTAAAATCCCAGCACTTCCCGCATCGTGTAAAAGCCCGGTTTCATTGACGAAAGCCATTTTGCCGCCACTAAAGCCCCTCGGGCAAGAGTGCTCCGGCTATGCATCATATGACGCAGCTCAAGTCTCTCGCCGAGCCCGGCGAACAAAACGGTATGGTCGCCCACGATATCGCCGCCCCTGACCGCGTGCATTCCAATTTCCTTTTTCTTCCGCTCGCCGGTCATTCCCGTCCTGCCGTCCACAATAGCATCTTTATAGGACAATCCGATGGCGGATGCCGCGATTTCGCCTAGTTTTTTTGCAGTGCCGCTGGGCGCGTCTTTTTTAAAACGATGGTGCGCCTCGATGATCTCGATATCGAAATCATCTTTCAGCCTTGAAGCAACGATACCGGTAAGATGAAAAAGCAAATTGACCCCGAGACTCATGTTGGGACTTAAAACAACCGGACAAACGATGGCCAATTTCCTGACTTTTTCAATGTCGGTATCGCTCAAGCCCGTAGTGCCGATGACTATCGCGGTCTTTCTTGACGCAAGGTTGTCGCACAGAGCCATCGTAGACTTGGAAGAAGTGAAATCTATAACGACGCTTGTTTCAATTGGAAGCGACAGGGCATCGTTCGTTACCTTGATTCCCACCTTGCCGCGTCCGATGCATTCGCCGATATCGCGTCCCGTTTGAGGGTGCCCCGCTTGTTCCACGCAGCCCGCAAGCTTTACCCCGGCGTCATCAAGAACGCACGCCACAATTTCACGCCCCATCTTGCCGAGGGCGCCGATCACGATTACATTCGTTGTCATCAAGAAGGTCCCTATTTTATTCTGTCGAGTCCGCACTCTTTTAATACGGCTATGAGCTTATGTTTATTTTCTTTACCCATTGCAACAAGCGGAAGCCTCGGATCTCCGGCGCTGAGACCGAGATGGGACATGGCCGTTTTGACCGGTCCGGGGCTTGTTTCGATAAACATGGCGTTTGAAACGGGCAGAAGCTGCTCGTGGAGCCGCAAGGCCTCCGCCATATTACCTTTTTGACAAGCTTTTATCATGGCGACCATTTTTTCCGGCCAGATATTGGCCACGACGGAAATGACCCCGGTCCCGCCGCAAACCAGGATAGGCAGGGTCAATGCGTCGTCGCCCGATAAAATCGTCAGCCGGTCGCCGCACCGGCGATGGATTTCGGAAATTTGCAGAAGATTGCCGCTAGCCTCTTTTACCGCCACGATATTTTTAAATTCGCATAGCCGTTCCACCGTTTCGGCATTCAGGTTGACCCCGGTCCTGCCGGGAACATTATAAACGACCATGGGGACGTCGACTTTGGTGGCGATCATTTTATAATGCTGGTACAGGCCCTCTTGCGTAGGCTTATTGTAATAAGGCGTAATGCAGAGAATAGCGTGCGCCCCATTGATTTGCGCATGTTTTGCGGCCTCAATGGACTCCGACGTGTTGTTCGACCCCGCTCCGGCAATGACCTGGATCCGGCCTTTCGCCTGTGAAAGCGCGATGTCCACCACCCTGTTATGCTCGTCCCATGACAGTGTCGCGGACTCACCCGTTGTCCCGCACGGGACTATTCCAGCGACCCCGCGTTTAATTAAAAATTCTATGTTTTTCCGCAACCCATCTTCGTCAACCGAACCGTCTTTGGAAAACGGGGTCACGATTGCAACATAGCAACCTTGCAAAACCATTAAAACTTCCTTCCTGCTTGATTATTTCTTTTCGTCTTTAACGACCCATACTTTCAGTTTGGCAAAAACGTCCTTGAACAGATGGATCTTGACTGAATAAACGCCGAGCTGTTTGATGGGCTCTTCCAGTTCGATGTTCCTCTTTTCCACTTCGACCCCTTCTTTTGAAAGGAAATCGGCTATTTCCTGCGAGGTGACCGAACCGAAAAGTTTTTCATCTTCTCCTACATTGACAGGGATTGTACAAGGCACTCCCTCGATCTTTTTTGCCAGTTGCCGAGCCTCTTTAAGTTTTTTGTCTTCCCGTTTTTCGGCCAATTTTTTTGATTCGGCAACTGATTTTTTATTTCCTTCGCTTGCCGCAACGGCAATTCCCTTCGGGAAGAGGAAATTTCTGGCATATCCGTCTTTGACGGCAACAACATCCAAAGCTTTTCCTAAATTATCATGGTCTTTTTTCAATACCACTTCCATATAGTACATCTCCTTATTATCGCGTGTTAATGTCCTTGATTTTTTACCGTATGTTTTCGGCGACAAACGGCACAAGCGCGAGATATCGTGCGCGTTTTATGGCAACAGCCAGCCTCTTCTGGTGCTTTGAGCATACACCCGACAAGCGCCTGGGAACTATTTTTCCCCGCTCGGTGATAAAACGTTCCACTACCTTCTGGTCCTTGTAATCGGGTTCCGTAAAATTCTGGTCGAACCAACAGACTTTTTTCATTCTAAATCTTTTATTCATGATGTCTTATACCCCTTCCACGCTTATTTCGGCGGTTTCAGCTACTCTGACTCTTCTTTTCTCCATGATTTTTGGGATTTCTCTCACAACAGTCAAGTGACGGAGGACGTTTTCATTTAATTTCAGGAGCTTGTCGATTTTCCCCGCATAATTCTTTTCAGAATCGCCTTTATATATGAAAAGATGATAGACCCCTGTTTTTTTCTTTTTAATCGTATATGCCAGAGACTTTTTCCCCCAGACATCTACTCTCTCGAATTCCGCATTCGATTTAATAAATTCTTCAATTTTTGCGCTTTCCTTCTGGACGGCATCTTCGGGCAGAGTACCGTCGAAAATCACGACTGTCTCATAATTTTGCTTCAACGCGGACCTCCTTTGGGCTTAAGGCTTCGGCACACCGCAGTGTTCCGAAGCAGGATTTGTATGGATAGAAACTGCAATCGAATAACGTAAATATTTCAATTAAAGACGTTCATCGCCATATCAACACCTTTCAAAGCAAACGTAATCATGGCTTCTTCGGCCTTTTGAAGCGCATTTTTCAGCAATGCTTTTTCTGGGGCGGTAAATTTTCCCAGGACGAATTTCATTGCCCTAACGGATTCCGGCATGGGCCCTACGCCGATACGCAACCGTGGAAAATTCGTCCCCACATTTTCAATGATCGATTTCAGGCCATTATGCCCGCCATCCGACCCGCCGCGTCTCAGCCTGATCGTTCCGAGCGGTAAATGATAATCGTCTACGATGATCAAACATGAATCGAGCGGGCAGCGGGTTTTTTCAATGATTGCGTGCAACGCTTCGCCACATCTATTGACATAGGTCATTGGCTTCACAAGCGCACATTGCAGGCCGTCCCGTCGGCCCACGACAACAGTCCCCGCATCAAATTGGTATTTTGACAACGCGCTCAAAGACCGGGCCATCCGATCGATTGCCGCAAAACCAATGTTATGCCTGGTGTTTTTATACCGCAGCCCAGGGTTCCCGATGCCGAAAAATATTCTGTCGACGGCACCGGCGCCCTCGAATAGCGTCTTTTTTTTGCCGCCAAAAAAACTGAAAATGACCGAAAAAACTGTCACGGATTATTGCACGTATCGATAAGGAATTTCCGCTCTATTTTGAGCCTTTGGGACCTTTAGAATCCTTAGGCGACTTTGCACCGGCGTCCTTCTTGACATCACCCTTCGCGGCGCCCGCGTCCTTTTTAGCATCGCCTTTTTTTGCATCACCCTTTGCGGCATCGCCCTTTGCAGCTTCACCGACGGCTGTACCGGCTGCTTCGGCCGCGCCCGGAGCAACGCCTTCAGCGCCTTCGGCGCCTTCAGCAACAGCTTCATCTTCCTTGGGTTTCTCTTCCTCGGCGGAAGCAAGAATAATAACCGCGACCACTTCATCGGGAGAATCTTTTATGACCGCATCTTGCACGGTCAAATCCCGCACATGGATCGAATCCCCGATTTTGAGGTTCGTTACATCCACGGATATTTTTTCGGGTATGTTGACCGGCATGCATTCCACATTGAGGAATTTTGCCGGATGTCCGAGCACTCCCGCCTGTTCTTTAACGCCTACAGGTATGCCGACGAGCTCCACCGGTACCTTGACGGTAACTTTCTCATCCATCGCGACATGTTGAAAGTCAACGTGCAGGAACTTCTTGTCATCAAGAACGTCGCGCTGGATCTCCTTGATAATTGCAATAGAGTCCCCTTTTTCTTCATCCAGGCAGAGGTCGATAAGGTTCCTGGTTTTCCTCGTGCGGACCAGAATCAATAGTTCTTTCGCATCGACTTCGACGTTTTTCGCCGTTCGATTATGGCCGTAGTAATTGCCCGGTATCCAACCCAAAATGCGGGCCTTCCGCGTGTAGGATTTTCCTGAACCGGACCTTAACCGTGTTTTGATTTTTACTATATCCAACGTAAACCTCCTTAAAAAACATTTAATTGGCAGGGCTGAAATTTCCAGACTTACATTGTGTTAAACAACTCTTTGCCGATAATTGGCTGGGGCGGAAGGATTCGAACCTTCGAATGCAAGGACCAAAACCTTGTGACTTGCCACTTGTCGACGCCCCAGTGGATTTTGCCTGCCACGTCGTTAATGAAGAAAATCAGGCCTCAATTTTAAATTCAGCAAATTTTATAAAATAATATCTGGAATATGCCAAGATTACTAATTTATGCTGATAAAAAAAAGGACATTTTCCCACGGACTGTAAACCCTGGTAAATGTCCACCTCGTAAAAAACAACGGAACCAATACTTTATCTCAGCTATGCTCCGGTTCATCCCCCATATCAACGCTTTCATCTTCATCGCCTGCCGTCGGTGATTTTGGGGCCGGTCCGCCTTTGCTTAATTCGCTTTCAAAGGCGTCCAAGACCTTGTCTTCAATTTTTTTCCTCATTTCGTTGTTGATCGGGTGCGCTATGTCCTGGTAACTCCCATCTTTTCTCTTCCTGCTCGGCATGGAAACAAAATATCCCTGAGAGCCGCTTATCACTTTAAGGCCTCGTACGACAAAACAATCATCAAAGGTGATACTTGCAAATGCTTTCAGTTTTTCTTCGTTTCTCAGCGTTATTCGCACTTCCGTGATTTCCACTGGGACCCTCCTGGCGAAAATGGTGAACCTGGAAACAGTGTCTGTCAGATAGTAATATGTGAAATTGTCCTCTACTGAGGCAAGTACATTTAACATTTATAACGTTATTTTCATTTAATAATCTTGCACCTATGCCGGGGATAACACTTATTTTATAAAATTATCAATATTTTTTATATTGCTTTCCACAGGCAGAGTACCGTATGATTTCAAAAAACATGTCTTCTTCCAAGAAGAAAAACATGATCACTCTTCTGGATTATTCGGAAGAGGAAATTGATCATTTAATAACCACGGCAAAAGACCTGAAACGCAGACGTCTTGTTGACGAAAACAAGGTCTTTCTGAATAAAACGGGGGTGCTGATTTTTGAAAAGCCTTCACTGAGAACGCATATCAGCTTTGAAACGGCCATCTACGAGCTCGGCGGACACCCCATTACTATTCCGTCAAATATGGTACAAATGGGGAAACGGGAAACCGTACAAGACGTGGCGAAGAACCTCGAGCGCCTGGTCCACTGCATCATCGCCCGGACGTACCTCCACGAAACGATCGTCGAACTCGCGGCGGCTTGTTCGATACCGGTGATCAACGCGCTTTCGGACAAACATCATCCTTGTCAAGCGCTCGCGTTCGCCTTGACCGTCAGTGAACACAGGGGCGGCGTGAAGAACCTGAAGACCGTTTTTATCGGGGACGGCAATAACGTGTGCAACTCGCTTATGGTAATGTGCGCCAAACGGGGATACGACTTTACCGTTGCATGCCCCGAAGGATATGAGCCCGACCGCTCCGTTACGGAAGCGTGCAAGGCGATAGCGAATAAAAACGGGGCGGCCATCGAAGTGACGCACGACCTTTTTTCGTGCGTCAAGGACGCTTCAATACTGTACACCGACGTATGGGCGAGCATGGGCCAGGAAAACGAAACCGAGGAACGCAGGAAACATTTCGCGGGGTTTCAGCTAAACCGCGCGGTGCTTGACCGGGCCCCTTCCGACGTGCTTGTTTCCCATTGCCTGCCGGCCCATCGCGGTGAAGAAATAACCAGCGAAGTGCTCGATTCCGAGCGCTCGCTGGCGCTTGACGAGGCTGAAAACCGCTTACATGTCCAGAAAGCGGCAATCGTTCATCTTTTTTCTTGAATAAAAGGATTTTTCTATGAAAGACGTAAAACCAAAAAGGGTGCCTTTCGGGATCAAAGGGCTTGACGAAATGATCTGCGGCGGGCTCATTGAGGGTTCGGCAAACCTTGTTGAAGGGGCGCCGGGTACCGGCAAAACGACGATCGCCATGGAGTTTATTTACAACGGCATAACCCGATTTGACGAACCGGGTTGCATAATCACCTTCGAAGAATTCCCGCAGCAATACTATCACGACGCCATGCAATTCGGCTGGGACCTGAAAAAACTTGAGGCAAAAGGCCAGCTCAAGATCATTTTTTCTGACCCTGAGACCACGCTCAAGGAATTTGAAAAAGTCGACGGTAAATTCATCAAAATCATCGAAGAAATGAAAGCCAAGCGGTTGATCGTCGACAGTATGACCCATTTCGAGTCCCTGTCGATGGATGAGTTCCATCTCCGCGAAATCGAACGCACTTTCATCAACTCTTTGAAGCGGGAAAACGTCACCAGCATACTGCTGCGTGAAAACGACAGCCTCATGGGACAGGTCAGCCAGGTGACCAGTAAAATCCCGTTCATCGTGGACTCATATTTTCTGCTCCGGTACGTTGAAATAGACAGTACCATTGAAAAAGCGTTCCTTATATTGAAAATGCGCGGTAGCGACCACCAGAAAGACATCCGCCGCTTCACTATTTCGCCGCACGGTATCGAGGTGGAATCAAAATTCTCCGGCCGCGAAGGAATCATGAGCGGAATAACGCACCATACGCCCCAAGACGCATTCGTTAAAGTTTTCGGGAAGAAATAATGGAAACAGCTTTTTTACAGGGGCTTAATAAGGTCTTGTGCGCGGGATACCTGCTTGCGGTCGCATGCATCAATCTCAACCTGTACCTTATTTCGGCGTTTTACCAGAAAAAATTCAACCAGCTGTCGCCACGGGCGGGATTTATTGTTTCGATCGGGCTTGCTATTATTTTTGTGTCAAGCTTTTTTTTCCCCGGCCCCGACCAGGTTTCCGGCTGGGGCCGTATGCGGATCGCGCAACTTTTTTTCCTGGTTGGAAGCGCGGTCGCTTCCGGATGGAGTTCCGCGGCCCTCTTTATCACCATGAGAAAGCCCCGCAAGTGAAACACGTATGATATCATTACACGGTCTTATCCTCTTCGACGTTGCCACGGTCATGGCCATGTTGGTCATTGCCTATTTGAGCAAAAACATGGGAGAAGCGCTCAAGATTCCACCATATTATAAAATGCTTTACCTGACGTCCGTGCTTATTACTTTCGCCGCTATTGCCGATTCTGTTCCCCATAACATGCTTTTTCCGTTTTCAAAAACTGTTACCATGGGATTGCGGTGCGTGGCGGGGGTGATTGCGCTTCCTGTGTGCCTGCGCTATTGGAAATGGCTTATTTCTGAATTTTTCAAGAATTGACCGGGATTCACCTGGTCCATAGAAGGTTTAAACGCAATGAAGAAAAGAATATTGGTCATTGAAGACGAAGAAGACATTGCAAATCTTGTCAAGCTGGTCTTGGAAACCGAAGATTTTGAAGTCCAGACCGTCCTGGACCCGCTCAAGGCCGTTGAAGAAGTCAAGCATTATAAACCCGATGCCATCCTGCTTGACCTTGCCATGCCCAGACTCAACGGCTGGGAGATTTTCAAAATTCTCAGGAATGATCCTGATTTTTTTCAGGTTCCGATCGCGATCCTTACCGCGAAAGCACAGGCCTTCGACGAGATGGTAGGGTTGCATGTGATGAAGGCCGACGCATACATCACCAAACCGTTTGGGAAGCAGGAGCTGATCGACAAGACGCATGAATTATTCCGAAAAAAAACAGAATAAGAATATTTTGATCGTCGACGACGAAGTCGACGTGCTCGATTTCTTGAAAATTTACCTTACCGGCATAGGCTGGGAAGTCACCATTGCGTTGACTATCGACGAAGCATTCAAGGCCCTGGAAGCCACGGCCTTTTTCCTGGTAATCACGGACATCGCAATGCCGGAAATGGACGGACACGAATTCATCATGAAACTTCGTGAGCGCACCTTACCATCCGAAGTGGCCTTAATGACGGGGTTCGGTTATAACCCCAAACACACCCTGGTCAAAATTTATAAAACCGTCAAATATCCCTGCCTGTTCAAACCTTTCAACAGGGTCAAGGTTGCGGAAACGGTCCAGGCAGCATGGGTAAAATACCATGCGGACCTTCCTTGAAAAGCATCCAATATTTTCCCTAAAAATTATTTGCAAAATTGCCCTTTCCTGGCACGATAATTGCATTATATATTATAAGGAAAACTTGAGGGCATTTAATTATTAATTTTTAGCTTAATTTGTATCAATAATAATTTTCAGGAAGAGGTGTTCATCATGGAAACCCTGCTGTCGCGCGCATCAGACCTTATATATTGCAAGCAATATATTCCATCCTCGACTCCTGTTGGCCGGGTTGTGGAATATTTATTAAAATATCCGAGAACATTTCTTGTTGTTGCGGACGATCAAAAAGTTGCCGGATTGATCGGTCGTGAAAAATTATTGAAAAGGGTCGGTCCAAAAAATGAACTGGAATTATATACGGAAAGCCCGATTTCGGCCTTCATGGACAAAAACCCGCTTGTCCTTGACAGTAATGAGGACCTTTTCGAATTGTGCCGGAAAGTGCTTTCCCGGCCGATCGATACCGTCTATGATGATGTCGTCATTTCCACCAAAGGCGTTTTTACCGGCTTAGTGTCTGTCAAGCAATTGATGCTGTGCCT
>Ga0182017_10000328_pt1 | contig 36866 bp, 32 predicted proteins | sample 712E3DmetaG_FD_120492 | JGI IMG/M metagenome (GOLD analysis project Ga0182017, IMG submission 120492) | Permafrost microbial communities from Stordalen Mire, Sweden - 712E3D metaG | ecosystem: Environmental > Terrestrial > Soil > Wetlands > Permafrost | place: Sweden: Stordalen | collected... | reverse complement strand
GACCGCACGCTGCGCGTCAAGAGCATGCAGGGACTGTACCTGGCTGGGCAAATCAACGGAACCAGCGGCTATGAAGAAGCAGCCTGCCAGGGAATTATGGCCGGCATCAACGCGGCCCTCTGGCTCAAGGGTCAGCCACCCTTCACCCTGGATCGCAGCGAGGGCTATACCGGCATTCTAATTGACGACCTGATCTCGAAGGGGACCAACGAGCCCTATCGGATGTTTACCTCGCGGGCGGAGTTCCGGCTGCACTTGCGCATCGACAACGCCGACCGGAGGCTGACCCCGCACGGACGGAGGCTAGGACTGATCGGAGATGAGGCCTGGGCGGAGTACGAAAAAAAACAAACAAGAATGACGGCGCTCAGCCGCTTGTTGACTACGAACAAAGTAGACTCCAAGCGGCTGAGTGCGGCGGGATTCGGCGCGTTGACGGCGACCGCCGGCCTCACCTGGGCGCAATTGCTCAAGCGGCCCGAAGTGGGTATCGAGGCGGTGCTGGGCGCACTGCGCGAGCAGCTTGCACAGGAGCCGCTGCTCGCGGAATGGGCCGCCACTGCAAATGCAGGTACCTCGACTGCGCAGGCTGCAAAGAACACAACCTGCTCTGCTCAGGATGACAGCCTTATGCTACCAACGCTCGATGGAGCCAGAACGCTGAAGCGGAGCAGTTTGCGCAATGAGGCTCGCGCCGTGGAGACAGAGTTCAAGTTTGCCGGTTACCTGGAACAGCAGACAAAATCAATTGCGAAGCTGAAAGCTGCTGAAGCCCTGGCAATTCCGGAGTGGCTTGATTACAGCACAATCAGCGGACTCTCGCGGGAGATGCGCGAGAAGCTGGAGCGGGTACGCCCTGCTACCATCGGCCAGGCCAGCCGCATGCCTGGCGTGACGCCGGCCGCGCTCAGCCTGGTGCATGTGTCGATCCGGCTGCAAGGGGTAAAGCGGCGGGCCAGTTAGCCACGGTGCATGTTGTCGTTCATCTCGCTGGTCTTACCGTGTTTGAGATGCGAAAAATTGAGCAAAATTGCACACACAATTTTGGAATCGCGGTATCTCATTTCATACAAGTTGCGCCCGAGCGGGTACTCTTCTGCCATCCGGGTACAATGATCGTAAGAGGGTGGGCGTGCCGCCACTCTCCAAGGAACTTCCCCCGTATGGCATCAGGAGTATCCGTTTCTTCCCCTGGAAACGAAATCACTAATCCAATTGTTGCGATACCCGCAGTGTCCGGATATCTTGCCTCCGAGACGATCCCTGCGCGGCAGGCGATTCGCATGGGCCGCGCCGCGGCAGCAGGAGCGGGAATCAACTGGCTGACGATGACGGTGATGGCCCTCTTTCATCTGGGCGCTGTGGCCGCGCTGTTCTTCTTCAGCTGGCAACGGCTGGCGGTCATGGTGGTGATGTACTTCGTGGCCATCAACGTCGGCATCGGCATGTGTTACCACCGCCTACTCACCCACCGCGGCTACCAGGTACCCAAATGGCTAGAGTACGGGATGTCCATCTGCGGCACGCTGGCGCTGGAGGGTGGTCCGATCTTCTGGGTAGCCACCCACCGTGTGCATCATCAACTCAGTGATCGGGAAGGCGACCCTCATACCCCTCGCGAAGGCGGGTGGTGGGCCCACGTCGGCTGGATCATCTGGGGCAATGCACTCCACGCCCAAACCGAGGTTCTGGATCGCTATGCTCCCGACCTGGCTCGCGACCGCGTTCATCTCTGGCTGAGCAAGTACCACTGGATTCCCCTCGTCGCGAGCGGCCCGCTGCTCTTTGGCCTGGGCTGGCTCGCGGGCGGGCCGGTCAATGCCATTGGTTGGGTCCTGTGGGGCGTCTTTCTACGCGTGACGCTCGGCCTGCATGCCACCTGGCTGGTGAACTCTGCAACCCATATGTGGGGCAGACGCCGTTTCGAGACCCGCGACGGCTCACGCAACAACTGGTGGGTCGCGCTGGTGAGCGGCGGCGAGGGATGGCACAACAACCACCACGCGCATCCCGTCTCCGCACGGCATGGCCTGGCATGGTACGAACTTGACCCTAATTACTGGGGCATATGGCTACTCAATAAACTCGGCCTGGCGCGAGGCATCAAACTGGCGAAGTTCGACCGTGCAGACCCTAAGCCCACCGGGATTTAGCGCGGCTCTCCGGCCTCATGCGGGAACCAGGAACTATTTACTCAGCTTTGCGCGCACCCACAGCGTGCCAAAGACCGGCAGCGCGGCGGTCAGAACCAGCATGCCGGCCGGAAAGCCGACATAGAGATAGCTGTCCGCATAGTTCACCGCGTGGTGGCCAATCAGGTTCCACGCTAAGAGCGAAAAGATCGCGATGCACGTGGTCGCGAAAAAGGTAAAGAAGGCCGCTGCAAAGGAGAGCAGCAGACTGGTGAGCAGCCCGAAGCCCTTGAGCGGGAAGCCGAGGACGGTTCCGCCGCTGGAGCGCTCGGTCTGTGCGGATTCTGTTATCGTCATGGCCTCTGTCGAATAGAATACAGTTGCCATGTCCAGCGGTATACAAGTCGAGCTTTGGCATGCTGAAAAGGTCGCCTCGCTGGTGGCCGTGACCGAAGCCCCCAACGGTATTCACTACGCGGCCTGGGGCGAGACCCGCGTCTCCGAGCCCGATCTGGACCGGCTGGTGGGCGCCGTGCCGGCCACGCTCGCTGGCGCGCTCAGCAATCGCGCCTATTACTTTGTGCCGCTGGCCATTGCCGACACCGGCGAGACCATGATCGCTCCCGCCTACACCGTCGACCTGGGCGACCGCGCCATCTGCCACCGCAACGCGACCTTTGGGACGACCGAGGCGGTATTCCTCTCCACGCGGCTGGTCGAAGACCGCTTCGGCCTGGCCTTCGAGTTCTTTATCAACGTGGCCCACAACTTTGTCGAGGCCGCAGGAGTTCCGGAGAGCTTCTCCTCGCTGGCCTGGTCGCAGGCCGAGGCGCAGGTTCGGGGCGAAACCAGCCAGGACGCTTGGGAGACTCGCCGCCGCGCCCAAGACATCCTCGCCGGCCAGAAGAGCATCGACGAGCGCGCCCGCAACACCTATTACGAATCCGCCTTCTCCGATTCGCTGGCCGTGTACATGCTGTCGCTGGCTGTCGACTTCGACTACCACGACCTGCGCGAGCGCGAGTATCCGCTCTTGGCCGCCCCGGCCCTGGCCGAGCGGCTGCGCCACGTGGCGAGCTTGTTCCCGGCAAACCCTGGGTATGAGTTCCAGATCCTCTACCGGCGCAAGGGGTAGAGACCGAGAATTACTTCCGGAAAGCTCGTTTCTCAGTACCAATCACTTCGACGAGTTCAAAAACCATGAATCGTAGTGGATATTTTCCCGGAGGAATCGTGCTACTGTTGAAGCCCACATCTTAAAAATCGAGATGTGGGCCACCCGCCATCAGGAGCCTCACATGAAGAAAACCGTCCTCACCTTCGGCCTCATCTCCGGCCTCATCATCTCCGTCCTTATGGGCGGCTCGCTTCTCCTTGCCGACAAGATCGGCTCCGGCCACAGCATGGCTATCGGCTACACCATCATGGTGGCGTCGTTCCTGCTAATCTACTTCGGCATCCGCAGCTACCGCAACAACACCCTCGCCGGCCAAATCTCCTTCGGCCGCGCCTTCGCCTGCGGCATCCTGATCGCCCTCATCACCACCGTTTGCTACGTCGCCATGTGGGAGGTCCTCTACTTCAACTTCATGCCCCACTTCATGGACAGCTACTTCGCCGCACAGATTTACAAAGTCCAGTCCTCCGGACTTGACCCCGCCACCACCGCCGCGCAGGTCGCTGCCATACAGCGCTCTCAGCAGCTCTACCAGAACCCCTTTGTCAACATGGCCTACACCTTCATGGAGCCCCTGCCCGCCGGCCTTATCATTACTCTTATCTCCGCTGCCATCCTCCGCCGCAAAGCCCCTGTCGAACCCACCGCCGCTCCCACAGTCATGACCACATAAATCAAAAGGCCGGGGTCCCCACGGACAGGTCTTCGTCCGCGGGGTGGAGAGCCTGCCCTGAGCTTGCCGAAGGGTCTCGCTTTTGAGACCTGGGATTCCGCTGAATGATTAAGACAGGGCTAGGCCAATTTCATCCGCTCTTTGCGTACAATAACCCTCCGGCGGCGCACAATAATTGCATGAACCATGACTAGAGCCGCGATGCTTGCTAGTCCCTATTCCCTGCCGGGGTCCCCGGCGACTCGGGGCCCCCAGCAAGCGATTCTTGCTCGCTGGGGTGTAGGGACAGGTCTTCGTCGCTGGGGTGGCTAGTCCCTGGTCCCTGAGACGTACCCCCCACCCCCTCCCCCTCTGAATAGCCCCATTTTCTGCCCGACCGATCCGATAAACAGCCTGAAATGAATAGCATACAAAATACACTCAGTGAACAATCAGGGTAATAATATACTTGACAGACTACGCTAAATGTTCTACTATTTAATCATGGAATACGCAGTCAAGACCTTACAGCAAGCGATTCAACACTTTACAGACCCGGAGAACTGCCGGAAGTTCATGGTTTTCGTGCGCTGGCCCGATGGTATGGTTAAATGCCCCTATTGCGGCGCAACCAAGCTGACCTGGTTGGCGAAAGCGAACGTCTATCGCTGCTACGGCGATCATAAGAAACAGAAGTTCTCGCTCAAGGTGGGGACTATTTTCGAGGATTCGCCCATCGGCCTAGACAAATGGCTTCCGGCTCTCTGGCTGCTCTGTAATGCCAAGAATGGCATCTCTAGCTATGAACTGCATCGGGCGCTTGGCGTTACTCAGAAAACAGCGTGGTTCATGCTCCATCGCATCCGTCTTGCCATGCAAACTAGGTCGTTTCTTAAACTGGGCTATCAGGGCGGTCCTGTCGAGATGGATGAGACCTTCATCGGTGGCAAACTCAAGAACATGCACAAGTCGAAAAAACCCAAGGGACCAGGATTTAGTGGCATAGCTGTTGCTGGCACTGCAAAGACCATCGTAGTGGGCATGTTGGAGCGCAAGGGGCGTGTACGGGCCGAAGTGGTCGCAGAGCGCACCCATGCGACCCTACATGCTCTCGTCAATAAACACATTCAATACGGCGCAACTCTCATGACCGATGAATGGGGCGGATATAAGGGAACCAATCTCACACACGAGATCGTCAACCATGCGGCTGAGTACGTTAGAGGGCAAGTCCACACTCAGGGAATCGAGAATTTCTGGTCATTGCTCAAACGCAGCCTGAATGGAACCTATGTGGCCGTAGAGCCTTTCCATCTTGACCGCTACGTCACAGAACAGGTATTCCGCTATAATAATCGTGCAACTAAAGACAATCCCTTGACTGACGGGGACCGTTTTATGCTGGCAGCATCGCAGATTTCAGGGAAGAGACTGACTTACGCAGAACTGACCGGCAAGGTGGGAGAAACGGCGTTCTAGGCTTGCTTGGCTGGGACGCCAGAAACGCGGGAAGTGGATTTAGACGTTCGTTTGGCTTCGCGCTCCGCGTCTAGTTTGGCTTTGATTTCCGAATGTGGCACCTGTACTAGCTGCCGCATAAAACTTGTGAAGTTTTCCGAGTTGCCGCGTACATTCTTGGCGGAATCGTTTGGCATGATCGGTCCCCTTCTAGAGAGAAGGGTATGCGATTGTGCGCTCAAAGTCAAACCGTGTATTTCGATCCGCCCGATGTTCCCGTAAGGAGCGTTATGAAATTCCATCTCATCTACTCTGGCGACCTATTGAAATCGGCAGGAAATAACGAACATCGCACTTGGGAGAAACACGCGCTTCGACTACACCTACATGAACAACTTAAACGGCTTTGGGAAACACATCCAGCATTAAAGCAATATGCCGCAAAGACTGTTGAAATAGGCGACAATGGCGAGCGCATTATCCCACCAAAGCCATTCTTAGATTACTTGGCGCATGGATATTCAAGGGCTGGAAATGGCTTCATTCCGTTGATGACGGAAGCCAATGGCCTGGTATGCGAGTTAGATATTCTCCTACTGCGTCCAGAGGGGCCGGGACAAATAATCGAATCAGCTGGGGACATTGACAACCGAATCAAGACATTGATTGACGCTCTCCGAATCCCAAACCATGCCTCAGAAATGAAAAAAAAGGCTGGAGATAAACCAGACCCAAATCCTATGTTCTGCTTATTACAGGACGATAAACTGATTACACGGCTCGCGGTTACAACTGATAGGCTGCTTTTCCCTGAGACCGAAAGCGGGCGCGAAGTTATGCTCATAATAAAAGTTGAAACCGCGCAGATAGACCCCTTTGGTTCCCCTTGGGAGCTACACCTATAGAATCCTAAGACAGGAGAAATGGACAATGGTATGGCCTTGGCAAGCATTTGATTGGGGAGTGTTTTGGGCGATCATAGCCGCTGGCTTGATCTACCTCTTCGTCGCAAACATATTCCATATGCTCATTGATCAATTGCAGAAATGGGGAGAAAGAGCACCATGACACTTGAAGAGCACAAGCTAGTAGTTTTTATGCTTGCCCAACAGCAACAGCGCTTTGAGGCTTTAGTTGAAGCCCTCAAATCTAAGGGCGATTTAGAAGTGGACGATGTGCGCGCTTATGAGGACCTTCTTTTCGCAGAGAAGCAACCTTCTGTTCAATGTTTTTCGGCGATTGCAGCCCAATATGAGCGATACGCCGAAGCTCTTGGGCTTCAGGTGAATTTGAAAGACTGAAATAAAGAGGGAAGCCCCACCTTTCAGCGATAGATTCGATTTGCTGCCCTGTCATAGTTCCCGCCGTTTCCCGCCAGTTCCCGCCAAATCCCGCGAGTCAGCCAAGTATGTTATTACCACAATCAGTAAACACAACCGCCCGATTTCAGCTCTTTTTGAGCGGAAAATGAGCCCTTTTTGCCTGATTTCGGGCCATTTCCAGGCATCTCTTGAGGGCACAACTCTCCCTCACTTTTGCTTTGCAGGAGATCCTGTGGAGAGAGCTTAAGCAGGACTGGAATACGCGATGCGCCCTTCGCTGATCGTCCAGCGGACCTTGCCCTGCATCGTCCAGCCGTCGAAGGGAGTGTTGCGGGATTTGGATTTGGTTTCGCGGGCGTTGTAAGTCCATTCGGCCTTGGGGTCGAAGACGACGACATCGGCGAAGCTGCCCACGGTGAGCGTGCCGCGGCCTTTCAGGTTCAGCAGCGCGGCGGGCTGGGCGCTCAGCAAGCTCAGGACGCGACCGAGCGGCATCTTCCACTCCTTGTGCAGCCAGCGCAGCGAGAGGCCGAGCGCTGTCTCCAGGCCGGTAATGCCGTTGGGCGCGTTCTCGAACTCGACCTCCTTCTCATGCACGGCGTGGGGCGCGTGGTCTGTAGCGATGGCGTCGACAACTCCATCCAGAATCCCCGCGATCATAGCGTCCCGATCGGCGGCCGAACGCAGCGGCGGGTTCATCTTGGCGTTGGTGTTGTAGAGGCCGACGTGCTCCTCGGTGAGCAGGAAGTGGTGCGGCGCCGCCTCGCAGGTGACGCGCAAGCCGTTGCGCCGGGCCTGGCGAACGGCGGCCAAAGCAGCAGCGGTCGATGTGTGGGCGACGTGCAGGTGAACGTGCGTGTTGCGCAGCTCGGTCACCAGGCGAATGTCGCGCTCCACCATGCCCGACTCGGCCTCCGGCGGCATGGCGCGCAATCCCAGCCTGAAGGACGTAGGTCCCAAGTTCATGCTGGCGCGGCCTCCGGTGAATTGGGTGAGCCGCGTGTCCTCCGCGTGCTGAATCACGCTCAACCCCACGCGCGCCGCGGCGGCGAGGGTCTCGCGCATGATGTTGTCTTTGAGGATGGGGCAGCCGTCGTCGCTGATGGCCACGGCGCCGGCGGATTTGAGCGCGGCGAAGTCGTTGATCGCCTCGCCCTTGGAGCCGCGTGTGGCGGCGGCGACGGGGAAGACGCGAATGGCCGCGCCACGCTCGGGCGCCTGCATCCAGCGCGTGATCTCCGGCGAGTCGTTCACCGGGAGGGTGTTGGGCATGGCGGCCACCGCCGTAAAGCCTCCCGCCGCCGCCGCCGCCGTGCCGGTCGCGATGGTCTCCTTGTAGCCCTGGCCGGGTTCGCGCAGGTGGACGTGCATGTCGATCAGTCCCGGCGCAACGGTGAGGCCGGCCGCATCCAGCACCTCCGCTCCCTCGGCCTGCTTGAGCTTGCCGGGAGCGGCGATCTCGGCCACGCGGCCGTCCTTGAGCAGAAGGTCCTTGAGGGCGTCTACGCCTGCTGCCGGATCGATCAGGTGGCCGCCGCGAATTACCAGTGCTGTCATGCGCGGCCTCCTTGTTCCGATGCGGTCAGCGCCCGCTCCAATACTGCCATGCGGATGGCAACACCATTGCAGACCTGTTCGAGGATCGCCGACTGCGGTCCGTCGGCCACTCCGGCTGTAATCTCCATGCCGCGAATGATGGGTCCGGGATGCAGCACCACCGCCGTGGGGGCGTGCGCGGCCAGCCGCGGGCCGGTAAGCTGATAGCCCGCCTTGTACTCTTCCAGGTCCAGTTGTTGGCCGGCCAACCGCTCGGCCTGGATGCGCAGCATCATCACCACCTGGGATTGGCCCAGCGCGACATCGAAATCCCGCTCAACGGTGATGCCGGGTCCGGCATTGGCCGCAAGGTCCGGCAGCAACTCCCTGGGGCCGCAGAGCAGCACACGCGCGCCCAGCCGGGGCAGAAGCATCATGTTGGAACGGGCCACGCGGCTGTGCAGGATGTCGCCCACGATGGTGACGGTGACTCCGTCCAGCGTCCCGGCGGATAAGGCTTCCGCACCCGGCCGCAGATGGGCCAGGATAGTGCGCAGGTCGAGCAGCGCCTGGGTGGGATGCTCGTGCATGCCGTCGCCGGCGTTGAGCACTGGCAGGCGGGTCGCCTCCTCCAGCAGCCACGGGGCTCCTGAGGAGTTATGGCGCAGAATAATGGCTTCGGCTCCGAGTGCCTTGAGCGTCAGGCCGGTATCTTTCAGCGACTCGCCCTTCTCGATGCTCGAAGAGAGGCTGGAGACTAGCGTGGTGTCTGCGCCCAGCCCCTTTGCGGCCAGCTCAAAGCTGGTGCGGGTTCGCGTGGAAGACTCGTAGAAGAGCAGCGCTACGCGCCGCTTGGCCAAGATGCGATTCCGGAGCAACGGGTCTTCGTTTTCCAGAGCTGTAGCGCGGGCAAGAAGGTGGCTCAGGCCGTCCAGGCTTAAGTCATCACAAGACAGAAGCGAACCCGGATGGTAAGGGAACGGCGAGGCGGGAACTGGCGGAGTGTGAAGCGGTCGGCGGGCGGTCGTTGCGGTCGGGTTCATACGATCCACATGAGGGTCTGCCTAGATACGCGCGCAAAAAAGCGCGCCGGTTGAAAGAGGAAGTGGCTAGTCAACACGCTCGACCAGCAGCACCTGCTCGTCGTCGTCGACTTCGCGAAACTTCACTTCAATGATCTCGCGGCTGCTGGTAGGCACATGCTTGCCGATGTATGAGGCCTCGATGGGCAGCTCGCGATGGCCGCGGTCGATAAGTACAGCCAGTTGCACGCGGCGCGGCCGGCCGTGGTCGAAGAGGGCGTCGAGAGCGGCGCGAACGGTGCGGCCGGTGTAAAGCACATCGTCGCAGAGCACTACGTCGCGGCCCTCCACATCGAAGCCAATCGCTCCTGTAGTCACCACCGGGCGCACGCCAGCGGTGGTGAGATCGTCGCGGTAGAACTGGATGTCGAGCACACCCGTATCAACGGAACGTTTTTCGATGCCGGAGATCAGTTTTCCCAGCCGTTCGGCCAGCGGGATGCCTCGGCGCTTGATGCCGACCAGCGCCAGGTCCGTGCTGCCATTGCTTTTTTCGACAATCTCGTGGGCCAAACGCACCAGAGTGCGCTCGATCTCAGAGGCCGACATCAGCCTACCCTTGGTGCGCAGGCTAGGCTTGCTTTGGTCTTCGCTCATGGATGCTCTCTCGCAGGATGATACGAGGGGTTGCCGCCTCAGGGCAAGTTGTGGAGAAGCGGAGCCTCATCCGAGGCCTTGAGCGGGGCTGGGAATCGGGGATGTATTCGGGCTCTGTAACCCTGAATTTGCCTTAAACTTCTGGCCGTCGGGCACGGGCCAAAATGCGTGCTCCGAGCGCGCCGCCGGCCACGGCAAAGAGAAGCAGCGCCGCAGCCAGGAAGAGAATGGCGCCCAGCATCGATCCCGCTCGTCCTTCCGGGGATAGCAGCCATGTTTTGGCGAACGCGATGGTCGCTGCGTCTACTCCCGCAGATGCCCATTGCTGGGCCATCTGCTGGTTCACCAGATTCTGCCAGAAATCGTCGAAAACCTTGCTCTGGTGGAAGAAAAACCGCATGGTAAACAGGGTGATCCCGGTGGTTGCAGCGGCCGTCCATGCGCCCAACACCCCGGTGATCAAGCCGATGCGTGCGCCTGCGCCCACAGTAATCCAGGCCGGACGCTGGCCGCGCACGTACAGGACGACTGTCCAGGCCGCGGCCACCGCCATCCAGAGCAATCCGAAGATGCCCACCGGGGAGAGCATGGAGCACAACAACCCGGCCGGAATCGCCAGCAGCAGGGCCGCGCGCAGGGCGGGCTTCCAATTTACGCTGCTTGCATCCCGCACGGCCTCATTCCACTGCTCAGGCTGGGCAGGTCCGGAAGCGCTACCCTCTGTGTAGACCAGTTGCGGCAGGCCGCAGGCTGGGCAGTAGCGGTCCTCGGCCTGCACGGTCTGATGGCAGCGATTGCAGACAATCTCCATACCTTTAAGAGCCTATAGTATTTTGCCGAGGCGTGGGCAGGGCGCGGCCCTGGATGGTGAATCAGGAACCGGATAGAGGCAGATCGAGCTTTGCCGCCACAATGGCATCAGCCGCTGCGACGACTTCTTCGAGCGTCATGTGGGTTGAATCGAGCAGTACGGCGTCCGCAGCTGGTTTGAGCGGCGAATCGGCGCGATTGCGGTCCCGTTCATCGCGGGCGCGCAGGTCGCGGATCACCTCTTCGGGCTGTACGGTGGGCTGGGGGCCGAGCTGGTCGAAGCGGCGCATGCCGCGCACTTCAGGAGCCGCATCCAAAAAGATCTTGACCTCTGCATGAGGAAAGACTACGGTGCCGATGTCGCGGCCCTCCATTACCACCCCGCCCGCCGCGCCAAGCCGTTGTTGTTGGCGGACCATCCAAGCGCGAACCGCGGGGAAGATGCTCACCCGGGAGGCTGCTTCGGTTACGGTTTGATTGCGGATCAGGCCGGTTACATCTTCACCGTCGAGCAGAACGCGGTTGTCCTCCTCGCCCGGCTCCAGACGGATGGTGGTTTCTGCGGCAAGCCTCTCCAGGCCCGCGCTTTCCTGCAAAGGGAGACCCATCCGCAGGGTCTTCAGGGCGAAGGCGCGATACATGGCGCCAGATTCCAGATTGAGCAGGCCAAAATGTCGGGCAAGCTGGCGGGCGATGGTGCTCTTGCCGGCGCCGGCAGGACCGTCAATGGCGACAATGATCCTGCGGGCAGGCTTAGTGTCTGGCATCGAATCTCAGGCGCGCTTCTTAGTTCTCTGCTTGGGCCGGGCAGTATAGCCAAATCGCTTGCCGCTCCCCGTTTTTCTGCCGGCCGTCAAAGCTGGTTTACGGTTGCTGCTGCCGCCGCGGGCAGTTCCGGTGGATTTGCCCGTGGTCTTGACGCCGCTTAAATGGCCGTTGTGCTGACCCCGCGCCGTAGAGGTAGCTTTCGTGTTCCGCGTTCTGGATGCGCCGTTAGGGGAACGGGCAGCGCTTCCTTTCGACCGGGAGCTCTTGGACGAACCGGCCCCGGCGCTTGCCCCATTGCGCTTGCTGTGAGTACTCGCCGGGGGGGTGGGCTTCCAACGCGCGCCTGAGGCTGGTCGCGCTCCCGATGGGCGAGTCTCATGGCTGCTGCGCCTTGTTGGACGTGTGCCAGACCGAGTACTGGGGTGGCTGCTCGATGATGTTTGCGCCGGTTTGCGGTCACGAGAATGAATGACCGGCCGGCTGAAGTGTGGTCGTGCTGCTGTAGATTTCCTACTGGAATCGGTTTTGTGCGCTCCATGGCTCCGGGGAGCGTGGGAGCCGGCAGTTTTGCTCGCTTCTTTCAGGTTCGCGGGGGACGGTGAAGAGAGCTTCGGCGCTTCAAACGCAGGCGCGTCTTCTTCATGATCCCGCGAACGCAGGAAATAAGCGTGAGCCGGCATGGAGGAGCTGGCATAGATGGTGGGAGGTTCGGCAAACTCAGGCAGCGTGCCGGCGACGTAAAAATGTGGAGCGTGGCCCATTGAGATGGTATGCACCTGACGTGTGGCTACAAGGCCACGGAGCACTTCGCGCACCTTGCTGCGTGCCGTGAGCGAGGCTAGGAACAACTCAACCTCTTCCATGGTGGCCGCGATCACCGCCTGCAGGTAGATGGAGGCAAGCACAGAAATCGCCGTTACCTGCGAGGTGGATGCGCCTTCAGCAATGGCTTTCTGAAAGCGCTGGCGAAGCAGTTGCCACTTTGCAGACTGTCCGGGAGCCGAGACAACCGGGATAATCCGAAGCTGCTGCCAAAGCTCTGTGATAGCGCGCAGAACGGCGCCTTCGGTCACTTCCCGGCCCAGCGCGCGCTTCAATTCGGCGATGGTGGCGTCGCCTGTCTCTAATTGCTTGTATGCCTGGACAGCCAATTGCGAAACCTGGCGCGAGCCGGTCAGTTGCGGGCTGCGGCGCCAGTCGCGGTCGCCGCGAAGGGCATACACGTATGGCAGGACCCAACTGGCCACGACGAAATCCGGCTGCTCACCCGGCAGTCCCAGCAGATTCAACCGGACCGCTACCCCGTCTGTCTCCAGGCGCACGAGCAACTCTTCGGCTAACGCTATATGTTTCGGATCGGGTGTCACGTCCCGCCGTCCGGCGACGGCCTCAACAAACGAGGGCGCGATGGAAGAGGAATACTGCCGTCTGGGCAGGAAGAGACACAATCCGGTCTCCTCGATCCACGTCCGGGCATCCTCCAGAGTGAGTGTCCCGTGTCCGTTTTGGCGCATTCTTTCGGCGCGCGATGCTTCCAATTGCTCTGCTGTCAAAGAAAAACCTCACTTCCAGGCTGGCGCTAAGGCACCGGGCGGCCCTCACTCCTGAGAGGAGGGCTGCCACCTTCCGAACGTTCTAAATGCGATGGAAGGCCCGCTGGATCTCCTTCCAAGAATACAGCAAAGCGATTGGACGTCCATGCGGGCAACTGGTTGGGTGGCTGGTTTTCGCTAATTCCAAGAGTAACCAATCCATTCGAGCGGGGTCAAGAGCCGTGTTGACCTTGATAGCTGAATGGCAGGCGATAGAGGCAGCAATTCGCGTACGGAGCGCGGTAAGGTCCTCATTCTGTTTGGGTTCGTCCGAATCGGCAGCGGAGTACTCAATGACCTCGGTCAACATCCGCTCCAAAGCCGCTCCTTCCAGCCCAATGGGTGCCGCTTTGACTGCAAGTGTCTGTGGGCCAAAGGGTTCCACCTCAAAACCGTTGCGTTCCAGCTCCTTGGCTATTCGCGCGAAGACCACCATCTGCCATGCCTTCAGTTCCACCAGAAGGGGCATGAGTAACCTCTGGCGTTGCACTTTTTCGACCTGCCGGTCGCGCAGAATTTTTTCAAAAAGTATCCGCTCGTGTGCCACATGCTGGTCAATGATCCACAAACCATCGTCGCCGGAGGCCAGAATGAAGGATTCACGTAACTGCCCGAGTGGCCTAAGCGATCCCAGGCGGTTCAGGTTGGCCGCCACCTGTTCGGCCTCGACCAGGGCCGTCTCCGTAACCGCATCCGGGCCGTAAACCTCTGCATTGCCTGGAGTTGGGGAGCAACCGTCAATAGGCAACGGCCCCGTTGGCGGGAAGAGCGCCGCCGCGGCCTCGCTCCATGCAGCCGGGTCTGCCCATTGCCCTGGATACAAGGCCTGGGCGTCAAAGGGCAGGTTGCCGGGGACTGGCGCGGATCGGCGTGGGGTTAGTTCAAAGGTCTCGGCCTCAGTAGTTTGGAACGCGACCGAGTCGGAGTTTGGCGAACCGGGCAACGGCAACGCGGAGGGGGACATCAGCGAGGGGCTGGCAGCCGGCGCCGAGTCCAGCGCGGCCAGGAATCCGGCGACGGGGCGCGCCTGAATGAGCGCTGTGCGCAGGCTGTCTCGGACAAAGTCATGAACCAGCGTACTTTGACGGAAACGAACTTCGGTTTTGGCGGGGTGGACGTTGACATCGACCTCCTCGGGAGGCATTTCAAGGAAGAGCAGTACCACCGGGAAGCTGGTGGGAGGAATTACGTTGCGATAGGCCTCGGTGATGGCGTGCATCAGCAAACGATCGCGGATCAGGCGCTTATTGACGAAGATGTAGATGGAGTTGCGATTGAGCTTTTGCAGCTCTGGCTTGGAATAGAAGCCGGTAAGCCGCAGAACGCCCGGATCGCGGGCGGGTTGGCCGGGGTCCTTCTTCCAGGGAGGCGGCTCTGGCAGGCCGGCGTGGGCCAGCGGGGTTTCGGCGGCTACGGGCAGCAGTTGAGCCAGCGTCTCCTTTCCGAAGATCTGGTAGATGCGCTCGGCGGTGCGCGCAACGGGCGGCGTGGAGACGATAGTGTGGGTGGCCGAGACCAGCTCGAAGTGTTTCTCCGGGTGGGCCAGTGCGTAGTGGGTGACCAGCGCCGTCACATGGGCCAGTTCGGTCGCTTCGGCGCGGAGGAATTTGCGCCTTGCCGGAGTGTTGAAGAAGAGATCGGCGACGGCCAGAGTGGTTCCGCGAGGCAGGGCGGCGTCGTCCAAGTGCAGAATCTTGCCGCCGGCAATCTCGATGCGGGTTCCGGCGGTCTCATCTCCGGTGGCCGTTTCCAGGGTCACGCGGGCCACCGAGGCGATAGAGGGCAACGCCTCGCCGCGAAAGCCGAGGGTCGAGATGGAAAGCAGGTCGTCGGCGGTGCGGAGTTTGGAGGTGGCGTGGCGCTCGAAGGCCAGCAGGGCGTCGTCGCGGCTCATGCCTTGGCCGTCGTCGGCGACGCGGATAAGTCTGCGGCCGCCCGCCTCGACCTCAACGCGGATGCGGCTGGCTCCGGCGTCGAGAGCGTTCTCCAGCAGCTCCTTGACGACAGAGGCCGGCCGGTCGACCACCTCGCCGGCGGCGATCTGGTTGGCAACCTGATCGGGAAGAATGCGGATGCGGCCCATAAGAGCTAAGGGTAACGCAGGGGAGTGTAGACGGGAGCCGTTGAAAAAGCGGCACAAAAGAAAAATGCCGCCAAGAGGCGGCATTTCGCTATCTGGAGGAAGGTGGAAGGAGCTAGATACCGACGCCGAACTCGCCGGCCTGACGCTCGTCGGCGTTGGAGTAGAAGTCGTATGGAGTGCGGCGCTTAAATTTGTAGCGGCTCCGCAGTTCGCGGCCAACGAAGATGCCAACCGCAGCCACAGCCATTCCCACCGAGAACCAAGTGATGACACGCAGGGTGTTCTTTTCCTTTTTCTCCTCTGCGTGGGTCGCTTGCACGGGTTCGAGGGTTTTTTCGGTGGACATGGGGAACTCTCCTGCCTTCCATGATAACTCAATTTGGATTCTCCGGATGGCAAGGAAGTTGTAGAAAAAACGCATTTTTGTTTACTGGATAGAGTCGATTCGGGTGAGCCATGCATCTTTTTCCGGAGCGGGAAGAAAGCTGGCGCGGATGGAGTTGGCTGCGAGTTGGCGCAGTTCCTTGCGGCTGAAGCCTTGCTCGGTGTGAGCCAACAGGTACTCGTGGGCCAGGTCGGAGCCGAAGAAGGCCGGATCATCTGAGTTGAGGGTGACGAGTAGGCCAGCGTCGAAGTAGCGGCGCAGTGGGTGGGCGGCAAAGGACGAACAGACTCCGGTGCGGAGGTTCGAGGTGAGGTTTAGTTCGAGAGGTATGACGCGCTCATTCAACTCCTGGAGCAAGTAAAAGTCCTTGACGGCGGAGAGGGCGTGGCCGATGCGCTCAGAACCAATCGCCAGGGCCTCGCGGATGGCCTCGGGTCCGGTGGTCTCGCCGGCGTGGTTGGTGAGGCGCAGGCCGGCCTGTACGGCCTCGGCAAAGAGGTCGCGGAAGGGCTCGGAGCCGGCCCGGCGCTCGTCTCCGCCCAGGCCTATGCCGATGATGGAGGGGAATGCGGGGCGCATCTCGGCGGCCTTGCGGAAGACGCGCGCCGCCTCCTCGACGGTGAAGTGGCGGACGGCGTCGAAGATCCAGTAGAGCGAGAGGCCCAGCTCGCGTTGGCCGCGCACACGGGCGCGTTCGAGGCCAGTAAAGATTGGCTCAAAGGCCTGGGGATCGTCTTTGCGCCAGTGGTAGATGACGCCAACCGCGATGAAGACCTCGGCATGAACAACGCCTTGGGCAGCGAGGCGCTCGATCATGCGCCAGGCGGCCAGTTCGTAGTCTTCCGGACGGATCAATCGCTCGGTAACTGCCTTGAAGGCATTTAGGAAGCCGGTGAAGTCGGTGAAGCGGTAGAGGGCTTCGGCTTCGGGCAAAGTAAGAGGGTGGGCGTCGTGGCGGACGCTCAGTTCGACCAGGGTAGACGGCATAATGGCGCCTTCGAGGTGCAGATGCAACTCGGCCTTGGGGAGGCGGTGGATGAAGGCTTCGATATCGGTCACGATTTCAAGTTTACCGGGAGTTCGTGCCTTCCCAGGTCCCAAAAGCGAGACCAGGTGCATCCGGCGACTCTCTTCAGTGTTTCGTCCAGCCGTGCATTCCTGCTTCGAAGCTGCGGCGATCGAGCCGGGGCAGTGCGCGCGCCACCTTGAAGGGAAGGAGCGGGTAGTGCCTCGTCGCGATGAGGTGCTCCGGGACGCACCAAACATCTTCCTCGGAAGTCATCCAGTGCAAGCTGTCCAAGCGCTCCAGGTTCAGCGGTCTCGAGTAGGAACGCAACGTGCGTTCGCCGCGCAGGTTGTAGTAGTGCTCAAAGTAGCTGAGCGCCAGCTCTCGCAGCGTGCGGTAGACAGGCGCACGGAAGCGCAGCCCAGCGAAGTTCGACTTGGCAATGCCTCCCCACAGGCCGCATTCGCGGTAGATGGCCACCACGTGGTCGTCGTCGTGCACGGCCTCCAGATCAATCAACAGCGGCGGATAGCCGTTGACACGCAGGGCGGCAGCGGCCAGCAGCGCCCCTTCCAGACAGTGTCCCTTGCGCTCGCGCAGCACGCGCTGCGGAGACCACGCCGTATCAGCGTACTGGTATGTCAGCGCATCAATGAACTTCTGGATGCGCGCCGGCGTCTTGAGCGCGCGCAACGTACGCACATCCGCTGGGGATAAGCCGAAGCTCGTGCGCCTGCCTCGCCGAATTCCGTTTCTCGACAATTCACCCACCCTTAAAAGGCAAAGCCGCAACTCTCTTGGAAAGTCTGGGGAATTATACAGAAGTGAGTTGGTACTGTTGACATCCTCTCTGCCTGCAGTCAGCGAACAGGCAGCCAGAGGCGGTACAGGTTGAAGGCCAAGCCGAGTAGGAGAGCTTGGCGGGATTGCGTGTGCAGGATTCTGCCGGGGCGCACGGCAAGTGAGTTTACGCTTCGCTGCCGAGTAGACGCTTTAGCGTAAAGAGCGTTTTTCCATACTGTTGTGCGGGGAAGTTCTCCCGAATTTGGAGCGCACACTAGATGCCCTGCAACTCGTGCGGCGTTTGGCCGGGATGATGCTTTGAGCCTGGAAAAACTGATTGCTTGTTACAACCAGCTTCTCTCGGTCAGATCGAATGGACAACCTATTGAAACCTCACACCTAGTCCCTACTTACTAACCCCTATCGGGTCCCCGATTCGCCGCCCGTATCGCACTCCTGCTGCCCAGCCATTTACAATGACGTCAATGCAACAAGGGGCAGACGCCACCGCCCCCCTGCGTGTCCTGATCCTATGACTCTAAGAATCCTTCGCACTTCCGCGGCGTTCGTCTTTGGCACGGCGCTGCTCGCAACCTCCGCTCTGGCGCAAACGCGCGCCGCCGCACCCGAGAGCCCCTACGGCGGCAACACGGTCGAAGAGATCGTCGCCCGCGTCAACGACCAGATCATTACGCGCTCCGACTACGACCGCGCGATGAAGGAGCTGGATGCCGAGGCACGCCAGCACGGCGCCTCGATGCAAGAGATCTCCGCCGCCCACAAGGACCTGCTGCGCAACCTAGTCGACCAGCAGTTGTGGCTCTCCAAGGGCAAGGAACTGGGCATCAACGGCGAAACCGATCTGGTGAAGCGGCTGGACGAGATTCGTAAGCAATACAATCTGGAGACCCTTGAGGACCTGGAGAAGGCGGCCAAGCAACAGGGCGTTTCGTACGAGGATTTCAAGGCCAATATTCGCAACGGCATCATCACCCAGCAGGTGATGCGCCAGGAGGTGGGCAAGAGGATTCAGTTTACCCCCGGCGAGGCGGAGCGCTACTTTGAGCAGCACAAGCAGGAGTACGCCCAGCAGGAGAGCGTACACCTAAGCGAGATTCTTGTATCTATCGGCGCGCCTGCCCCCTCCGTTATCGAAAAGGGAGCCGTACAGCCCGATGATCCTGAAAAACTGGCCGCGGCCAAGGCCAAAGCCGACGACATCGCGGCCAGGCTTCATGCCGGCGGTGACTTCAGCCAGTTGGCAAAGTCCTTCAGCGACGGCCCAACGGCCTCCGAGGGGGGCGATCTGGGCCAGTTCAAACGCGGCAGCCTGGCCAAGGTGCTCGAAGATCAGACATTCGCGCTGAAATCCGGCCAGTTTACCGAACCGATTCGCACCAAGCAGGGGTACGTCATCCTCAAAGTGACTGAACACGTCCCCGGCGGCATTCCGGCGTATAAGGATGTCCAGGAGGAAGTGGAGCAAGCCTTTTACATGAGCCGGATGGAGCCGGCCATGCGCGAGTATCTGACCAAGATGCGCGAGGACGCCTACGTCGACATCAAGCCAGGCTTTACGGATAGCGGCGCGAGTCCCAAACAGACCAAGCCGGTTTATAGCGCCTATACGCCGCCCGCGCCCAAGAAAAAGAAGAAGGTGGAGCGCACCCGCTTCCGCGAGACGCCGCGAGCCTTCCGGCAGAAATCGCATGAGACCGCCGCTGCCCCGGCGCCTGAATCGGTTGCAGCACCGGCCCCAGCACCGGCGCCGGCCGGGAAGAAAGCCAAGAAGAACGCCAACGCCGACACTGCAGCTGCTATGAAGCCCGGCAAGAAGGAAAAGATACGTTTCGGCCAAGCGCCTACAAAGACACTGCCCAACGCGCCGGAGACCAAGGTTGAGAATGCAGGCGCTCTGCCGCCTGAGATTGCAAGCGCCGCGCAAGAGCCGGTGAATCCATTGGAGGCTGCTAGCACCGCACCGGAGAAGAAGACCCGCTACAGCGCTCGCGCCAAGCAGCCCAAGCAGTCCAGGCAGCCCAAGGCGAAGGGACCGCAGCCGGACGCGCTGACGCCCCCGGCTCCCGGCGCAGCCGAGGTTGCCGATCGCCAGACACAGGCCGGCCCTCTGGGCCTAGCCGGCGATACGGCCGCCAAGAAGAAAAAGAAAGCTACCACCACCGGCGAGAAGACCCGCCTGACCAAGAAATCCAAGCAGGCCGAAACTCCACAGGGCGATGTGCCTCTGGCGCCTGCCGCGCAAACGCCGGCCCCTGCGGCGCAACCGAAATAGGTACGCGACCGATTCGCCAAATCTGCCGGGCCTGGAAGCACGATTCCGGGCCCGGTTAGTTTTTTACGAGACAAGCCAATTGCGTTCATCATCCGGACAGCGCCTATTTCATTTGGAGAAATCGTGAGAGCAAAGCACAGGCCGGAGAGTAATCGATCGCGTCTTTGCGGATGCGTGGCGCTGGTTGCGCTGGCTGCTTCGATATACGCGTGTCACTCGGCGTATCGGGTTACGCTCACAGTATCTGCGGCAGCCAGCCTGCAGGATGCGATTTCAGAGGTTGAGGGCGCGTATCAGCAACGCATCCCGAATGTGGAATTCTGCAATAACTTCGGCTCATCGGGAAACCTGGCCGCGCAGATTGAACAAGGCGCTCCGGCGGATATGTTTCTATCGTCCGCCGCCAGGCCCATGGACGATCTGGAAGGGAAGGGGCTGATCGCAGCCGGCACGCGCCGCAATCTGCTGCGCAACTCGCTGGTTCTGATTGCTCCGCGCGATTCCAGACTTCAAGACTTTCAGGGGCTGGCTAGCAACTCGGTGCGACTAATTGCGCTGGGCGATCCTCAGAGCGTTCCGGTAGGCGAGTACGGGCGGCAGACGCTGTTGTCGCTTCATCTGTGGGAGAAGCTCAGCGGGAAGCTGGTGCTGGCGAAGGATGTCCGCCAGGTGCTGACATATGTGGAAACCGGCAACGCGGATGCAGGGCTGGTGTATGCCACCGATGCACGGAGATCCAGCAAGGTGCGCGTTGTTGCCATCGCGCCGGAATCGACGCATGAGCCGATTGTCTATCCCGTGGCAGCGGTCAGGGGTAGTCGCAACCAAGAGGCTGCGCGAAAGTTCATCGATTACCTTGCCGGTCCGGCCACGCAGGCAATCTTCAGAAAGCATGGATTTACAATAGCGACACCGTGACGCTGCCCATCGACCCATCGCCGCTGTGGATCTCGCTGGCCACGACTTGCGCGGCAACAGCGGTCACTTTTTTCCTGGGCCTGCTGGCGGCTAGGATAATGTATGGCGTGCGCGGCAGTTGGCGCGCATGGATCGACGGCCTGCTTACGCTACCCCTGGTGCTTCCGCCTACGGTGGTCGGTTTTTTTCTTCTACTGCTGTTTGGAAGGCGCAGCTTTATCGGCCATGTGCTGGAGCAGATCGGCATTGTCATTGTTTTCTCGTGGCCGGCGACAGTGATCGCCGCCACCGTTATAGCCTTTCCGCTGATGTATCGCACATCCCTAGGCGCGTTCATGCAGGTGAATCCCAATCTGCTGGACGCGGCGCGCACGCTGGGCGCATCGGAGGGAAGGGTCTTTCGCAGAGTGATGCTTCCCATGGCCGCGCCGGGTGTGCTGGCCGGAACCATTCTGGCCTTTGCGCGCGCGATGGGAGAGTTCGGCGCCACGCTGATGCTGGCCGGCAACATTCCCGGCCGCACACAAACCATACCGATGGCCATCTTCTCCGCCGCCGAGGGCGGAGATATACGCGTAGCGTTTCTGTGGGTGGGTCTAATCGTGGTTCTGTCGCTGGCGATCATTCGCTTGCTGAACCGGGAGAGCAGGAACAGGAAGACAGTTCCGAATCCGGTAATTTCTTCTTTTGCTTCCGCTCCTGTTTTGCAGCCGTACTTGCCGAGCAACGTGGATGAGAACACGCCTGGCGCACTGCTTGAGATCAGTATTGAAAAGGCTCTGGAATACTACGATTTGCTGGTAAAGTTCCATGCAGGCAAGGGAGCGGTCGGCTTGCTGGGCGCATCGGGCGCGGGCAAGACCATGACGCTGCGCATGATTGCGGGCATTGTCGAGCCGGCGAGCGGGCGCATCGTATTGAATGGGCGCGTACTTTTCGACAGCACTGCGGGCCGCAACGTCCCTGCCGCGCGCCGGAAGATGGGTTTCGTCTTTCAGGACTACGCCTTGTTTCCGCGGATGACGGTGGCTGAAAACGTCGGCTTTGGGCTGGGCTCGCTGGCGGAGGGGGAGCGGCAAGCGCACGTTCAGAGGCAGCTCGAACGGATGCACATTGCCGAGCTGGCCGAACGCTATCCGGGAGAGATTTCAGGGGGGCAGCGGCAGCGGGTGGCCATTGCGCGTTGCATGGCCACGGAGCCCGAGGCGCTGCTGTTTGATGAGCCGTTCGCGGCGCTCGATCCGCATTTGCGGCGGCAGATGGAAGAGCAGCTCAGGGAGACGCTGGCCGGGTACAACGGCGCGGTGATTTTTGTAACGCACGACATGGAAGAGGCCTTTCGCTTTTGCAGCGAGTTGCTGGTGCTGGACAGTGGCCGGGTGATCGCCAGCGGCCCCAAGCATCAGCTCTTCGAGCGGCCGCAAACCGTCGCAACTGCGCGGCTGACCGGCTGCAAAAACATCGTTCCGGCCCGCCGCATCGCAGCGGATCGAATCGCCGTGGATGCATGGAATTGCGAACTGCAAACGGCAAGCGCGGTTTCCGATTTGCTGACCCACGTCGGCCTGCGTTCGCATCAGATCGCATTTCATCCGGTTGCGGTAGAGAAAAACATCTTTTTCTGCTGGCTGGCCGGAACCAGTGAAGCGCCGCATGAGATGACGCTTTATCTGCGCCTGCACGCCGCGCCGGAGGCGGGCGAGTTGCCGCATCTGCAGGCCGACGTTTCCAAAGAAGTATGGCGCGCGCTCAGCTGCGAGCCTCAGCCGTGGCGGGTCAGGCTCGATCCGGCGCGGTTGTTGCTGCTGGAAGGGTAAAGGGCTGAGGTGCTGCCTAAACGCGTCGGCGGCCGTGCTATCCTTGACCCGCGTGGCAGCGGTTCTCTTAGCGCTACTCACCGTTTCAAGGTCATCGATATGAAAGAGATCTACATCGCCGACGTGGCTAACTTCGACGAAGGCACGTCCTTTGACGGATATTTCCTGGTTCTGGCCAAGCAACAGCGCACGACAAAAAACAACAAACCCTACCTGAACCTGATCCTGGGCGACAAAACCGGGCAGTTGGAAGGCCGCGTTTGGGAGCCGGGCGACCCGCGCATTGCCAAGGACTTCGACCGGGGCGACATCGTGAAGGCCCGTGGTTCGGCCTCGCGCTTCGACGACCGCATTCAAATGAAGATCGATCAGTTGCGCAAGGCGACGATGGGTGAAGCAGATAAAAGCGATATGCTGCCCTCGACCACGTATGACGTGGCCGACCTGTGGCGCCAGCTTCAGGGCGTCGTCGAGAGCTTAACGAACCCCGACCTCAAACTGCTGCTATCCACAATGCTCGCCGATCCGGCTGTTGCCGCCGGTTACCGAGAAGCTCCCGCCGCGAGGCAGTTGCACCACGCCTGGCTGGGCGGTTTGCTGGAGCACGTCGTCAGCCTGCTCACCCTGGCCGACCGCGTGGCTATACACTACCCGCTGTTGGACCGCGACCTGCTGATTACCGGCGTGATCTTGCACGACATCGGCAAGGTGACGGAACTCCGCTGGGAGACCGGCTTCGAGTACACCGTCGAAGGGACGTTGCTGGGTCACATCCAGATGGGCGTGGCGCTCACCGAAAAGACCATCGACAGCCTGCCTGAGTTTCCGCCGAAACTCAAGACGCTGGTCCTGCACATGATTCTCTCGCACCACGGTAAGCTGGAGTTCGGCTCGCCCAAGCTGCCCATGATTCCCGAAGCTCTGGTGCTCAACTTCCTCGACGACCTGGACGCCAAGATGCAAGCCATGGCCGGCGAATTCGATAAGTCGATCCGCGAAGGCAAAGGACCGGATGAGCTAACCGGGAAGGTTTGGGCGCTGGATCAGCGGCAGTTGCTGAATACTAAGCGGTGGCTGGGAGAAGGCTAGGGAACAGTAAGCTGGCAGGTCGGCGGAGATTTGTGCTATCCCAGATCCTCCCGCCGCGGTGGGCGGGACCAGGGGGCATTCGGCACAATCAAGCCTCCCTTTGCGGCAGGCCGTGTTTCTTGCGAATACGGGAGAAGACTCCGGGTTTGGCGATTCCGCCGGAAAAACCCTGGTTGATAGCGGCCCGCAGCGCCGCCATCTCTGCCTCGTTCTCCCGTTCGTCTCTCTCAAGCAGGCGTAATGCCGTGCGCATCACTTCGCAGGCATTGGCGTAAAGCCCGCCTTCGACCTTGGTGGCGATGAAACTATCCAATTCCGGAGTTAAATTGACATTGCGGGTGGGCATAAGGTACCTCGGTCAAAATATGCGATTATTGGCCAACTTTGCCAATTAACTGGCAACCGGATCTCTGTGCCGATTCTGCTACGGCTAACCCCACTTAGAAACGGTCAATGTTCACCGATACGACTCGTCGCGGTGGATGACGAAATCCGGGTAGGCGCCGCCGCCCAGTTCGTGCAGGTCCATGCCGATGCGCTCGCCGTCCGGATCCACGCGGAAGGGGATGACGCGGTTGAGCAGCCAGAAGAGCATGTAAACCACCGGCAACACCAGGCCAAGCAGGGTGGCAATGCCCACCAGTTGGGCGACCAATTGGCCGGGCAGCGGCGCGAAGAGGCCAGCGGCCAGCAATCCCCATAGGCCGCCCACTGCGTGAACCGTGACAGCGCCGGAGGGATCGTCGATGGAAAGAGCGAGTTCGAGCAGCTCGACTAGGAGCGGCGTAATGATGCCGGTGACGAGGCCGACGAAGAGGGCCTGGCCGGGCGTGACGAGGCCAGCGCAGGCAGTGGAGGCGACCAGGCCAGCGAGCCATCCGTTGGCGCAGAGGCTGGCGTCGGGCTTGCCGAAGCGGATGCGGGTGACAGCGAAGGTGGCCGCGACGGCTCCCGATGCGGAGAGTATCGTGTTGATCGCGGTAACCGGCAAAGCGGCCAGCGGCGCATGGAGGAAGAGCACCGCGCCGGCCGCGTTCCAGGCCAGCCAGCCGACCAGAGCCAGCAGGCAGCCGAAGAGCACATAGGCGGCGTTGTGGCCGGGCAGGGCTGTGGAGAGGCCTTCCTTGGGAAATTTGCCCCGGCGGGGTCCGGCGATCCAGACCACGGCCAGCGCGCTTAGGCCGCCGAGCAGGTGGACCGTGGCCGCGCCGCCGCCATCGAGGAAGCCCGCGCCCAGGCCGAAGTTGATGCCGAGTTGAGCCAGCCATCCGCCGCCCCAGATCCAATGCGCAGCGAGAGGAAAGATGATTGCGGCGAGGATCGCAGCGGAGGCGCAGCCGGCCGTCAGCCGCCAGCGGTCCGCTCCCGAGCCCCAGGGAAGCATGGCGGCCAGAGCTACGGCCAGGAACTCAAAGAGTAGCGTGAGCTGAGCCTGCGGTGGAGCCGAGCCGAGTCCGCTCAAAAACAGCGGTCCCGCGCCGAGCCAATTCCAGGGTTTGCCGGCAAGCTGAAAGACGTGGCCCACAGCGTCGGGCGCGCCGATGAAGGTAGCGCCGATGAGGGCAAAGACGATGGCGGAGACAGCGAGAATGGCCAAGTTGCCCAGCAGCGACTGGGCCGCCGAGCGGGAGCGACCGAGGCCGGTGTTGATGAGGGCCACGCCGGCGATGGCCAGCGGTGTCAGGAAGAGGAGCGCGAGGGTGAGCGCAAAGACGGATTCGGAAAGGGCGGGCGCGATCGGGGTCATGGGCGGCTTCCTCCGCGGGCTTCCATGTGCCCGCGCACCGCAACGGCCAGTCCGAGGCCCTCGACGGCCAGGCCGCAGAGGACGAAGGCGGCCTGCGGAGCTGGAGTTGGAAACAAAAGGATTGCGGCGATGGTGAGAAAGAACCCAGCTGGCATGACCAGCAATCCGGCGTATTTCATGCTCTCTTCCCCTTCATGTACACCCCACGGAGATAGACCCGTCCGTGGGGACCCCGTGGAGTCAGGATGTACACCTGCCCTCCGGACCGAAGTCCGCTCCACGGGATGATGTGTATTTGAGGGCAACTGGCCTTGATGCCTTTTTGAAAGTCTAACGCATCCGGTTGTTACGACAGATCAGAATGCGGCGCGCAGGGAAGTTGAAACGGAATCAACATGATATTTCGGTGCGAATTTATCAGTTTCCGGCGCCAGAGCCGCCCGTGGCACGAGGTTGTTTTTCCCTGCCTCCATCTCATCATAATGAGTTATGATTTCAGAGGGTTACAGAACTATTCCCCGACAACATTTTTTCAAAAAACGGCAGTTTAGGACTCTAAGCGGTGTTTACTGGCTGCTTTTTAGATTTTTCGGGCCTCCCTGCCTCGCAGTTGTTGTGTGCCCATGAACGAAAAATGTACACAACTAATGTGACCGCCGGCACAACGGGCGCATCAAAAAAGTAAAACTGAGCAGGGTAAGCACGCATGGCGCAAATCTTCGACCGCAGCTCCAATGGCCTGGCTCGCATGAGCCTGGTTCTGACAGGGCTGATCGTGGTTGGCCTGGGGGTTACGCTGGACCTGCTACAGCGTTCGCCCTGGGTGACGCGGCAGGGCCAGCGGCCGGAGCAGCCGGCGCCCTTCAGCCATAAGCACCATGTGCAGGGGCTGGGCATCCAGTGCCAGTACTGCCATACGACTGTGGAGAAGTCGAGCTACGCCGGAATCCCGCCCACCAAGGTCTGCATGAACTGCCACGCGCAACTGTGGACCAACGCGCAGATGCTGGAGCCGGTGCGGACCAGTTGGGCCAGCGGTCAGTCGCTGGCCTGGACGCGGGTTCACGACCTGCCCGATTTTGTCTACTACAGCCATGAGATTCATGTGAACAAGGGGCTGGGTTGCGCGACCTGCCACGGGCGCGTAGATAAGATGCCGCTGATGTATGCCGAAAACACCTTGCAGATGGAGTGGTGCCTGGACTGCCACCGCAACCCAGCCAAGAATCTGCGGCCTACGAGCGAGATCTACAACATGGCGTGGGAGAAGCCTTCGCAAGAGAGGCCGGTATGGTGCGCGGCGGGAGAAGAAAAGAGCGGCGTACCCACGGCACAGAGCGTGAAGTGCGTGACCAGGGACCCGGGCGAGGGAATCAACTATCAGAGGTTCACCAGCCAGGAGGAGTTGGGCGGCTTCCTCGTGGATCACTACAAGATTCGCACTCCCAAAGATCTGACCAGTTGCGAGGTCTGCCACCGATGAGCGGAAAAAAGTGCGGGAAGAACGAGCACCCAATGACGCTGGCCCAGGTGCGCGCAGAGTTGAAAGGGACCACGGGCAAAAGATATTGGCGCTCGGTCGACGAGCTGGCCAATACGCCGGAGTTTCAGGCGGCGGTAGAGCGCGAGTTTCCCAATGCGATCGAGGATATAAAGGATCCGGTCACCCGGCGCGGCTTCATGAAGCTGATGGGCGCGTCGATGGCGCTGGCGGGGCTGGCCGGATGCACACGGCAACCGGATGAGCCGATCTATCCCTACGTGAAGGCGCCGGAAGATCTGATTCTGGGCAAGCCGATGTACTTTGCCACGGCGCATCCGTTCGTGACAGGCGCGGTGCCGCTCTTGGTGAAGAGCGATCAGTTCCGGCCCATCAAGATCGACGGCAACCCCGAGCATCCTTATAACCAGGGCTCGTCGGACCCGTTCACGCAGGCGACGCTGCTCGACTTATATGATCCGGACCGGTCGCAGCACATGACCTTCCGCGGCGAGAACCGCGAGTGGGCTGAGTTTGCGCAGGAGCTGCGGCTCAAGGTTGCCGAGAGCAAAGACGGAACGGGAATTTATTTCCTGAGTTCGACGATTACTTCGCCCACGCTGGCGCGGCAGTGGAAGGCGGTGCAGGCGAAGTACCCAAATGCAAAATTAGTGCAGTACGATCCGGCGATTGCGGGGACGGCGGTCGCTAGTGGGCTGAATGTTCAATACGATTTAGCTGATGCAGACGTGATTGTTTCGCTTGACGCGGACTTCTTGTCTGGTGCGGCGTTTCCGGGATTTCATAAATTAGTTCGTCAGTATGCTGAGCGGCGCAAGACGCCGGAGAAGCTGAATCGGCTGTACGCGATTGAGGGCACACCGACAACAACCGGATTGAAGGCTGAGCATCGGCTTGGGCTGCGGGCGAGCGAGATTCCCGCTTTTGCAGCGGAGTTGGCGAAGGCTGTGGGCGTGGCAGGGATAGAGGCTCCAGCGTATGCCTGGACAGACGAGCAGAAGAAGTTTTTGGTTGCATTAGCCAAGGATCTCAAGGCTCACGCGGGCAAGTGCGTGGTGATTCCAGGGTTGTATCAGGATTTCACTATTGCGCTCCTCGCGCTGGACATCAATAACGCTCTAGGCAATTTAGAGAGAACGGGGTCTATGTCTCTGGCCCCGACGATTCCGGTGCCTACTGATCAGGTCACCGATCTCAAGGCTCTAGTTGCGGACCTGAATGCAGGAAAGGTGGATTGGCTGGTGATATTGAACGCCAATCCGATTTACTCCGCGCCTGCCGATCTGGAGTTTACCGCGGCCTTTGACAAGGCTAAGACGGTGGCGCATCTCGGCTCGCATGTGGACGAGACGGGACAGATTTCTCATTGGCACATTCCTTCGGCGCATTTCCTGGAGTCGTGGTCGGATGCGCGAGCTTACGATGAAACGGTTTCCATCGTGCAGCCAATGATCGATCCGCTCTACGGCGGAAAGACTGCGCACCATATTTTTCAAGCGCTTCTCGACGAGCCTGGATTGAGTCCGTATGAAGCCGTGCGTGAGACGTGGAAGCCGGTCATCAAGGGCGACTTTGAAGCGGGTTGGCGGAAGGCGCTGCATCAGGGGTGGATTGATTACACGACTTATGAATCGCTTGGTGGGACGACCAAGGTGGGCCCACTTCCGTCGAGGATTCCCGCGCCTTCCTCGAAGGATGCGCTGGAGATCATCTTCCGTCCCGATCCCAACATCTATGACGGTCGCTGGTCGAACGTGGGCTGGCTGCAGGAGCTGCCCAAGCCGGTGACCAATCTGAGCTGGGACAATGCGGCGCTGGTCTCCGGAGCGACATTGACAAAACTCGGCCTCGAAGAAGACGACATTGTCGAGCTGACGGTGCAGGGGCGCAAGGTGAATGCGCCGGTGATTGTTGCGCCGGGGCATCCGGACAATTCCGTCACCGTGCATCTGGGCTATGGACGGCAGTTTGCGGGGCGCGTGGGCTCGGGCGCGGGCTTCAATGCGTATTTGATTCGCACTTCGGATGCGCCGTTCTACACGACCGGATCGATCAAGAAACTCGACGGCAAGTGGGGCGTGGCGGTGACCAAGAGCCACATCCAGGACCACCGGCCGAAGCTCTTTGGCGGACAGGGCAACGGCAACAACTCTCTGGAAGCCGACGAGGCGATCAACGAGCGCGGGATCATCCGCTACGCTACGCTGGCCGAGTACAAGGCCAATCCGGGATTTGCTAACGAGGGCGAGAGCCGCCCCAAGACCGACAAGAGTCTCACGATCTTCCCCAACTGGGAGTACAAAGACAACGCCTGGGGCATGTCCATCGACATGAACAGTTGCACGGGCTGCAACGCGTGCATCGTGAGCTGTTATGCCGAGAACAACATCGCCGTAGTGGGCAAACAGCAGGTGCGCATCGGGCGCAATATGCAGTGGCTGCGCATTGATACGTATTTTGAAGGCGACCTAGCCGCGCCGCGAGCCCACTTCCAGCCCATGGCCTGCCAGCACTGCGAAAATGCTCCCTGCGAGCAGGTTTGCCCGGTGGGCGCAACGGTACATACGCCCGAGGGACTGAACGCGATGGTCTACAACCGCTGTGTAGGCACGCGCTACTGCTCGAACAACTGCCCTTACAAGGTGCGGCGCTACAACTTCCTGCTTTACTCGGACTTTGAGACGGAGAGCCTGAAGCTGTTGCGCAACCCAGACGTTACGGTGCGCTCGCGCGGCGTAATGGAGAAGTGCAGCTACTGTGTGCAGCGGATTTCTGCTGCGAAGATTGAGGCCGACAAAGAGAACCGGCCAGTGCGCGACGGCGAGATCGTAACCGCGTGCCAGCAGGCATGCCCGGCCTCGGCGATTAGCTTCGGCAACCTCAACGACAAGCAAAGCAAGATTGCGAAGCTGCAAGCAGACGAGCGCAGCTACCAGGTGCTGGCCGACCTGAATACCCGCCCGCGAACCAAGTATGTGGCCGCGGTGTTTAATCCGAATCAGGAACTTGAAGTTGCGCCGGTGGAACACTTGCCGGCGAAGAGTTAAGGCCACGATGACGACCGGCGACATGAAAACACCCAACCCGAAGATCGATCCCGCGACCGGAGAGTACCGCGTCATTGCGCCGGGGCAGAGCTTCGGGTCGGTCACGGAGAAGATCGCGCGGATCGTGCTGACGCCGGTGACGCCGCTGGGGTGGTTTGCCCTCTTCGGCGTGGCCGGCGCCGGGGCGACGTTGCTGCTGGTGGCCGTGACCTGGCTATTCCTGAAGGGCATCGGTATCTGGGGCGTGACGCAGCCGGTAGCGTGGGGATTCGCTATCATCAACTTTGTGTGGTGGATCGGCATCGGGCACGCGGGGACGCTGATCTCGGCGATTCTGCTGCTCTTCAAGCAAAGCTGGCGCAACTCGATCAACCGGTTTGCCGAGGCGATGACGATCTTCGCGGTGGTTTGCGCGGGGATGTTCCCGGTGATTCACCTGGGCCGGCCGTGGCTGGGCTATTGGCTCTTTCCCTATCCCAACACCATGAACGTGTGGCCGCAGTTCCGCTCGCCGCTGATGTGGGACGTCTTCGCGGTCTCAACCTACGCGACAATCTCGGTGGTTTTCTGGTACATCGGCATGGTTCCTGACTTTGGGACGATGCGCGACCGCTCCGATTCAAAGCTGGCCCAGTACTTCTACGGATTGTGCTCGCTGGGATGGCGCGGATCGGCGCGCCACTGGATGCGCTACGAAACGGCCTCGCTGCTGCTGGCGGGCCTCGCCACGCCGCTGGTGCTCTCGGTGCATACGGTCATCAGTTTCGACTTCGCAGTGGCCGTGCTGCCCGGCTGGCACACGACGATCTTCCCGCCGTATTTTGTAGCCGGAGCGATTTATTCGGGCTTCGCCATGGTGCTCACGCTGGCCATTCCGCTGCGCAAGTTCTACCACCTGGAGGGGCTGGTCACGGAGCGGCATATTGACAACATGGGCAAGGTAATGCTGGCGACGGGGTTCATCGTGGCCTACGGATACGGGATGGAAGTCTTCATGGCGTGGTATTCGGCCTCGCACTGGGAGGCCTTCATGATGTGGAACCGGATGTTCGGGCCGATGGGTTGGTCGTATTGGGTGCTGATTACCTGCAACCTGGCAATTCCGCTGACTACGCTATGGTCGCGCAAGCTGCGCACCTCGATTCCGTTCATGTTCTTCATCTCCATCGTGGTCAATACGGGTATGTGGTTTGAGCGCTTTGTGATTGTGGTGACGAGTCTCTATCGCGACTTTTTGCCCTCGTCGTGGGGGACGTACCGCGCGACGAAGTGGGACTACATGACTTACGTGGGCACGCTGGGATTGTTTACCTTCCTGTTCCTGCTCTTCGTGCGCTTCCTGCCCATGATTCCCATGTCGGAGATTCGCACCATGCTGCCGGGGGCGAAGATAGTGTCCAAGAAAAATGCGGAGGCGGGAGACTGATGCCGATGCGCGAGGGAATTTACGGCCTGCTGGCCGAATTCGATACGCCGGGCGAGCTGGTGAGGGCGGCGCGGCAGGCGCGGCAGGACGGCTGGCGACGGATGGACTGCTACACGCCCTATCCGGTGGAGGAGGCGGCCGAGGCGATCGGCTTCCACCGCAACAAGGTTCCGTTGCTGACGCTGATAGGCGGGCTAATGGGCCTCGTGGCCATGTTCCTGCTGCAGACCTGGGTCTCGGTGTGGGCCTATCCGTTGAATATCGCCGGGCGTCCGCTGTATTCGTGGCCGGCGTTCATCGTGCCCGCCTACGAGTGGACGATTCTCTTTGCGGGACTGTCGGCTGCCATCGGCATGCTGGCGCTGAATGGACTGCCGGCTCTCTATCATCCGCTCTTCAACGCGCCCAACTTCCGCGACGGAGCGACCACGGACAAGTTCTTTCTGTGTCTGGAGGCGCTGGACCCGAAGTTCGATCTGGCGGAAGCAAAGAAGTACCTGGAGAGCTTCCAGCCGGTTTCGGTGGTGGAGGTGGAGTACTGATGACCAGGCATCAGAGAGCCACCCAAGCTCCGTGCCCCAACTTTGCGATTTTCTTCTATCGCAAGGGTGGGAGACCAAGAACGCTGGCCACCCGTGCAGTCGCCCTTGCCGGCATCAGCGCTCTTCTCTTAATCGCCGGCTGCCGGCAGGATATGCAGGACCAGCCGAAGATCATCTCTCAGCGGGGCTCGGAGATCTTTGCCGACCATCGCGGAGCGCGGCCCCAGGCGGCGAACACGGTGGCGCGCGGGCAGTTGCACGCGGACAGCTACTTCTATACCGGCGTGGTGCAGGGTGCGAACGGCTACCGCGAGGAAAAGAACGAGATACCGTTCCCGGTGACGCTGGAAGTGCTCCAGCGGGGGCAGGAGCGGTTCAACATTTACTGCTCGACGTGCCATTCGCGGGTGGGCAACGGGCTGGGTATGGTGGTGGAGCGCGGCTACAAGCCGGCAGCCAATTTTCACGACCAGGTGCGCCTGTCGCAGCCGCTCTCGCACTACTTCTACGTGATGAGCCACGGCTACGGGGCCATGCCCGACTACTCGGCGCAGATTGCGCCGGTGGATCGCTGGGCGATTGCCGCATACATCCGCGCATTGCAGTTGAGCCAGGCGGCAAGGATGGATGATGTGCCCGCGAGCGTTACCGTAAGAAGCCTGAAGGACGTGGCGCGCGAGAACCGCCTGCCGGAGAGCTTTGCCGAACCGTGGAGCCTCCCGGCAACGGCCATCCAGCCCTACCCGCACGATTTGAAACAGGGAAATCCGGCGATGGCTCCGGCCAATCCGGCGGACCCCATGATCGCGATACCTCTCAGCAAACCGGCCCACGCGGCCGCGAAGTAAGGACAAACGGAATGGCACACGAGACTCACGCCAACACGCTGCCCGCAGAATTAGGCGCTCCCGCTTTTGTGGACGACTGGAAGCGGCGCGCGCTGAAGATCGGGCTGGTGTCATCTGCCATTGCGGCGGGGCTGGCGGTCGCCGACCATTCGACCGATCATGTGCTGCGCGGATGGCTGCTGGGTTTGATGCTAACGTTTGGTTTCGCAGTTGGCGGGCTGGCGCTGCTGATGGTGCAGTACCTCTCTGGTGGCAAATGGGGGCTGCTGCTGCGCCGGCCTCTGGAAGCAATGAGCCGTACGCTGCCATTGGTCTTCGCCTACTGGCTGGTGATTGCGTTTTCACTGAGAAAGCTCTACCTGTGGGCCGCGGTGAAAAATGTGCCGGCGGCGCTGAAATCGGGATGGATCAACGAAGCGCAAGCGCACGCCATCGAGTTCAAGCGGCCCATGCTCAACCCCATGACATTCGGTGCGACAGGCCTGGTGTGCTTTGCCATCTGGGGATTCTACACATGGCGGCTGAACCGGTTGGGACTCGAACGGGATGCGGCTTCCCCCTCGACCACGCCGCAGTGGATCAAGCGTTTTGAAAATATCAGCGGGCCGGGTGTGATTGTGTACGCCATCACGATGTCCGCCGCGGCCATCTACTGGGTGATGTCGCTCGATCCCACGTGGTACTCGTCGGTCTATGGGCTGCTCTTCCTGGTCGGGCAGGGCTACCAGGTGCTGGCCCTGGCGATCATCGTTGCGATTTCGCTGTCGAAGGGCGAGCCCTTCAAAACTATCTTGCGACAGACCGAGCAGCACGACCTGGGCAAGTTCACCTTCGCTTTCGTGATGCTGAACATCTACCTGGGCTTCTCACAGTTCCTGATCATCTGGTCAGGGAATCTGCCCGAGGAGATTCCCTGGTACCTGGACCGCTTCATGGGCGGCTGGGGCGTGATTATTACGCTGGACTTCCTCTTCCACTGGCTGATTCCGTTCACACTGCTGCTGTCGCGCGACTTGAAACGCAACAAGAAGCGGCTGGTGTGGGTCTGCCAATGGATGATCTTCGCCAAGGCCTTCGACCTGTTCTGGCTGATCGAGCCGAACTTCAAAGATGCCGCGCGCAACCTGCATTTCAGTTGGGGAATTCTCGAATACGTGGTTGTGCCCGTGGCGATGACGGCCTTCTGGGCGGCCTACTACTGCATGCAGTTGAAGGCGCGCCCGCTGATGCAGACCAACGACCCGCATGTGGCGGAGATTCTGGAGCCTGAACATGCCAACGCATAAACAAGACGAGCCCAAACGTGAACAGCCCGATGCGTCGAAGGGATTCGAGCACACCGACGTGCGCGTCGCTGGCATTGCTATTTTTCTGACCGCGCTGACGGTATTTGTTGTGGTGGCCGGGCTGCTGTCATACGGAATCGGCAAGGTGATCAACGCGCATCTGGCCAAGGAAGACGCCACGAAGAGCAAGTGGGCAAAGACGGTAGACGTGCGCCCATGGGGCAATATGGCCTCGAATCCGGAGCTGCAGAACAAGATGGCGGAACTGACCCAGCAGCTACCAACGCCCAAGTTGCAGACCGACGACGGCCTCCAGGATACGGCCAATCTTCATGCCAAAGAGGACCTGCTGCTGGAGCACTACAGTTGGGCCGATCAAGGGCAGGGCAAGGTGAGGATTCCGATTGAGCGCGCCATGGAGTTGATGGCCCAGCGGGGATTGCCGGTGGCGCCGCAGGTGGAGCAGGCGCCGCTGCTGACCGGGGAAACGAGACCAACTGTGGCCGTGCCGCTGACCAATGGATTTGCGCGCACCGCTTATGAGCAGGAACAGGCGCAGGCGCTGGCCGGTGCAGGGAAGCATACGGAGAAGCGCAAGTAGAGTGCGCGAAACGGGACATTAGTTGAGGGTTTCCAGGTCTCAAAATCGAGACCTGGGGCACTCAGCGATAAGAAGGAAGTATGCAAGATGCGGGCACAATGCGAAAAAGTTGGCGCGGCGCAGCGATGGCTGCGGCGGTTGCGGCGGGCCTGAGTTTGTTTGTGCTTTATCCGGCGGCGCTGGCGCAGGTCTCCCGGTACGACGAGAAGCAGATGGCGCCGGTCAGTGACAAGCCGCCGTCGATATTGAACGGAGTGGGCATTGCGCAGAATCTGAATCAGCAATTGCCACTCTCGCTCGCCTTTACCGACGACCATGGCAAGCAGGTCGAACTGGGGAGCTACTTCGGCAAGCGGCCGGCGATTCTGGCGCTGGTCTACTACCAGTGCCCCATGCTCTGCTCGGAGGAGCTAAACGGGCTGACCGGCGCATTGCAGATGGTGAGCCTGGTTCCCGGCAAGGACTTCAATGTCATCGTGGTGAGCATCGATCCTACCGAAGGGACGGAGCTGGCCGCGGCCAAGAAGCGGACCTACCTCAAGCGTTATGGGCATCCGGAGACGGCTTCTGGATGGCACTTCATGACCGGCACGCAGGAGAACATCGACGCACTGACCAAGGCGGTTGGCTTCGGCTACGTGAAGATTCCGGGACCGGACGGACGGCTGACGCAGTTTGCGCACGCCAGCTCGATTCAAATCGTCACGCCGGAGGGCAAGCTGGCGCAGTACTACATGGGGGTGGAGTACTCGCCCAAAGATCTGCGTCTGGGGCTGGTGGAGGCCTCGGCCAACCGCATCGGCTCGCCGGTGGACAACATTCTGACCTACTGCTACCACTACGATCCCAAGACCAACAAGCACTCGCTGATCGTGGCGCGGGTGGTGCAGTTGGGCGGGCTGGCGACGCTATGCACGCTGGGCGGATTCATGCTGGTGATGTTTCGCCGCGACGGCCGCAAGGACGACCAGTCTGGAAGCGGGAAAACGGGAACAGGTACAAAGGTGAACGGATAACGAATGTCGCATATAAGTCCAGTACTGTGGCAGTTTCTCGTCAAGTGGTTGACGAACTCCGGGCTGCTCCCGCCGGAGGCGTCAAAGATTGCGCCGCAGATGGACGCGCTACTTTTTTTCATGGTTCTGGTCAGCCTAATCGGGCTGACGATCGTGACGTTACTGGTTACCAGCTTTTCGATTCTCTACAACAAGAAGCGCCACCCGGTAGCGGTGCAGGTGGAGGGCTCGACGCTGCTGGAGGCCACGTGGACTATCATTCCCCTCGGCCTGTTTCTGGTCATGTTCGTATGGGGCGCGCTGATTTATTTCCGCGTCTTTACGCCGCCGGCCAACGCCATGAACATCTACGTGGTGGGCAAGCAGTGGATGTGGAAGGCCGAGCATCCGGGCGGACAGCACGAGATCAATTCGCTGCACGTGCCCACGGGACGGCCGGTTCAGTTGACGCTGATTTCGCAGGACGTCTTTCACAGTTTTTCCATTCCTGCCTTTCGCGTGAAGCGCGAGGCGATTCCGGGCCGCTACACGACGGTGTGGTTCGAGGCCACCAAGCCGGGGACCTATCACCTCTTTTGCACCCAGTATTGCGGGACGAACCATTCGCAGATGATCGGCGACGTTGTGGTGATGACGCCGGAGGATTACAGGAAGTGGCTGGCCGAGTCGACCAGTGGTATGTCGATGGCGCAGAACGGTGAGCGACTATTTGCGAGCCTGAGCTGCGCCGCCTGCCACAACGCGCGGCCGGATGCGCGAGGCCCCAACTTGGCCAACGTCTACGGCGCGAAGCTAATGCTAGCGAGCGGCGGGACGGTGACCGCCGACGACGCTTACTTGCGCGAGTCGATCCTGAACCCATCGCAGCACGTGACCCAGGGTTATCAGCCCATCATGCCCACCTACCAGGGGCAGATCAGCGAGGAGGGCGTCATCGCGCTGGTTGAGTACATCAAGAACCTCGACTCCGGCTACCGCATCGAGCAGACGCTGACGACGACCGATCTGCCGCCCGAGAATCAGGGGGCGCCGCGCCGGCCGCCAGCCGCGCAAGGGAAGGTAAAGCCATGAGCAACGAGACAATCGTCCGACTTCCCGATCAGGCAACGGCCAGAATTCCTAAGGACAACTATCTGAGCCGGGAGAACGGCATTCTGAGCTGGCTGCTGACCGGCGACCACAAGCGGATCGCCATTCTTTACCTGATCTCGCTGAGCTTCTTCTTCTTCATCGGCGGGGCGCTCGCCGGGCTGATCCGGCTGGAGCTGTTGACGCCGCAGAGCGACCTGATGGCCACCGACACCTACAACAAGGTGTTCACCATGCACGGCGTCATCATGATCTTCTTCTTT
>Ga0182017_10000327_pt1 | contig 37006 bp, 24 predicted proteins | sample 712E3DmetaG_FD_120492 | JGI IMG/M metagenome (GOLD analysis project Ga0182017, IMG submission 120492) | Permafrost microbial communities from Stordalen Mire, Sweden - 712E3D metaG | ecosystem: Environmental > Terrestrial > Soil > Wetlands > Permafrost | place: Sweden: Stordalen | collected... | reverse complement strand
TGCCGGCAAATCAAGAACAATCCGGACATCAAACATGTCCTCGTTGTGTTAATCTCCGGTATCGAGATCGAAAGCAAAAGTCAGGTGCACGGCCTCGATGCAGGTGCAGAAGGTTATCTGGTAAAACCGGTCTCGAAACAGGTGCTCCTCGCATACGTGCGATTGATGGAGAGAATAAAAAGAAATGAAGACGAGCTTCGCGATGCGGCAAAGATACTTGATAAACGGGTAAAGCAGCGGACTAAAAAGCTGGAAACGGTTAACAAGAAATTATTGAATGAAATATCGGAGCGGAAAGAAATTGAAAAGATATTGGCGAGCAAAGAAGAACATTACCGGATGCTCTTTCTCAATAATCCCGTTCCGCTTTGGGTGTATGACCGCGATACGCTCGCTTTTCTTGCCGTGAATGATGCTGCGGTTCAGCAATACGGCTATTCGGCGGAAGAATTTCTTTCTATGACGCTCAAAGCTATTCACACAGAAGAGGAAGAGACTCGATTCCTGCAGTCTAATGGCGCGGGCGGAGAGACCCTGCGCAGGGCGGGATCCTTCCGCCATCGAAAGAAAGATGGAACGATTATCGACGTGGAGATTACGACGCACGATTTGATTTTTGAAGAAAAGCCAGCTCGTTTGGTGATGGCAAACGACATTACCATGCGCAAGCGAGCGGAAGAAGAAGTCCGTGATTCTGAGGAAAGATTCCGAATGATATTCGAAAATGTGTTTGACGGCATTAGCATCCACAGCAATGAACCCGACGCTTTTCAGAGAAAACTTATCGAGTGTAATGAACACTATGCATCGATGGCAGGCCGGAGCCGCGAAGAACTGCTCCAATGCGAAAGCACACAAGGATTGCAAATACCGTTTGAAGAAAGGGCAAATTCCAATCGCATGGAATCCATCGCCAGGGGAGAGTCTTTTCGGGGCTCCTTCTCATGGATCCGTCCGGATGGAAAAGACAATATTGTCGAATATACAGGTGTGCCGATCATCTGGCGGGGAAAGTCGTACACCATCGGCATCGATCGCGATATCACAGAGCAAAAAAGGGCAGAATTGGAGATTCTCAAACTCAACCGAACATATGCAGTTTTGAGCAATATCAATCAACTTATTGTGCGCGAACGAGACCGGCAGAAAATATTTGAAGGAGCCTGCAGGATTGTTATCGAAGACGGCAAAATGTTGATGTGCTGGATCGGCCTGGTTGATGCTGCCGCCGGCAAAGTCAAACCCGTTGCCCACGCCGGAATCATCGATGGATATTTTGAACAGTTGCATATAAATCTGGATGGTTCCGCCGGAGAAAATGAACCGACCACGGCTGCAATTCGAGATGCACGGAATATTATTTGCAACAATATCGAGCATGATGAGCGGATGCACTCGTGGAAGGAAAAGGCATCGGCTCCCGGATTCCAATCTTCCGCATCCTTTCCTTTACGGTTAAAAACAAAAATCATCGGGACCATAAATTATTATTCGAGCGAGGAAAATTTTTTTAATAGTCAAGAAATCGCCCTTTTTAATGAACTGGCAATGGATCTTTCGTATGCGTTGGAAATGATCGATACGGAAGAGAAGAGAGATCTGGCCGTCGAAGCTCTTGCAGAAAGTGAACGGCGGCAGCGCGGTATTCTTGACAGCATTCCTGATCCTGCGTGGCTGAAAAGTAAAGACGGCACCTATCTGGCTGTCAATAAGGCCTGGTGCAAATATCTTAACAAGGAAGAAAAAGAAGTCCTCGGTAAAAATGAAGTCGAGGAAATGTTCTCAGATTCGGCGAAAAGAATTTTTGATGAAGACTGGGTCGTTTTCAATACGGGCGTAGCTCATCAGCAAGAAAACGAATTTTCCGATTTACCCGGCGATACAAGATGGTTTGAAACCATTAAAAATCCGCTTCTTAATGAGAATGGGTCGATCGTCGGCATTACAGGCATTGCTCGCGATATAACTGCACGCAAGCAAATGGAAAATGCGCTTCGTAAATCAGAAAAAGAATATCGACTTCTCTTTCAGCACAATCCGCATCCTATGTGTATATATAACCCGGAAACTTTGTTCATTCTTGATATTAATGACGCGTTTATCCATCAATACGGATATACAAGGGAAGAACTGCTGAAGATGACGATTAAGGATATTCGTCCGCCGGAAGACATTCCATTGCTTTTAGAGGATATAGAGAATTTATCGAGCGGTTTGAGCAGAACGAAAATATGGCGGCATCGCAGGAAAGACGGGACCATTCTCTACGTCGAGATCACTGCACATACGAGTCCCTTTGAAGGCAAACAAGCGAGAATAGTACTCGCTCACGATGTAACGGACCGGGTACAGATGGAAACAGCATTGAAAGAAAGCGAGGATAGATACAGGCTCCTGCTTGAGTATTCACCCATCGGGATAGCCGTACATTCCGAGGGGAAGATTGTCTTTTCTAATCTCGAAGGTGCAAACATATTGGGTGCAAAAGCGCCGGAAGAGATTATAGGAAAGTCTATCCGCGAAATTGTCCATCCTCAAAGTTGGGACGAAACTTATCATCGTATTCAACGGCTTCTGAATGGGGAGAAGGGATTATATCCATTAGAGGAGATATTTATCAGATTAGACGGGACGCCTATTCATGTCGAGGTTATGGCGGTGCCGATAACGTATTTCGGAAAACCGTCCATGCAGGTGATTGTTACCGATATTACAGCGCGTAAAAAATTGGAAGAACAAACGAGGAAGCTTACAAGAGCAGTCGAACAAAGTCCTTCATCTATTATTATTACCAACGTACATGGCGATATTGAATATGTGAATCCAAAATTTGAAAAGCTGACACAGTATAGGGCGTCAGAAGTAATCGGAAAGAATCCTCGAATCCTGAAATCCGGAGAGACAACAAGCGAGACGTACGCAGCTATGTGGCAGGCAGTCACAACCGGTAAGGAATGGAACGGCGAATTCCATAACAGGAAAAAGAACGGTGAACTCTATTGGGAAGCTGCATCGATCTCTCCGATTGTCGACGAGAACGGAGTGATTACTCATTTTCTTGCTGAAAAGGAAGATGTTACCGAACGCAAGCGTGCAGAAGAAGATCTGCGGCGGGCAACCGAAGGTACGCATGCTATTTTCTGGCATGCTCTCGTCAATAAAGCTGAAGATGAAACGAAAGGTGCGTGCGGATTTTATTGGGATACGCATTATGCGAATTTAGATGTCGTGCAGAAATTTTTAGATTTTCCCGATTATCCGACACATGACCTTTCTGATCGGTTCTTTTTCAGCTGGCTTGAAGAAGACCGTAATGTAATGGCTCCTCAGAGTGCTGCTGCGCTTCGCGAAGGAATGGATGGATATACGCAGGAATTCCGTCTGCAGGATGCAAAAGGGAACATCCACTGGATGTATACCGATGCCCACATCCGGAGGCTGAGCGAAAAAACATTCGAAGTCGCCGGTATCATCGTGGATATATCCGACCGGAAGCGAACGGAAGAAACGCTGCGGCAAAGCGAAGAACGATTCCGCAAACTGATTGAAAGTGCTCCCGCTGCAGTTGTCATTCTTTCCAACACCGGAAAAATACTCTATGCTAATCCGACAAGTCTAACGATATTCGGTGTGTCGAATGCCGACGATGTTCAGGAGAAATTAATACTGGATTATCTTGCACCGGATGTGCACGGCGACTTTTTTAAACATTATCATCTGCGTTCAGAAGGTGTGCCCGTTCCGAATCAATTTGAAACGATAGGACTGCGTGGCGACGGAACCCGTTTTCCCGTCCATATTGCAGTATCGCATCTGCAGCTCCAGGATGAGGATGTTACTCTGAACTTTATAACCGATATCACCCGGCGGAAACAAGCTGAAGAAATCGTGAATTTGCTGAGCCATACTGTAAAAAGTATCGGCGAATTTGTTTGCGTGACGGACATGAACGGTAAAATTGTGTTTGTCAATCAAGCCTTTTTAGACGGTTATGGATATTCCCAAAATGAAGTCATCGGAAAAACCCTGGAAGCTGTTTCAGCGTCGAGCGGAAAAGGCGACAGGAATCTGATGCGAGCGGCACGGGAAGGCGGTTGGCAGGGAGAACTTATGAGCAGAAGAAAGGACGGATATGAATTTCCGATTTCTCTTTCCACCTCTCTCGTTCTTGATGATAAGGGGAAAGCCATTGCCCACGTAATGGTTGCTGCCGACATCACTGAAAGGAAAAGACTTCAGCACGAATTACTCCAGTCGCAAAAAATGCAAAGCATCGGGACTTTGGCAGGCGGTATAGCTCATGATTTTAACAATATTCTCGGCATTATTCTTGGATATATATCGCTGCTTGAAAAACGCCTTGCTTATAATCCGGAATATTCCATGAGTATTAACGCCATGCAGCGTGCAGTCGAACGCGGCGCAGCACTCGTGAGGCAGATTCTTACGTTTGCACGGAAGACCGATGTGATATTCGAGGCGGTCGATGTGGGGACGCTGATGGAGGAAATGATTCCGATGTTGCAGCAAACATTTCCTAAAACCATCACGTTTTCAAAAAATATTCAAAATGGGCTTCCCGGTATTTATGCAGATCGATCGCAGATTCATCAAGTGCTTTTAAATCTTTGTGTCAATGCAAGGGATGCTATGCCGAACGGCGGGACGGTGATGCTTACTGCAGAAAAATGCATGAAAGCTCAAATACAGGATCGATTCCCGGAAGCAAATCAACGTGCATATGTATGCCTGAGTGTTGCCGATACCGGCGAGGGAATGAATAAAGCAACGAGCGCCCGCGCATTCGAACCGTTTTTTACAACCAAGCCGCAGGGAAAAGGAACCGGGCTTGGGTTGTCCGTTGTATACGGCGTTGTAGAAACGCACGATGGTTTTATAGATTTGGAAAGCGAGGAGAGTCAAGGAACGACTTTTCGTTTGTATTTTCCGGTTTCCTCGATCGAGGAAAACCAAGATGAACCTTTCCCTCCAGAAAAATTCGCCGAATTCCGCGGTTCAGAGACAATTCTTCTTGTCGAAGATGAAGAGTTCCTTTTAGAAATGGCATGCATTAGTCTGGAATCCAGCGGCTATAAAGTCTATCGTGCCGAAGACGGAATTGAAGCCGTTGAAGTCTATAAAGCACACATGGATGAAATTAATTTGGTTATCACTGATATGGGTTTGCCCGGCATGACCGGAGCAGAAGAATACGGAAAGCTTAAAGAATTAAATCCGCAAATAAAAGTTATTCTCTCGAGCGGATTTTTGGACCCGGAAGTGAAAGCCGGATTGCTGGAAGCCGGAGCACTTGGGTTCTTGCAAAAGCCGTTTAAACCGCAGGAAATTTTGAAAATGGTTCGTGATGTCCTGGATAAGAAAACATGATGAGTACGCTCAATTTAAAAGAGAAAAAGTCGCCATAACTTTGACAGGAATCGATTTCCGTTCTTTCTTCAATCCGACGCGTCGAGCATCGGAAGTCTCCTTTCATTGACTGCGAGAACTATTGAAGTTGATTTTTCCAGATGGTTCTTCTTACCGGCCGAATGTAAAATATCCAGTGATAGAATCGGAATCAGAGGCGCATGCTGTTCTTGTGCTGGATGCCGGGAACTATTCCCTCGAAGAGTATTGTTTATTTATAAAGCCGAAAAGATCGATCGGCAGATGGAACGGGTTGTTGCAGCGGTTTTTGTAAAAGATTGAAAGGATATAGATAAAGAGAATTTCGTTTACCCTTTTTTATACATCGTTATACAATGAGGTAAACGTGATGACTCAATTTATTCCAGGTCCTGCACTAAATTCTGTCTATCAGCTGCTCCAAATTGCTTATCTGAAGCACATCGGTTCTCTTTTGATGGAAATTGAAAAGCGGAGGGCGTTTTTTCCTGCCTCTAACGACGATTCCTGTCTTGCGATTCTCTCCGATCCTGCGAATAGAACAAAGATCTATTTTTTAGACCTGCGCTTTATAAGGGTTATGCGGATATTTGCGCCGCACTGCTTTCATCTTCGGCATAATTTATCGTTCAAATTATTCTTGCTCTTGTCGTCAGTGCGGATCGGTGCTATTTTTTCAACCGGAGGATTATGAAGCATTATGGTGGGTATACGAGCGATGTTTGACAATGCAATACTCTACCGGCTTTTTACCGTCCGATAGAAGTGTTTAGAGCCCGTCGTATGAACAGTGAAAGATCTGCAGGAAAATGAAAACGATAAAACAGAAAATAAAGAGTGGTTTATATGAGAGTGTACGTTTCATCCGCGATTGTCCTTTTTTTATTCCTTTCTCCGATATCTTCCTTGTCTGCGCAAGACAAGTATAGTCTCAGCGGTGTTATTAAAAACGGTGAAACAGGAGAAGTGCTTATAGGAGCTGCAATTATTATCAGAGAATTGCCCGGAATAGGAGCGTTATCCAATGCATACGGTTTTTATTCGCTGACTCTTCCGGAGGGCAGATATACGTATCAAACTCAATTTATGGGATTTAAGATGCGGATCGATTCACTTGTTCTGAATACAAATCGGGTCGTGAATATTATACTGATACCGGTGCTTATTAAAGTCAATGACGTGACGGTCTCGGGCGAACGCTCGAATGCCAATGTCACATCGACGGAGGTAAGCGAGAACAAACTGGAAATGAAGCAGGTTGAATCGATTCCTGTTCTGCTGGGAGAAAAAGATATCCTGAAAACCATTCAACTGCTTCCGGGTATAAAATCGGCAGGCGAGGGAAGCACGGGATTTTACTCCCGGGGCGGGGGAATTGATCAAAACCTCATTGTCCTCGATGAAGCGCCGGTCTATAATCCTTCCCATCTTCTGGGATATTTATCCGTATTCAATGCCGATGCAATCAAGGATGTATCCGTCATTACGGGCGGAATGCCTGCAGAATACGGCGGCCGGCTCTCATCGGTCGTCGATATAAGGACCAATGACGGGAACGATAAAGAATTCGGAGGGTCGGGGGGAATTGGACTGCTCGATTCCAGACTTATGCTGGACGGGCCGATTGTTGTAGATCAAGGATCGTTTATTGTGACTGCAAGGCGGTCGTATGCTGATCTTTTCCTTCATTTATCGCGCGACACGACAATCAATCAGGCGAGTCTGTATTTTTACGATCTAAATATGAAAGCGAACTATACGCTGGGAGATAAGGATCGAATTTTTCTTTCCGGTTATTTCGGAAGAGATAATTTCTCTTATCCCAATATATTCGGGTTCAATTGGGGCAACACCACCGGGACACTTCGCTGGAATCATATTTTTGGAGATCACCTTTTTTCAAACACATCATTCATTGTAAGCGACTATGAATATACCAACTCCGTCTCATCCGGAACGAGTCAGTTTGAAATAACGTCCGGCATAAAAGACCTGAATTTTAAAGAAGATTTTCAATATTTCACGAGTTCTCAAAGTACGTTGAAATTCGGCGTCAATTCCATTTATCACACATTTGTACCCGGTACAATCACAGGCGGAACGCCGAGCGGTTTAATCAGCGTCAATCTCGAACATCGATATGCTCTTGAAAACGGAATTTATTTTTCGCATGAACTCAATGTATTTTCAAGTCTCAAGGTAAATTACGGCCTGAGATTCTCTACATTCAGCCTGCTGGGTCCCGGGCATATTTATTCGTACGACAGCAACGGCGATCCTGTCGATACCGCTGTTTACTCATCCGGCGCTGTTATTAAGACATATACAAGTTTGGAACCGCGTCTCTCTTTGAATTATCTGCTTGATGAAACAAGTTCAATCAAAACCTCCTATACAAGGACCACGCAATATCTTCATCTCCTTTCCAGTTCGACAGAGACAAATCCAAGCGACCTGTGGATCCCCAGCAGCAATAATGTACCGCCGCAATATGCCGATCAGGTGGATCTTGGCTATTTTAGAAATTTTGATGACAACGCTTTTGAAACATCACTTCAAATTTATTATAAAAATATGCAGAATGTTATCGATTATAAAAACGGTGCGGATTTACAGCGGAATCCAAATATCGAATCCCTTCTTCTTTACGGCAGGGGATGGGGTTACGGGGCGGAACTTCTTATAAGAAAGCGATACGGAACGATCAGCGGATGGATCGGATACACGCTTTCCAGAACGAATGAACAGTTCGCTCAAATCAACGACGGTCAGCCTTTCCCCGCAACGCAGGATAGGACGCATGACATTTCTGTCGTTTTTATTTATGATTATAGCAGCACATGGACATTCTCGGCAACATGGGTCTACAATACGGGCAATGCGGTGACATTTCCGAACGGAGACTATCGTGATTATTTCGATCAACGAAAGATCCCATATTATACGAATAGGAACGGCTATCGCATGCCACCGTATCATCGCCTGGACTTTTCTGCGACATGGACATTGGGACCGCATTCCAATTTAAATTTTTCAATTTACAATGTTTATGACCGGATGAATGCCTATTCCATCACTTTTCGGCCGGATCCTAATAATACCAATCAAAATCAGGCTGTGCAAACGACAATTTTCCCGATCATTCCGTCTGTTACGTATAATTTTACTTTTTAATTTTGGTGTCCTATGAATATACATGCAATGTTTGTGAACCGCTTGACACTTTTCATTTTATTGGCGCCAGCAGCATGCTGCCTTTTATCCTGTCAGAAGATTGTCTCTATCGATCTGAACGAAGCTTCCCCGCATATCGTCATTGAGGGAGTTGTGACGGATAGTCTGGGGCCTTACTCTGTTATCCTCAGCATGAGCGGCGACTACTTTGCACCATCATCGTATTTCCCGCCGGTTTCAGGCGCACATATCATTATGACAGATAATATGAATCAACAAGATACGCTGAAAGAAATTGTGAGCGGAACATATCAGACTTCAACGATAAAAGGTATCCCGGGTACAAGCTATCAAATGAAAGTTGCAGCACAAGGCACGGACTACGATGCAGTTTCAACTATGCCGCAAAAAGTATATATCGATTCTTTGTACTCCATGATAAGGACCAGCTTCGGCGGAAACACGGGGTATGATATTTATATAATGTTTAAGGATCCTCCTCAAACGAACAATTATAATTATTATCGTGTCAACGCTCAATCCAGCGCTCTGATTCCTACGGACTCGATTGACGGCATCCGATATCGCCTCTTCACGGATGAATTAACGAAAGGCCAGGAAATGACCGTAAGGATACGCAGTGGAGATAAAGTCGCTAAGGGCGATACGATTACGATAGAGTTATTATCGATTGACAAAGCGGCGTATGATTATTTCAACACGCTTTCGAAAATTCTATCATCAGATCAAAGTCCGACATCGCTCGCCCCGCAAAATCCCACTTCGAATATCAGCGGCGGCGCGCTGGGATATTTTGCCGCATACACGGTCGATACGAAAAAAATAGTCCTCCATTGATGCTTGTCATCAGAACGGCAAGGAGACGCTTTGGAATGACAGATAGATGGAATCGATTATTAATGAAGATTGAGTGCCTCTCCTGAAGATATTCCAGCCGGAAAAAAGCTGCCACCGGCACCGAAATTCTTCTCTTGCTGATAGAAAAGAATTAATTACTCTTTCATCCTTTCGGGCGATTCCGGCTTATTTAAATCGTCACTATCCTTTTTTAGAGCCTTGCAGAAGAAAGAACATCGCTTTGTTCTAAAAAAGGATGGTATATGTGATGTATGTAAGAAAAGCAATCTCTTGGAGTTAAAGGAAAATAAATTGTGAACTGGGATCGTCTAGAAGGACAATGGAAACAACAAAGGGGAAAAGCTTGCTGTCAATGGGGTAAGACGATGAACGATGAACTGTCGTCCATATTGGGCCGGGATCAAGAGCTTGTCGGTAAACTTCAGGAAAAATACGGGATTGCCAAAGATGAAGCCAGACACCGTGCGGATGAGTATAAAATTATCGTTAAGCAGCTTAAGCAGGCCAACATCAAATTGGCTAAGCTGCATAAAGAATTGAGCAAAAAAGAGAAATCGGAAAAGCGCTCCGTGAAAACAAAGGCAGCGTCAAGACGAAGGAAATGACTATGAGAGAGCGGAGGAATGTTTTCATTGATAGACGTTATTCGTACATCAAGAAGCTGACTATCCGGTCGTAAAAAACGTCCTGTTGTATATCTGCATGACCGATGCCGTTCCTGAATGTTTGTTCGCTTTCCTTTTCTTTTTCCATTTGTTTCTTCTTCGAAAAGTCTCTTTGTCGATAATCAATATAAATTTCCGGATTGGATGTTCCAGAAATTGAAAGATAACAATCACTGGGGGAATTAATGGATTCGGCAGTGGAAAAATCTAATATGGAAAATAATCCAATTATCAAGCGCATTGCATTTATCGGTAACTATTTGCCGCGTCAATGCGGCATAGCTACATTTACGACCGATTTATGCGAGGCTGTCGCCGCCGAATGCAGCGGGACGACCTGTATTGCCCTCCCCGTGAATGACAGCGAAGCCGGTTATGCATATCCGCCTCGTGTACGGTTCGAACTGATCGAAAAAGACATCGATTCCTACCGGCGTGCCGCCGACTTTTTGAATATCAACCGTATTGATGTCGTATGCCTTCAGCACGAATATGGAATATTCGGCGGCCGTGCAGGGAGTCACATACTGGCTTTACTTCACGAATTGCGCATGCCTATTGTAACGACATTCCATACTATCCTGCATGATCCAGACCCGGATCAACGCAGAGTATTAAAAGAAATAGCCGCTCTGTCGGACCGTCTGGTCGTTATGAGCAAACGCGGGTCGGAATTCCTGCAAACAATATACGGCATCATGCCGGAGAAGATCGATATGATCCCGCATGGAATTCCCGATGTCCCGTTTGTGGATCCGAGTTTTCACAAAGATCTTTTCGGTGTCGAAGGCAAGATCGTATTGCTCAGTTTTGGGCTGCTCTCACCGAATAAAGGGTTCGAAGATGTCATTTCTGCCTTGCCCGCCATCGCGGACCGATTCCCAAATGTGGTTTACATCATACTCGGAGCTACGCATCCGCACGTTCTTGAGCACGAAGGTGAGGCGTACCGGCTGTCGCTCCAATGGATGGCTCAGGAAAAGGGCATGGAAAGCCGCGTGATATTTTACAACCGCTTTGTCAGCCTGGAGGAACTTGTCGAGTTTATCAGTGCGGCGGACATTTATATCACACCATATCTTCAGGAGGCGCAAATTACATCCGGCACATTAGCCTATACGCTGGGAGCGGGGAAAGCAGTAATATCGACGCCCTATTGGTATGCAGAGGAGATGCTGGCAGATGAACGAGGAGTGCTGGTTCCCTTTCATGATCCGGCAGCAATGGCTGGAAGCATCATAGATTTGTTGGAAAACGAAACTAAGCGGCATGCGATACGGAAACGGGCTTATCTGTTCGGAAGGGATATGATCTGGCCGCAAATTGCACGGCGCTATATGGAAAGTTTTCAACGCGCCAGGTCTGAACGACGGCATTATATAGCTCCCGGATTTACAGTGAAAGCATTGGTTGAACGCCCGGTTGAACTCCCGCTGTTAAAGCTCGATCACTTGCGCCACATGACCGATGAGACCGGCATTTTACAACATGCTATTTTCACGATACCCAACTACAGTGAGGGTTATACAACAGATGATAATGCACGCGCGCTGCTTATCAGTCCTTTGTTAGAGGAACTCGGCAGCGAAGAGTCTTTCGAATTGGCTTCCAGATATCTTGCATTTGTCTGGTATGCCTTTAATCCCAAGACCCATCACTTCCGGAATTTTTTGGGATATAATCGGTTATGGCTGGAAGACAAGGGTTCAGATGATAGTCATGGCCGTACCATCGGGGCGCTGGGCACAGTGCTGGGCAGATCGAATACGATCGCTCTCCATAATATGGCCGGATGGATGTTCGAACAAGCCCTGCCGTCTATTCTTGATACGACAAGTCCGCGAGCATGGGCATTTGCACTCATCGGTATTTGTGAATATCTGCGGAGATTTGACGGCGACCGAAGGGCAAGCCAGGTTCGGGAAGAATTATCCGGCCGGCTGTATACATTGTATAAAACAAACCGCTCAAATGAGTGGCGATGGTACGAAGAAGGGCTTTTTTATTGTAATGCAGCGCTCCCGCATGCAATGCTCATTTGCGGTCAATTGATGGCAAATAAATCCATGTTCGATGCCGGAATGGAATCGCTCAACTGGCTGGCGGATTTGCAGTGTGCAGATGCGGAAGGAGGACATTTTGTTCCTATCGGATCCAATGGCTTTTACCGGCGGGGCGGTGAGCGTGCCAGGTTCGATCAACAGCCTATCGAGGCCCAGGCAATGGTATCCTCATGCCTCGAAGCATATCGAATTACCGGAGACAAGCGCTGGCGCAAGGAAGCACGGCGTGCGTTCGATTGGTTCCTTGGGCGCAATGATCTGAACGTCCCTATCTATGACCCAAAAACAGGAGGCTGCCGGGATGGTTTGCATCCAGACCGGCAAAACGAGAATCAGGGAGCGGAATCTACACTGGCCTTTCTGCAAGCCCTGCTTGAACTGCGAATACATGAAAATACTCTTTTAATGGAATGGAAGCATAAACTCAATGAAAAATCAACATCCCCAAATTTTAATCCGATATGAACATAACCCGATATTGACCGCCGACAATTGGCTGTATCCGGTCAATAGTGTGTTTAATCCCGGCGCAACTTTACTGCCGGATGGTACAACATTGCTTTTATGTCGAGTGGAGGACAGAAGAGGAATTTCTCACCTTTGTGCTGCCCGCTCTACCAATGGTGTGGATAATTGGCAGATCGATTCACATCCGACTCTTATGGCGGATCCTGAACATTATCCGGAAGAGCTCTGGGGCATTGAAGACCCGCGTATTACGTACATTCCGGAATTAAAAAAATATGCCGTTGTCTATACCGCTTACACTCATGATGGTCCCGGTGTAGCTCTGGCGCTCACGGAAGATTTCAAGACATTCGAGCGCTACGGATTAATTATGCAGCCGGATGACAAGGACGCGGCTCTGCTGCCGCGCCGTCTGGACGGCCGCTGGGCTTTGATCCATCGGCCGGTAAGCGCTCAAGGGGCTCACATGTGGATATCGTATTCGCCCGATCTTCGATATTGGGGCGGTCACAAATTGATGCTCATAGCCCGCAAAGGCGCATGGTGGGATGCAAATAAAATAGGTCTTACGTCCCCGCCGATTGAAACAGAGCAAGGATGGCTGACGATTTACCACGGCGTACGGCAAACAGCATCGGGCTCCCTTTATCGGTTGGGACTTGCACTGTTCGATTTACAAACGCCGGAACGCTGCCTTCAACGCAGCAAAGAGTGGATGTTCGGACCGAACGAGCTCTATGAGCGGCACGGCGATGTGGATGATGTAGTTTTTCCTTGCGGGCATACCATCGCCTCAGACGGTGATACGATCCGGATGTATTACGGAGTCGCCGATTCGAGTATTGCCCTGGCAACGGGCAGTGTTCGCACGATGTTGGAGTGGCTTGATAAAAACGGCGATAAATTTTAACATCTGCTCGTTGCGTTTTTGATGATCAAAATCTCGTTATATTGAAGCTATGGTTGTTAACCTGGCTCTGAAGGGATCAGAGGAGGAACTTAAAAACCGGGCAGAATATCTATTATTTTAAAACGCTGCGGAGTTGCGAATTTTAGTTTAATTTTATGTATCGGAAAGATGAGGTTTATGAAAAAGAAGGCAGGATTGTGGATCGATTATAAGAAAGCTGTAATTTTTATTCTGGCAGACGAAGGAGCGGCTATAAAACGAATTCCGGCAGAACCGGGCAATAGTCTTCGCTCCCATGGCGGCGCACAAAAGGAGCCGGCAGAAGAAAACGGAGATAAACAAGTGCCGGGCAGTCTGAACAATTACTATGATGAAGTGCTTTCGCATATTCGAGATGCACAATCTATCTTGATCTTTGGTCCAGGAGAAGCAAAGGTTGAACTTAAAAAACGTCTGGAGAAGGTGAAACTCCATGGAAATATTGTGGGTATGGAAACAGTCGATACAATGACAGACAACCAGATCGTTTCAAAAGTCCGGCAACACTTCCTCCATTAAAATCCTGCGATCCGTGCAGCTTTCGCTGCAAAAAAATCTGTTCAATATTAGACGCTGTCACAGATGAAATCACAAAACATTATATTCCAAGAATCGAATCATGGAGGATCAATAGATGAAAATATATTATGAGTGTGCATATGGGGCAGACTGACGACAGACAACACCGTTCAACCCTGCAAAGAGTTGCACGCAGGGCTATGGTGGACAGAGGGCTTCTTCCGGATTTTTCCGCACAGGCAATTGCCGAGCTTAATGGAATCCAGGCGGCAGCCGCACAAGTTGATAAATCACCGCGCGATCTAAGGCATCTTCTCTGGTGTTCCATCGATAACGACGATTCGCGCGATCTGGATCAGCTGAGCGTTGCCGAAACAATGCCTGGCGGGGCCGTTAAAATACTGGTGGCCATCGCTGATGTCGAAACAGCAGTTAAGCAGCAGTCCGCACTTGACGATCATGCGAAGCACAATACTACATCTGTCTACACCGCTGCTCAGATTTTTCCGATGCTGCCCGAGAAACTCTCGACCGATCTCACATCTCTCAATTTTGAATCGGACCGTCTTGCCTTTGTTATTGAAATGGTTATTGCCGAGGACGGGTCGCTTCGAAGTTCGGATGTCTATCAAGCGATGGTTCGCAACTGTGCAAAACTTGCCTATAACAGCGTTGCTGCCTGGCTGGATGGAAGCGGACCGATGCCGCAGGTAATCGGTGCAGTCGACAGCCTCGACGAAAATATCCGGCTTCAGGACCGCACCGCTCGAAAGTTGAAATTCCTCAGGCACGAGCACGGTGCGCTTGACCTCGAAACAATAGAAGCACGTCCTGTCTTTGATGGAGACGAGATCAAGGACTTAGAAGCCGATCGAAAGAATACGGCCAAAGATATTATAGAGGACTTTATGATCGCAGCAAATGGCGTGTCGGCCCGGTACCTCGCAGCAAAAAAAATACCTTCGCTGCGGCGGGTTGTACGCACACCAAAACGCTGGGACCGAATAGTCGGAATCGCGTCGGAACACAGCTTTGTACTTCCGGAAAAACCCGATTCAAAAGCACTGGATGAATTTTTATTGTCTGCAAAATCAGCAGATCCTCTCCGCTTTACCGATCTATGTCTCAGCGTGATCAAGCTCCTGGGCGCGGGCGAATATGTTGTGGAACTTCCGGGCGGAGATTCTGCCGGTCACTTCGGTCTTGCCGTCAAAGATTATACGCATTCCACGGCGCCGAATCGCCGGTATCCGGACCTGATAACTCAGCGCCTGCTGAAAGCAGCAATGGCGGAATCTCCCGCGCCGTATACGGCCGATGAATTGGAAGTCCTTGCAAAACACTGCACGGAAAAAGAAGATGCGGCAAAAAAAGTAGAACGGCAAGTCGAAAAATCGGCGGCGGCTTTAGTCCTGGAATCGAGGATCAATCAGGTATTCGATGCTGTCGTCACGGGCGCATCTGCAAAAGGGACATGGGTTCGTCTTCTGCATCCTCCTGTTGAAGGAAAAGTGATAAGCGGCTTCGAAGGCTTAGATGTCGGTCACAAATGCCGTGTACAATTGATTCATACGGATGTGGAGCACGGATATATTGATTTTAAAAAAATAGAATGAATACGGAGGAATAAAATGAAAGACAAGGGATTGTTAGACCCCTGCAAATTGGGCGCTATCGATTTAAAGAACCGGATCGTTATGTCTCCTATGACGCGGTCCCGGGCAATAAATAATATCCCAAACGATTTAATGGCTGAATTCTATAAACAACGTGCCGGGGCCGGACTTATTATTACCGAAGGAACGTCTCCCTCGCCGAACGGTCTTGGCTACTGCCGTATTCCAGGCATCTACAGCGGAGAACAGACGGAAGCTTGGAAAAAAATTACAACTGCAGTGCATTCTATAGGCGGAAAAATATTCGTCCAACTCATGCATACAGGGCGTATCGGGCATTCTGCCAACCTGCCGTCTAATGCGGTGATTGTCGCACCTTCTGCCGTTAAACCGGCGGGACAAATTTGGACGGATGCTCTGGGATTGCAGGATTATCCGATCCCCGCAGCGATGAGTATTGAAGATCTAAAACGTACGCAGCAAGAATACAGTACAGCCTCAACGAACGCTGTCTCGGCGGGGTTTGACGGCATAGAACTGCATGGAGCCAATGGATATCTCCTGGAGCAATTTCTGTCTCCAGTAAGCAACAGAAGAAACGATGTCTATGGAGGAAGCATTGAGAATCGCTGCCGTTTTGTGCTGGAAACAGTGGAAGCTTCGGCTCAGGCAATTGGAAAGGACAGAATCGGAATACGTTTATCACCTTACGGTGTGGCAAGCGATATGCCTCACTATCCCGAAATTGACGATACGTATAAGTATCTTTCCGAACAAATCAATCGCATGAAGATTCTGTATATCCATATCGCAGACCACAGCAGCATGGGAGCGCCGCAAGTGCCGGCTGAAATTAAAAAAGCCATCCGCGAGAGATTCAAGGGCGCAATAATTTTGAGCGGAGGATACTCAAAAGAACGCGCTGAAAATGAATTGCAAGGCGGACTTGTAGATTTAATTGCTTTCGGCAGACTGTTTATCAATAATCCCGACCTCGTTGAACGATTCGTTCACGGCTGGCCGCTTGCAAAAGAACTTGATATGAAAACATTTTATACGCCTGGTGAAAAGGGATATACGGACTATCCCGTGTACACCCGTTGAACTAATCAAAAAATCTGCGTAATCCTGGATGGATCTGCAATGCAACAACAGATCAACAGACAAATTCTCTTTGTCAGGAGACCAACCGGAATGCCGGATGCGAGCTGTTTTAAATTAATAGAATCTGCTGTACCCCGGACGGCAGAAGGGCAGATCCTGCTGCGGACAAAATTTCTTTCCGTCGATCCCTACATGAGAGGCAGAATGAATGATCGCAGGTCGTATGTTCCCCCGTTTCAGCTGGGAGAGATCATGACCGGCGGGATAGTCGGAGAGGTCGTTGAGTCGAAATCCGGCGACTTTGTCGCCGGTGATTTTGTTGTAGGGAATCTCGGCTGGCAGGATTATTCTGCTGCCGGCAGGAGAGGCGTGCGAAAAATAAATTCTGAAATTGCTCCGGTCAGTACGGCTTTAGGAGTGCTGGGAATGCCCGGCCTTACGGCATATTTCGGAATGACGGATATTGGAAAACCGAAGCATGGTGAAACAGCCGTAATCTCCGGCGCAGCCGGTGCTGTAGGAATGATAGCAGGACAGATCGCCAAAATATTCGGCTGCCGCGTTGTCGGCATCGCCGGGTCCGACAGGAAAACGAAATACTTGATCGACGAATTGGGATTTGATGCCGCAATAAACTATAGAAGCGTTTTAAATTTAAGGAACGCATTGAAGGAGTCCTGTCCGTCGGGCGTTGACATTTACTTCGATAATGTCGGCGGCAATATTTCTGATGCGGTCATTTCTTTGATCAACAAGTACGCGCGTATTCCTTTGTGCGGACAAATCTCCCTTTACAACGAGCCGCAAATATCAACGGGCCCGCGGCTCCAACCCCGCCTGCTGACATTCAGCGCTCTCATAAAGGGATTCATTGTCCATAATTATGAGGATCAGTTCGATGAAGGGATACGTCAGCTGGCATTCTGGCTTAAGGAAAATAAATTGAAATATGCCGAAAACGTGATCGATGGTTTGGAGAATGCTCCGAAAGCTTTCCTCGGACTATTTGCCGGAGAAAATATCGGCAAACAACTTGTCAGAGTAAGTTGAAAAATATTCGAAGAGACATAGATGGAATTTGAACATGAGGATGGACTTTTAGATTATGAACTATAAAGATTACTATAAAGTGCTGGGAGTCGGGCAAAACGCGACAACAGACGAAATTAAAAAAGCGTATAGAAAGCTTGCTAAGAAATATCATCCTGATAAATCCAAAGGGGACAAAGCATCCGAGGAGAAGTTTAAGGACGTCAATGAAGCCAATGGAGTTCTCAGTGATCCGGTGAAGCGAAAAAAATACGATCAGTTCGGGGCGGATTGGAGACAATACGAGCAATCCGGAGCGCCTCCAGGCGGCTTCGATTGGTCGAAATATGCAAACGACCAGAGCCGCACGCACACGATGAGTCAGGAAGAATTTAACGCAATGTTTAATGAGGAAGGCGCCGGTAATATTTTTGAGACGCTCTTCGGACAGCATTCCGGAGAAAGGCGTGGAAGAAGAGGCAGGGGGCTCAAAGGAGAAGACTTCGAGGCAGAAACAATGCTCTCGCTTGAAGAAGTATATCACGGCACCACCCGGACTTTAAAGGTTCATAGCCAGACAATCAAGGTTATCTTCAAGCCGGGAGTTGCCGATCAACATGTGTTGAGATTGGAAGGCAAGGGAGGGCACGGCTTAAACGGCGGTCCCAATGGAGATCTTTATATTACAGTCAAAGTCGAATCGCATCCGGAATTTCAGCGGAAAGGGAATGATCTGTACTGCGAGAGGCCGGTCGACCTTTATACCGCCGTGCTCGGCGGCAAGCTGCGTATCAAAACTTTGAAGAGTACGGTCAATGTAGATATTCCAAAGGAAACACCAAACGGTAAAATGCTGAGGCTGATGGGCCTCGGAATGCCGGTCTACGGCACAAAAGACGAATTTGGGAATCTGTATGTGACGGTGATCGTCCATCTGCCCGACAGTCTCAGCGATCAGGAAATAGAGTTATTTAAAAAATTATCGGAACTAAGAAAATAGACGATATTCGTAACAATGCTGTTCTGCTTCCGCTCAGGGAATTCAACCGCCGCTTTCGGTGTTTTTCAGCATAGACATATATCCGTCATATTGAGAGGAGAAGTGCGATGAGACACGGTGCATCGATCGTTTTGCTGATGTTTGTTTTTAAATGCATTGCTCAAACCCTGCCGGCAGATGTTCATATGACCGCCGTAAAAAAAACCGATCTGGTTCAGGTCGATGTTCTCGTGCCGGAACAATTTAAAAATGCGTTCGGGCAAAGTCGTATGCTCAAGGTTCCCGCTGGATATACGGCAAAGGTATTCTATGCAGGCCGTCTGAGCAAGCCGAGATTTTTTGACTGGAGTCCGGACAGTGTGCTGCATGTTGCCAATAAGATCAGCGGTGAAATTATAGCCCTTCCCGACCGCAATCATACAGGAACAGCAGACACTGCTATTGTCGCTGCTTCGGGATTCCACCTTTCGCACGATCTTGCATTTTATAACGGAGCAATGTATGTTGCGGAAGAGCGGCGTGTGATCAAATGCACCGGCCCTGACGCCGGCGGGGTCTATCGCTCGAAAACCGTGTTTATCGACAACATCATGGAAGGTGCGCGCCAGCCGGGAGGCGGTCATGACACACGTACGATCGTCTTCGATCCGAAAAAAAAGAAAATGTATCTCTCCATCGGATCTTCATGCAACGTCTGCCGCGAAGAATATCGCGCTCTTATCGAAGAATACAATGACGACGGATCAGGGCGCCGTCCATATGCTACGGGTACCCGCAACCCGGTAGGAATGACCCTCCACAATGGACGCTTATGGGCGGTCAACAACGGCAGCGACTGGCAGGGGGATGATATTCCGCCCGAATGGATGGACGTCGTCCGCGACGGCGGATTTTACGGTCATCCGTTTGCTTATGCCGGCGGTCTTTACTTTAATTTCAACGCGCATAAGGAATATCAGGACCTTCTTCCGATCACGGGCGAGGACAGCGCGCGTGTGCGCTCGATGGTGCAGCCCGCAGCACTTGTGCAGGCGCATTCTGCACCGATGGCTATCGTCTTTTCAAACTCTTCGTTTCCGGAACAATTCCAAAATGGAGCGTTCGTTGCATACCGCGGCTCATGGAACCGCTCTATGCGGACCGGCTACAAAGTTGTGTTTATGAAATTTCAGCACGATGGAGATACTACGGTGCAGTATGTGACCGACGTTGTGACGGGATTTCAAAAGGAAGGAACCAATTCGTACGCCGATATATGGGGGCGTCCCGTAGGGCTTGCAATAGATCTCCGCGGCAACCTCTATATAGGTTCAGACGATATTACACAATGCATTATCATCGTTTCTCCTTTATCTCGGAGAAAAGAATAAACGACCGGTGAGGAAATATAAAAATGTTATCAAGCGTCCCGCCGTAAAAATTGCGGGCAGGCAGCTTCATTCAAACTAAATTTCCCGCGGCCATCCCGAAAACGTATGAAGGCAGTTTTCCGGACAGCGCCGACCGTATCTTCAATGGATAGAAAATTTTCGGGGTACCAAAAAGCTCCGAGCAGTTCCGATATATCTTATACTTTTATAAATGGAATCAATTGCGCGACGTTTTGTGCGTATTGCTGAAACTCTTTACCGAACTCTTTTCTAAGAAATTCCTCCTCTTGAGCGATGCGCAATTTAAACGCTGCGAACATCGCAAACGAAGCTGCGAATATTAAAAGATCGTTGCAGAGAAGTGCGATTCCCGGAACGATGAAGACAATAAATGCGGCATATAACGGGTTTCGGGATAAACGATAGACTCCTGATGTTTCAAGCCTATGAGAATGAAAGGCTGTGGAAATAAGTAAGGCAGATGAAATCCAAAAGTATATGCCTATGGCGATAAGCAGAATTCCAAAGGCGGAAAAATATTCCCGCTCCGGCGGCGGCAGCGGGATTGCAATTCCTGAGACATGCTGCAGGAGAAAGATCAACGCAAAGCTGCCTCCGCCGACAGCTGCAAGCAATGGCCCTATCCCTAAAATGTTCATTTGTTTGCCTCCGTTATTCATTGCAGTTTATATTGCATACTGTCGAGCCGGTGAGAACGGCATCGGAAATATATCATTGATTCATTTTCCAGAACGACCATGCCTAAAAAGTATAATTAATCCGGTAAGATGGGTCAATCCTATACATAGTGCAAGAAGAGAAAAAATCAAAAAGCGAATCAAGTTTTGTTCGGGATATTTATATATAATCATTGCGTCGCGGATGACGCTCAATCCTCGAAGCATGTAAATGGCTGTAATGACGCTCAATACGGTGCGCAAAAAAGGCAAGCGGCGAAATTTACCGGCTCCGGATAAGGCATAGAATCCCCATATTGCTGCGATTGCGCCAATAAACAGGCATATTGATATATAGTAAATCGGATGTTCAATTTGAAGCCCGGCAGGTCCGCCGAAATAGGCTACGAGCTCTGCAGGCCAGAAGGCGGCGCTTGCTTGAAAGACTGCGAATGACAATGAGAAGACGCCGCCGATTTGTAAATAAATATTGTTCTTCGTACGAAGTAAATTGTCTTCTATCGTAGACGAATGAAGTGAGTTGAAATGATTCATTTTATTCTTCATACTTTTTATCCCTCATACTTTCGACGTATAAACATAATCTTACAGCAGACCGGGCCGGCTTAAAAAATGAAATTTAAATAAAATTCATCATTTATCAGCAAACATTCTTCAGAAAGTTCGAGGACATCTTTGGAAGGCGTCATCAGCGGGATAAAACGAGCGGTTTTTGCCGGTTCCACAGGATGACGCAAAGTTTCAGATCGGATTCAACCCGCTTCGCAGCGGTATTCAGAGTTCGGAGCATGCGCACGGAACTGTTCGCTTGTATATCATGCTTTGAAAAGTAGCTTAATATTTAGTACATTTACATACAAGATCTGGTATGCAGGTGTACGTGTTATTGCTGGAGACAATGAAAGCGCTCTCTTTGATGAAAAAAATTCGAATACTCGTTATTGAAGATAATCGCGTTTTGCGCGAAGGTCTCATTGCCATGCTCGATGGACAGCCGGATATGCATGTCGTAGCAACCATCGGAAGCGGTAATGACGTCCTTTTGAAAACAAGCCTGTCGAAGCCTCATGTTATTCTCATGGACGTGGGTCTGACAAAATTCAAGGAATCGTCGGTTGTAGAATCTGTGAGAAAAAAGATGCCTGAAGCAAAAGTCATAGGAATGGGTTTTGCACCATCGCAATCGGACATCGTTGAGTTTGTTGAGGCGGGGGCATCAGGTTTCATTTTGAAAAATGCGACAGTCAATGAATTTCTCGGCACTATAAGATCTGTAGCACAAGGGATAAAAGTTCTTCCGCCTTTGTTAACCGGATCTCTCTTCTCTCATGTCATTGAGCTTGCTCTTAAGAAGAGGAAGGGAAAGCTGCCAAATGCTGTACGGATGACAAAACGCGAACGTGAAATCATTGCCCTGATCGCCGATGGGATGAGCAACAAGGAAATTGCCCGGCAGCTCAACATTGCTACGCACACCGTTAAAAGCCATGTGCATAACATTATGGAAAAATTGGCGCTGCATACTCGTTTACAGATCGCAAAGTTTGTAAGCGAAGAAAATTCTTAGTCTTTAGCACCATTCGACTCTTCATCGTCCTTCCCAGTATAAAAAAAGAATTAATACCGTTTTCATCCTTTCGGGCTATTACAGATCACGCAGTTCGTTCGTACAATAAATGATAAAATTCGCTTGTTATCTTACTATGGAAAAAGAACCGGCTCCGCATGGTTTTTATCTCTCTTCTTGAAGGATTTGCTGTTGGTTTTTTACTTGCCATGCCGGTTGGTCCAATTGGAATTCTGTGTGTCCGGCGCACCCTTGCATGCGGAAAATATTATGGAATTATTATCGGACTGAGCGGCGCATCAGCAGACATTATCTATGCTCTCGTTGCTGCTTTCAGCGTCACACTGATCTCCGATTTTGTCACAGGATTTCAACATTGGATTCGTCTCGGGAGCGGAGTGCTGCTGCTGATCCTGGGTTTTTACATCTTCCGTTCTCGTGCGGCCGTACAAGACGCTCCCAATCGATTCCATAAACATGCGAAGACATTCTTTTCCACGTTTTTTCTCGCTCTCACAAATCCGATGACGCTGTTTGCTTTTACAACTGCTTTTTCTGCAGTTAGAAACGTGCAAATTATAAGCGATCGAATGAGTCCTCCTTTGCTTGTTACGGGTGTTTTCTTTGGATCGTTTTTATGGTTTTTCATACTCACAAATTTTGCTTTCATTTTTAAAAAGCATCTCGCAAGCGGGGGGCTTACAATGGCCAACAAAATCTCCGGCTGTTTGTTGATGTGTTCGGGTGTTGTTGCCTTATGGGCCGGAGTGAACAGGTTCTGACGATGTTTTATTCCAATCTCTATTATCCGCATGGTTGACCGTGGAGAATTCCAATCTCACCCCTGTCATTGCAGCCGGCTTGCCTCTAACCGGCCAATTCTTCTAAATCTCCATAAGGGAGATTTATTCATCGATACAGAAATTCAACAATTCAAATTGCGCTGGAAAACGGCAGAAAAAGGGATTAACTACTTTTTCATTCTTTTGGGCTATTACCGATAAGAAAAATCGTATGTATAATTTTGCTTATGGGAAGAACGATATTTTGGAAAATGATCAAATAATCACTCCTCCCTGGATGAAGAATGCGGCTTGGTATCCGCCGCAGCTTTGGCTGCTAATGTCTTCGGGCTCTCTGCGATTGGAGCAGCCGGAATGAGCGGCCTGCTGCAGTGCTTGGAAGGGAATCGAAGCGGCGTTAATAATTTCAGAACCGGTCAATACGAAAGTGGTTAAAACGGAAGCGGAAGACAATGTATTTCGGTTATTCTTAATATAAAATATATGGTCTCTTCCGGTTTGAGCAGGTCTCCGGATTGTTATGAAACAAGTCATCTTACATTATTCAAAAGGAAAAAATAATGAGCAAAAGTCAGAACAGCAAAAAAAGTTCAAAAAAGGAACCGGTAAAAACCATGAAAGAAAAAAAAGCCGCTAAACGGGAGAAGAAAAATGAAAAGATGAGCCACGGAATTATCAACCAGTAATACGGCTCTCTTTTTGTAATACGGCTTCATGGATAAGCTCCGCGCACTGTATTATTATTTGAAAAGATGAAAAATATAAACGATCGCATGCTCTTCGTGATGATTTATCAGCTCCGGTGCAGTGCAGAGAAAAATTGAAGGAAGATTATCAACCGGCCTTGCATCCAATACATGATGCCGGAGGATAGAGCTTATTATTCAACAGGCCGTATCAATGACCGGTTTGTCTGAAATAAAATACGGCTGAGAAGGCGGCGGATGCATGAGAGAACATCTCATTGAGCGCTTTTAGTTAAATAGCCGGCATTCGTTTTCCGTTTCCCATAAAAAGGGATTCATTGATCTATCATGCTTCCGATATATTCCCGATGAGATGAATCCTCGGTTACTTGCTCGTACCGTATAATTGCTTTGTTTGAAATATAGGGGGAAAAGCTATGATAGATCGTCTGAGTTTTGAACAAATAGCTGTACCGCACATGCCTCATCTCTACAATTATGCATTGAAGCTGACTATGAACCGAGAGGACGCAAAAGACCTTCTCCAGGAGACATATTTTAAAGCATATCGATCCTGGAAAAGTTTTGAGCAGGGAACGAATATCAAGGGATGGTTATACCGGATTATGAAAAATGCATATATCAATATCTACAGGAAAAAATCCAAAGAACCTAAAAAGATCGAATATGATGAAACACATTTTGTTTCTGAAGCATCTCATCATCGATTATTTGATCTCCAACGTCACGTGTTAAAGCCTTTTGATGAAGTCTTTGAGGATGAAATTGCCCGATCTCTGGAATCTCTGCCCAGCAATTTCAGGAAAATTATTGTGCTCAGCGATGTTGAGAACCTGAAATATGCTGAAATTGCAAAGTTGGTTTCTTGTCCGGTAGGCACTGTACGCTCGCGGCTTCACAGAGGACGAAAAGTATTGCAGCAGAAGCTTTTAAATTATGCCGTCGTTAACGGGTATGTCATGAAAAATCTCGCAGGCTCGCGTACTTTGCAGGAAGAGGGTTTCAAGTAAAGAATTGTTTCGTTCTCGAATACGAATGCAAAACTATGTTTGAACAGGATATGCATGGCTCATATCGAACCGGCAAAGCTGCATAGAGCATCGAGTATGGAAAAATCGCACAAGCAGCGGATGAAATCAAAAGCATTGCCGGCGAGGTAAAGAGATGCCCGATATCTCAGAAGGGAAAAATATGCAGGAATCCATTGCGAGAAACGGAACAGGCTGCCTTGAAGAGATGCAAGTTGATTTCAGGACGATGATGGAATATGGATATCATGAATTAAATGTTACGCTGATCCGTCCCACCAATTATACCGATGACGGCTACCCGATCAAAACACGCATCGGCGTCATCCGGAGCAACACCTTAACGCAGCTTGGCACGCTTGTGCATGATTTTGAAAACGATCCGTTTTTCAAAGGAGTCTCGATCAATATCAGTAAGATCGACGAAGCCATTGAGTGGATACCGACGAAGAATATTGTCCATCGTGCAAAGACTCCCGGAGTAAAATCTCTTGTTATGCTTGTCGGCGTACAAACAAATCAGTACCCAAGGGCATTAGATGTCGCTTCGAAGTTTCTGCCACACGGAATCCCGGTTTTAATAGGCGGTTTTCATGTCAGCGGCATGCTTGCGATGATCGGCCTGACAGCCGATCTCAGGCACGCAATGTCGAAGGGGATTACTCTCGTAGCAGGTGAGGTCGAAGGAGGAAGGTTGTCTGCGATTGTTGAAGATGTTCTTAAGGGCAGGGCTCAGCCTCTTTATAATTTTCTCAATCCAACGCCGGATCTTTTCAATGTCCCGATACCGCATATCACAAAAGATGAGTTCGAGAATTTTGCTTCCCGGTTCACCACTATTGATACCGGGCGCGGGTGTGTTTTTAATTGTGATTTTTGTACAATTATTAATGTGCAGGGCCGAACCATGCGGTATAGGGATCCGAAGCAGGTTGCCGAATTTATAATACAAAGTTTTCATGAGTCAGGCGTATCACACTCCTTTTTTACCGACGATAACACGGCACGGAATCCGCGATGGCGTGATCTTTTTGGAGAACTTATACGCATTCGTGAGGAAGAAAAAATTCCCTTTACATTTATGATGCAGAGCGACCTTGCTGCCCGGAAGATGCCTGGTGGAGATTTCTTCAAGCTTGCAGCACGTGCCGGCTGCAATCAGGTGTTTTTCGGCGTGGAGAGCGTCAACCGTGAAAATCTGCGCTCAAAGGATAAGTTCCAGAACCAGGTGTCCGAATACACCGATCTTGTGGCGCATTGTCATTCGCTCGGCATTACCTGCCATGCAGGATATATTCTCGGGCTGCCGTTTGATACGGCGGAAAGCATCAAACAGGATGTTGCTGAACTTCAACGAATGATGTTCGATTCAGCTTCATTCTACATCCTCTCGCCGCTTCCCGGATCAAAGGATCACCAACGCTGGTGGCGGGAGAGGCGCTGGATGGATGAAGATTTCAACCGGTACGATGCTGCCCATGTTGCCGTTGAACCGGAACGCATGTCTTGCGCTGAGCTTACGGAAGCATATCATAACGCTTGGGAACAATTCTATTCAACAGAGCATATGGTTAATATCCTTAAACTTTGGAAGAGCGACCATTATTATTATAAGGAGAGATTGTCGTTTTTTATGTGGTACCTCTATTCATCCAGAATCGAACGGCTGCATCCGATGAACTGCGGATTTTGGACTGTCCGCCGCCGGAATGACCGCCGCGCGAATTTTTTGCAGGAAGCATTCGTACCGTTCTGGTTCAACCGGACGATAGTGCTCGCTTCCCGAATATGGCGTATGGCAAAACTATTTTTCCAGTTCGAAGAAGTGTGGCTCCGGAGCCGCCAAAAGACTGGAATCGAAGAAGCCTTATACGAATTAATATCGAAGAAGAAGCAGGATGTTATTGACTGGCGGGATCTCAGCACAAAAGAACTCGCGGTATTTTATGCCAAGCTTTCCATTGAGATGCCGGAGATAAATGTCCCATCTCTCGTGCGTCTCTGGTTCAAGAAACGAAACCCGTTTGCGGGTGCCTTTTCGAGACTCTATGTTCAGCGTATTTGGAGGCGCTGGTATCTCAATATCTGGAATCCTTTGAAGTGGGTTGAAGTTTGGCTGTTCGAATGGACGCTCGGTTTTCGATTTCTCTATCATCTTTTTTATGAAGAGATCGAAAAAAAACAGGATCGTTCCTGCGGCCTGCCTCAAAAGCAGGGATTTTGAAAGAAAGCAAATCTCGTTTTTAAGATAAATTCAGTGTTGTTCACGTTTGGGACAGTTATACCTATAGGACCGGCCAAGACCGGCTTAAGACAATGATCTCAAGGGAAACGAATCGGAAACATTCGCCGGAGATGGACGTTCTATAAATAATGGAAGTAAAGAAAAAAATAGCAATAGTGTGTTTTTCGCATTCACTGGGCGGACTTGAATTATCCGCTTTGCGGCTTACGGAAGCGATGTCAAAACGCGAAACGTCCATTCTTCTTATTGCTTCGCCCTTCTCACCGATTGCAGAACGTGCGCAAAAAGCAAATCTCGACCTCGTCACACTATCTCCCCGTTGGAAATATGGAGATGTCTCGACGTTCATCGCTCTCGTTCGTATTCTGAAGTCACGTCACATAGACATTGTTATGCTGATGCAATCCAAAGATATTCATCTTGCTGCTGCAGCATCGATGTTTATACCGCATTTGAAATTAGTATACTATCAGCAGATGAATTCCCGGCATTATAAACGCGATATCATTCATACATGGATTTATTCCAGGCTTGCACTCTGGATTTCATTGACCCAAAGCATGAAAAACGATGTATTGGCGTTCACTCGCATGCCCCGGGATAAAGTGAAAGTAGTAGCGCTGGGAACCGACCTTCATCAATTCAACCCTTCGCATTTTAAGAAAATAGAAGCACAAAAATATTTTGGATTGCCTTCGGGAAAGAAAATTGTCGGAGTATTAGGCCGCCTCGACAAACTCAAAGGGCAGGATATTTTCCTTCGTGCTGTACCCGAAGTGATGAAGCGGCATCCGAATGTTCTTTTTCTTGTTGCCGGCGACGAAACTGCCGGAGAGCACGGCTATAAAGAATACTTGGCTGACCTGTGCCGTTTGCTCGGAATAGAACGTTTTGTTAAATTTCTCCCGTTTACAGAAGATGTCCCGCAGTTGATGGCCGCATTAGACGTGTTCGTACTGCCTTCATTTTCCGAAACATACGGTCTCATCGTTGTAGAAGCCATGGCAATGGGACGTCCGATCATTGCAACCAATGCGGGGGGGCTGCCTGAAATTATTACAAATGAAAAAACCGGACTGCTGATAAGGCCAAAAGATGTGAATGAAGTCGCTCGCGCGATTCATCGAATTCTCACGGATAACGCACTTCGCACATCACTCGGTCATTCTGCACGCAAGGAAGCATTGAAAAATTACGATTATGATCAATGCGTGGATTCCCTGCTTGTATCTCTTGCCGGCCTATGAACGGTTTAGTTTAAGACCATTATTCGGCTGAACCGCACAGTGCAGATCTTTTTAAATCTCCGATCCTCTATGATCAGATGACTCAATTGTTCTATTATTCAATACCTCCTCAATAGCTGTCGAACAAACTGATAATCTTCACCGTGCGCTCGAAGTCTTTCTGACTTAATTGAGTCGCGACAGTAATGGATATTTTCTCTTTCGGCAGCAGATCAAAATAATTATTACTAAAAAACGTTTTATCATCGCAGCAACTTAGGAAAATATTTTTTGCAAGAGTACCGGATGTCAGCTCGCAAACGAATCCTGAGGATGTTTTTTGTATGTTCATCGATATCGGCGGTTTGTGCAATTCCAGATCTTTAGGCGGCTTAAAATATGTAAGGTTTTCCGACAGCACTTCTTTGCCTCGCATGAGCCGGAACACGGCGACAACCTGAGATCCATTACCGGTACCGATAAGCTGCGGTTTTTGCAGGACTGCCAAACATTCCGAAGTGTTTGCTTTTATCTGTGCGGGAATAGATCGCTGAAAAATCGTTTTCCCTTCAAAATCCATCACTGCAATATCGAGGGACGCTTCCGTATCGCTCAATTCATCCGACACGACATACACTTTAAGATCATTTTCTGAGATAACCGGCGAAATTAATATCGATTGATAAGCATTTCTTGCCGCATAATGAAGCGCTTTCCATTTTCCATCATAATCGATGCTGGACCAAGAAGCAACCGGCCAGCAATCGTCTATCTGCCAGTACAGGCTTCCCATGCAATATGGCATCGCCCGCCGATGTGCTTCCATTGCAACCTTCACTCCTTCCGCCTGCAGCACCTGGCTGACGTAGACGTACGAATCGAAATCTTTCGGAGCGCGGTACCATCGCTCCATGTACGTTTGGATCAACCGGTTCCCGTATTCCTTATCATGCCGGGCATCAGCCATACATCGCTGATGCGAAAGCATGACTTCTGAATGAAGCTGTCTTTCTTCCGGATTGGCATATTCGGAAATGGTCGATAATTCAGGATAGGATTGAAATCCATACTCACTGACAAATCGTGCGATGTTCGTTGTGAACGTCTCGAACGGCTCCTTTCCATGCCACACCCCCCAATAATGTATGTCTCCTTCGCCGTACGGAGTGTTTCGAATACCGGCAATCGGGCTTGTCGGGTGATAATATCGCGTCGAATCAGCTTGATGCAGCGCGGAAGGAATGACCTCATAAAAAAGTTTTTCGGCGGATTGTTCGAACTTTTTCTGCACCGCATCTTCATATTTTTGTTTCCAGCCCCATTGGAACCAGCTGGCTTCATTTTCGTTGTTTCCGCAATACAGCGCTATGCATGGATGGTTGCGCAAACGCATGACATTATCGATAACTTCCTGCCGGACATTCGCTGCAAATTCATCGGAGCCTGGATACATAGCACACGCAAACATCATTTCCTGCCATACAAGGATTCCGTAACGGTCGCAGAGATCATAGAAAAGATCGTCTTCGTAGATTCCGCCGCCCCATACCCTTAACATATTCATGTGCGCATCTGCCGCTGAAGCGATTATATGATCATATCGTTCTTTGGTAACACGATTTTGAAAATTATCCTGAGGAATATAATTAGCACCTTTCATGAACACAGGTATTCCGTTCAGGCGGACGAACATACTTTTGCCCTGCTTGTCTTTTTCCCGAACAATTTCAAGCGAGCGAATTCCGATACGAGTCGAATATTCGTCCTGTGCATTCTCTGGTCCCGTCGCAGCAGCACGATACGTATAGAGATGAGGGTCGCCCAGGCCGTTGGTCCACCATAATGCCGGAGTTGAGATATGTCCTTCGATCTGCACTTTATTGATCCCGGATTGAAGATCAAGATGTCCCGTGAACAACTGCAGACTGTCGAGAAAAACCACTGCCGTGAGTGTCTGCTTCCGGGCAGATTGGATATTGACGGTCGAAATGATGTCTGCTCCGGCGGAGGAGACGTTTTCCTGCCGGATGTGAATATCGTTAATTTTGAATCCACTCCATGCTTCAAGATAGACGGGACGCCAAATGCCGCACGTAATCAGGCGTGGACCCCAATCCCAGCCGTAATGAAATTGCGCTTTGCGGGAATACATGGCTATCTTTGTTTCGGCTTGATCGTTGTTGTCGAATGCCTGCAGTACAAACGGCGCAGCTTTTTCTTTCGGTATATTTTCGTCAAAGACATTTTTAAAATAAACCGTAAGACGATTCTCTTTTTCACGCAAGAGCTTTTTACAATCCACACGCCACGTGCGGAACATGTTGTTCGCGCTCAAAACGGCCGATCCGTTTAGTGTGATTTCCGCGTATGTATCCAGTCCCTCAAAGACAAGCTCGACGGATTCATTCTGCAGCATTGCCGGCGGGACATTGAAAATCGTTTCGTAGATCCAACTCTTCTCCCCGATCCACTGAAGCGATTTTTCGTTCGTGCCGAAAAATGGATCGGGTATCAGGCTGTCGTTCATCAGATCGGTATGCACGCATCCCGGAACCTGCGCCGGATGCCATTGTCCGGAATCTTCGCGACAAAACTTCCATCCATCGCGAATAACCAATTTTATAGGACGATGAGCCATGCCTGCCGGCAAATTTCCGCAAAGCATACATACCGCAAGGATGGTAAGCGCTATGAGTCTTTTCATAATATTTCCCGCCATGGAATCATTCCCTTGCAGCCGGCGCCCTTGTGTCCTGTTTCTTCGTGATGACGCAGGGAATCCCGTCCTGCTGCGATCAGGATACTCCAATGACAGATCTACAGTTCAGATCAATTCATTCCAAATCAGTGCGGCCGCTCCGAGAATGGCGGCATTGCCCGGCGGCAGTCCGGAAGGCACTATGCGGACTTTATTTTTATAAATATTAAGGAGATAGTCTTCAAGATATTTTTTTGTAGGTTTAAAAATATAATCTCCGGCTAATGCTAAACCGCCGAAAAAAATGATGGCTTCAGGGCTTGTATGTGCAACGGAATCCGCAAGCTTCATACCGAGATACTTTCCCGTTAAGTCGAATGCATCCAATGCAAGCTTATCTCCTCGCTGCGCTGATTCAAAGATTTGCTTCGAAGTAAGGTCGTCAAATTTAATTCCGCGAAGCTCGCTCGGCTCGGCAGTCGTGCGGATGAGTTCATCTACAGTCCTGCGTATCCCGTTTGCCGATGCATATGTTTCCAGGCAGCCGCGGCGGCCGCAGCCGCACGGCCGGCCGTTGTAATCCACAATCGTATGACCGATTTCTCCGGCAAAGCCGTCGTGTCCGTAAATCATTTCACCGTTCGATACGATACCGCTGCCTACACCGGTTCCCAGTGTCATGACGATAAAATCCCGCATACCTTTGGCAGCACCGAACAACATCTCACCCAGCGCGGCAGCGTTTGCATCATTTGTCAATACAACCGGTATCGTATACCAATGCTTGAGCGTGCCGACCACGTCGACAAAGTCCCAGCTCAAATTCGGAGGCTGTTCGATAGTGCCTTTATAATAATTTGCATTCGGCGCCCCCAATCCGACTCCGATAAGGTTGTGCGTGTCCTGAATCTTTGAAAAAAGCAATTCAGCCTGCCGGTGAAATCGTTCAAAAAATTCCTGCGCAGGCCGGTGAGCTTCGGTCGGAATGGACGCTGACGCTGCAAGCGTACCGTTCCGATCCACATATCCCATCGCGGTATTTGTTCCGCCGATATCGACACCTAATACTACATCAGTCTTAGACATTGAGTTTTCCTTCATGAATTATGATACTGCCGCTTTTTTAAAGGCGGGGAGATGGCCCTTTAAGCCGTAAAATGCAACATACCCATAACAGAGAACCGGTAAAAAGAAAGCAAGTTGTATTCCGAAATTATCGGCGAGCATTCCCTGCAGAACAGGAATAACCGCACCGCCGACGATTGCCATGCAGAGAATTCCCGATGCCTGTCCCGTATGTTTCCCGAGTCCGTCAATGGCGAGCGTGAAGATCGTCGGGAACATAATCGAGTTAAAGAGGCCGACCGATAAAATGGCTATCATCGAAACATGCCCCGTCGAAAAAATTGCTACAAGTATGAGAACGATAACGGCACATGCATTGAAGGTCAGGATCTTTGCGGGAGAAATATATCTCATCACAGCCGATCCGATGAATCTTCCCACCATCGCGCTGCCCCAGTAGAATGATAAATACCGGCCGGCCTCCGCAATAGACATAGCGCCGATGGACGGCTGACTGATATAATTAACAAGAAAGCTCCCAATGGCAACTTCGGCGCCGACGTATAGAAAAATTCCGATCATGCCTAAGACAAGATGCCGGTACCGCCATGCACTTGCATGAAGATGGTCAAAATTGGTGCCTCCTTCGGCAGAAGATATGCTTTGTGCGGCATTAATTTTCGGCAGCCGATAGAATGAGATGAGGAGGGCGATAAGAATAAGAGTCCCTGCTAGAATAAGATAGGGAATTTGAACGGATGATGCTTCGGCAATACGGTACGATTCGACATCGGCAGGTTTCATGAGAGACAGCTCGACCGGAGATTTAACAACGGTCGAAAGAATCAGAAAAGAGCCGAACAATGGAGCTGTCGTATGTCCGAACGAATTGATCGCTTGTGCCAGCGATAATCGGCTCGAAGCATTCTCCGGCTTGCCAAGGATGGCAACGTACGGGTTTGCGGCTACCTGCAGCAATGTAATTCCGGATGCCAGGATGAAAAGCGCAATGAGAAAAATCGCGTACGATTGCGTGCCTGCAGCGGGATAAAAGAGAAGACAGCCGAAAGCAGCAGTCAGTAATCCTATAATAATGCCGGTCTTATATCCCCATCGCTCTACAATTCTGCCGGAAGGAAGTGAAGCGATAAAATATGCAGTGAAGAAACTCAATTGAATAAACATCGCTTTTGTATAATTTAATTCAAAAGCTGCCTTAAGGTGCGGAATCATTATGTCGTTCAGGCACGTGATGAATCCCCACATAAAGAAAAGGGATGTGAGAACGGCCAGCGCTGAAGAATATTTTGAGGTCTTGTCAATCAAAGTATTTTCCTTCATATTGTAATCGAAGTCGTGGACCGTCTGCGTTTACTTTGAGTTTGACGGTCAAGTATTTGCGGAATTATTGAATGTCCATTTAGTTTAAGATGCGAAAGTCTCATTTGAGAATCAATCCTTTGCTTGCCGTTTTTTTGGAGGGAAAGCCGGGTATCCGTCCTATACTGAGGCTGCCCCTTGAAGCAAATTTATGGAGGGGCCGGTGGAAAAATATATCAGTGTAAATCTCTGAGAGTCTTCGTTTTTTATAAGAGAAAACACTCACTCTATTCGTTCAAGTAATATAATGGCAAGTATCGAAGAAAAAAGAAACAAGGCAAGGCTCTATACAAAGGCCGATGACACTGTGTGCGTTTTGTCCCGGCGAAACATTAGCCTGAATGAAGCTAAACTATTTTATTTAAGGATGCACCGTTGATAAATCTGATTCCTTTGCCCGATTCGATAATGCCCGGAAAAGGTGTTTTTACAATCACTCCAAGTACTATTATTATTATCGATTCAGGAATCAATGCGGAACTGGAATCCGGGCAATTTCTTGCAAGTAAGCTGCAGGATGCGACGGGTTATCCGGTCCGTATAAGAACCGCTTTAGACGAACAATCCATGCAGGGAAACATTGTTCTTACGATAAGAGACGCCGATCATATCTTAGGGGAGGAAGGATACGAATTAACAGCAGCAGAGAATTTTGTGCAGGTAAAGGCATACCGGCCTGCCGGATTGTTCTGGGGGATACAAACATTGAGACAGCTTTTACCGCCGGCTGTAGAAAATCAGGTTGTTCACCGAGCTCGATTGGAAATACCTGCGGTGGTGATAATGGATTATCCCCGTTTTGCATGGCGCGGCGCCCTGCTTGATGTCGCAAGACATTTTTTCAGCGTACAAGAAGTGAAACGGTTTATCGATTGGATGGCTCTTTATAAAATGAACCGGTTTCATATTCACCTGACCGACGATCAAGGCTGGAGAATCATGATTCATTCATGGCCGAATCTTGCCTTGCATGGCGGAAGAACACAAACCGGCGGCGGACAGGGAGGATATTATACCCAGGCCGAGTATTCGGAAATTGTAATGTATGCTCAAAAGCGGCATATCATTGTCGTTCCGGAGATCGATATGCCGGGTCATACCAATGCCGCACTGGCTTCTTATGCAGAACTCAATTATAATGGAATTGCTCCATTACCCTATACCGGTATCGAAGTAGGGTTCAGCACACTTTGTATCGAAAAAAAAAGCACAAAAAAATTCATTGAAGACGTTATAAGAGAAATATGCTCACTGACACCCGGTCAGTATATTCATATAGGAGGCGATGAGGCGCCTGCTGCGGATTATATTCGTTTTATTGATTATGTCCAGAGCGTCGTCCATGCAAATGATAAACACCTCATTGGATGGGGAGAGGCCGCGCAGGCTCATCTTTTATCATCCTCGGTTATTCAATATTGGAATGACAGAAAAGCGTTTGTGATGAATACTCAAAATAAGAAATTTATTATGTCGCCGGCGTCGAAGGTTTATATGGACATGAAATATGATTCTTCGACACTCTTAGGGCAGGATTGGGCGGGTTATATTGAAATACGAGATGCGTATAACTGGGATCCTGCATCTGAGATTGCCGGCACTTCGGAAAATAATATTTTAGGTCTAGAAGCGGCTCTTTGGACGGAAACGATCCGAACTATGCCGGATATCGAGTATATGACATTTCCTCGTTTGCCGGGATATGCGGAGATTGCATGGACACAGCAGTCCAAGCGAAAGTGGGATGACTATCGAATTCGGCTTGCTCAGCACGGAACACGATTGACTGAGATGGGAATCAATTTTTATAGATCTTCGCAAGTGCCTTGGAAATGATTATTTTGTATCTCCTGGCATTCAGAGGTTCAACATCTATTCCGTTAGACGGAAACATTACTATCCTTCTCTTCAAACATTATTCATTTCCGGATATATCTCGGATGCAATAGCAAAATGCGGTTTGCTGGAGGAGGGGATGCATTCCATCAAAACCCATTTACGACGGCAGTAATGCTGAAAAAAGTCAGCCAAATAATAAGAATCATAGTGCACGAACAGGAAGTAAGTCTACCCTAAAAAGGAAATCGATCCCTTTCTCAGTTGAATCGTACCTGCTTAGATTTGTCATTGATATCCAAAATTCCCCTCTGTAGTCGCGGCTGCAGATAAAGATTTATACCGTTGTAAATTAGTGCAATAGAACCAATGGGCCAGGAAAGACGGTATCATCAAGCGTCTATATCTATAGCCTGAACGGTTCATCGTTTGTCATAACGAGCAAGAAGTTAATGCTGAAATAGATGGAACCCATCTTTTAGATGGACTCCATCTGATGAGTTCCTTAATTGTAATTTTCAAAAACCTCGGCGATTGACAAATCGTTGGATCTTTTTATTCCTATTTCTTCTTGATTACTATGGGCAGACCTTTCTGACCGGTAATAGCAATCGATTTCTGTGCTCATATTCAATTATTTAATGCCGGGATAGAATGAGAATAAAATATTCCTCCAGCTTTTGAAGACAAAACCCGAATATTGAGATAATTTTTCTTGGAGATGTTCCCGGGAAGAAAGGTAATATCAAACAGGTGCTCATAAGCTGGTCCCGTTTGTACAAAAACCCTACAAATTTAATGGATTATTAGAGGTTGATTATAAACGAAAATCTTTATATAAAGATATGATGGAAATTGGGAGTTGTTTTGAATTGCTACATAATATTTGCTTCCGGCAGAAAAACTACTAAAATAATGAAGAAAGCGCCTTATTAATAGAGAAAAGAACATGGAAACCATACTTATCATAGACGATGAACCGGGATACGGGATTCCCCTTAAAAGGAAATTAGACCAAAATGGTTATCAATGCATCATAGCTGAATCCGGCGGTGCTGCCAAAGCTCTTGCATTACAAACACCGCCCGATATTATATTATGCGATGTTCTAATGCTCGAGATGAATGGATATGAAACATTCGAGGCATTCCGGCAGGAAGAACAACTCGCAACGATCCCGTTCATCTTTATAACCGCGCTCAATGATCCGGTAGCCCGTCGTCATGGAATGAATCTGGGCGCGGACGATTTTTTGTTCAAACCGTTTACAGCAGAGGAGGCAATGGAAGTCATTGAAGCCCGTCTCTCGCGGCAGCGGATGCTGGTTGAACATGTCGAGAGAAAACTGAAAAATATGCAGAAACATCTCGACGAGATCAAGCAGCTTTCTGAAGTGACTGCAAAGATTAATGCAGGATTGCTGCTCGATGATATCTGCCAGGAAATATACGATTTGTTTAAATCGATTATTCCGTATAACAGGATCGGTCTTTCCCTGATAGAGGAGAGCG
>Ga0182017_10000326_pt1 | contig 37082 bp, 39 predicted proteins | sample 712E3DmetaG_FD_120492 | JGI IMG/M metagenome (GOLD analysis project Ga0182017, IMG submission 120492) | Permafrost microbial communities from Stordalen Mire, Sweden - 712E3D metaG | ecosystem: Environmental > Terrestrial > Soil > Wetlands > Permafrost | place: Sweden: Stordalen | collected... | reverse complement strand
GAACGTTGCTTCGGGGGTGTATTTCTACCGGCTCCGGGCCGGAGAGTTCTCACAGACAAAACGACTCATGCTCGTCCGATGAGTGGGAAGACGCATCGAGCCCCCGGGGGCGGATGGATGGCCATGATGGATGAGAGCGGGACTCAGGCGGGAGATCCCCCCCGCCCGGCGGGATGGATACTGTACGACGGCTCGTGCGGGATCTGCCGCCGCTGGGTTCCATTCTGGGCGGGGACACTCCGAAGGAGTGGCTTTGAGATCGCCCCGCTTCAGGCGGGATGGGTAGCGGAAAAACTGAACCTGGATGCAGGAGAGCTTACGGAAGACCTGCGGCTTCTGCTTTCCGACGGAAGGCTTGTCCGGGGGGCGGACGTCTACCGCTACGCGATGAAACGGATCTGGTGGGCGTATCCGCTCTATCTGTTCTCCGTGATGCCGCTCCTGAAAAGCGTTTTCGATCGGGGGTACAGGACATTCGCGAAACACCGTCATCAGGTCTCACGTTTCTGCAGGCTCCCCGGGGCTGGATGAGGGACCGCACTCAGTTCATCCCGGGTGAAGGTGCGTAGACACGCTCTCCGCGCTCCAGGTCCAGGAGCGCGCGTTTGCGCCACAGTCCGCCGCCGTATCCCCCGAGCTTTCCGTCTTTGTTCACCACCCGGTGACATGGGATCACGATTGCTATCCGGTTCAACCCGTTCGAATGCCCCACCGCACGTTGGGCACGCGGTGCGTTCACTTTTTGGGCAAGCCCTTCGTAGGAAAGTGTCGACCCGTACGGGATGCTGAGAAGTCCTTTCCAGACCCGTTGCTGGAACTCTGATCCTGGGAACGCAAGCGGGACTGTAAATTTTCTGAGCCTCCCTGCGAAATACTCCCGTAATTCCTCTCTGAGCCGCCGAAGGACGGCGTTCTCGCCGGGGACGATTGGACGTTTGAAGAGCCGTCCGAGTGTAGAAATCTGCGCCTCGAGCATTCGCCTGTCGGTGAACTCGAGCAGCACCAGGTTCTCTTCGGTTGCCCCAGCGACGAGCGGACCGAGCGGGCTTTCAATCCATGCGACCGTGATGCACTCCGTCCCGTTTGCCTTCCCGGGAGGTGTACCGAATGTCCTTGCAAATGCCTCACGGAAGCCGCTGTGGGATTCGTAACCATGTCCGAGCGTCACGTCGTCGAGATTCTCCCCCTTCCGTATCCGCTCGAACGCTTTGCCCAGCCTCCTGCCGCGGCAATACGCCTGGAATGTCATCCCGTAGTTCTTATTGAAGAACCGCCTGGCTTTGGCCGGATCGATGTCCATAGTGCGGAGGGAGGCATCGGTGAACCGGCGGGCCGGGTCCCGTTCAATCTCTGTGAGAAGACGACCGGCCCAGACGGGGGGCTCACCTATGGCTGAGAGGGGGCGGCACCTCTTGCACGGGCGGTATCCGGCGAATACCGCCTCTTTCGGGGTGGCAAAATACTCCACATTTTGCGGGAGAGGCTTCCGGGCACCGCATGAGGGGCGGCAGAAGACTCCTGTCGTCCTGACTCCAAGAAAGAAGACCCCGTCGTACGTGGAGTCGCTTCTCCTGTAAGCCCGTTCCATTTCGGTTCTGGGGGGAAGGCTTGTCATTGTGTCTCCTTGTGTGAAACATGCACTCTTGTTTTCCAGTAACAATAGCAGATACGGACATCGAAATCCACCGGAAAATGAACGTTGATATCGAGTCCCCCTCCAGCAACCATCCGGCACATTCCCCGGTCTAATTGTATGTCTCGAGACAACTCACTACAGGGCTATCCGGCGATGGATGACGTCGATCTGGTCAGGAAAGCACAGCAAGGGGATATCCTCGCGTTCGAACAGCTGGTGTACCGCCATGACAAAAAGGTGCTCTCAATCGCTGCCCGCTATGTGACGAGCGCGGACGACGCCAAGGACATCTACCAGGAGGTGTTCCTCCGGGTCTACCGGGGATTGAAGAAATTTCGGTTCAAGAGCGAGTTCTCCACGTGGGTCCACAGGATCACGGTGAACGTGTGCCTCACGCACAGGTCGCGCCGCCGCCGGACGATGCAGACCCTCTTTCTTGATGACCGGAACGAAGAAGATTCGGAGGGACATGGGGAGATCCGGGATCCCGCGGGAGGGCCGGATCACCAGGCGGTGAACGCGGATATCTCCTCCAGCATCGAAAAAGCTCTCGAGAGACTTTCGCCGAAACAGAAGCTCGTGTTTACGCTCAGGCATTTTGAAGGGTACAAACTGAATGAAATTGCGGTCATGATGAACTGCGTGGAAGGAACGGTCAAACGGTACCTCTTCACGGCGACACGACGGATGCGTGATCAATTGAAGGACGCGATATGACACACGACGGGTACAGGGAACTTCTGTTCCTTTCCGCCTCCGGAGACATGGACGCCGGGGGACAGGCGGTTCTGGAGAAGCATCTGCAGGCCTGTGAACGGTGCAGGAAGGAATATGACTATCTGCGAAGTTTCCACGCGGCTCTCGTTGCGCACCGGGTGGGGATCGAGCCGGACGAACGACTCCTCAGTGAAGCGCGCCAGGAGCTCAGGATTGCTCTGAGGAATGAGCGTGCGCGGCATGCCGGCTGGTCCGGGTGGTTCACCCCGGGGGCGATCGCTCCAGTGCACAGGATCGCTCTCGGCGCGGCGTTCACACTGGCGGTCGGTTTCTTCCTCGGCAGGTCGCTCTTCCCACCTTCCGCCGGAGATGAGCCCCCCAGGCTCGCTTCCCCCTTTCCCGCGGGAGGTGTCCGCCCCGAAGAGGAGGAGACGAGGATCACCAACGTCCACTTCATCGATCACGGGAGGGGAACAGGTGAGATTGAATTCACGTTTGATGCCGTCACGCCGGTCCGCATGCGCGGGAGCATCGACGATCCGAAGATACAGAAAGTCCTTACGCACGCGATGTTGAACGAGGAGAACCCCGGTGTCCGCCTCAAAGCCGTCAATGCGATCAACAGGCAGGGGGTGGAAACGCAGGACGTTGAGACAAAATCCGCGCTGATCAAGGCCATGGAGATGGACGCCAACGTAGGGGTAAGAAAGGAAGCGCTGAATGCGCTCAGGCGGCTCCCGTTTGACAGGGAGATAAAGAAGGCTCTGCTCCGCGCGCTCATGTCGGACGGCAACCCCGGACTCCGGGTCGCCGCAATCAACGCCCTCGACTCGGCCCGAACGAGCGCGCTCGGCGTGGACAGCGACATACTTGATGTCCTGAAGCAGAAAGCGGCGACAGACGATAACAACTACATCCGCGTGAAGGCCCGCGCGGTTATCCAGGAGGCGACCCGGCAATGAATCGAATATCACTTCTTTTCATCGTCCTTTCTCTCGCGGCGGCGTGCAGCGCCCCCGCAACACTCGCTGCCGGCGGGGATCGCATAAAAATGTTCACAGTCGGCAAGGGGGGGATGCTCGATGTGACGATCCGGGGGGGGAACATCATCATCAACCCGTGGGAAAAAGACGAGGTGGCGGTCAGGATCAGGGACGTGGATGACGGCGAGGATCCCGGCATCAGAATGACCCAGAGCGGTACCACCGTGCTGATCGAAGACACAGACGGGTCCTCGGACGATTTCACGCTCGAGGTGAATCTCCCGTCCCGGTTCGACGTCAGGCTCCGGTCATCGAGCGGGGATATCGAGATCAACGGCCCACTCACAGGCAGACTGAAAGGGATCACGGGAGGGGGGAACATACGGCTCGGGAACCTCGGTGGCAGCATCGACATGAGGACATCGGGCGGAGACATCACCTCCCGGGACACCGGGGGCGATCTCGATCTCAACACCTCGGGGGGAGACATCACCATGGGAACGGTCTCGGGGAACGCGACGGTGATCACTTCCGGGGGGGACATCAGGGTTGCAAACGTCGGCAAGAGGATCCGTGCCAGCACGTCCGGCGGGAACATCGCCATCGGAGACGTCGGAGGGGAGGCGATCGTATCGACTTCGGGGGGAGATATCACCGCAGGGTCAGTCTCCGGCAACGCTTCGCTGACGACCGCGGGGGGGAATGTCCTGTTGCACGGGGCCACGGGGACCGTCCGGGCCACCAGCGCCGGCGGCGATCTCCAGCTAGAGAACATCACCGGGACGCTGGAAGGGAGCACGGCAGGAGGGAACGTTGTCGCAATGCTGAACCCGGCAAAGAACGGCAGGAGCCGACTGAACACTGCAGGGGGAGACATCAGGTTGTTCGTGCCGGAGGGTGCGAAAGCCACGATCAATGCGCGGATTCACATCGGTGGCTGGTGGCGCAGCCAGAAGGATACGTACGAGATACGGTCGGATTTTGCAATGGAAAAATATGAAAAGGACGAACAGTCGCACGAGATCCGTGCGACGATACTCCTGAACGGGGGGGGCGAGCAGGTCACGCTCGATGCCGTCTCCGGCAATATCGAGATTCGCAAGGGGAGACCGTGAGATGCTTGTTGCGCTGATGCTCCTCCTGCCGGTGATGGGGCCCGGTGACGATTCCATTCCCCCGCCCCGCATGACGATACAGGCGGTCCGTCTGAACGGTCTGGTGACGATCGACGGCATTCAATTCAATCATTGCAATCACTCGTTGGGGCAGATGATGGACATCCGTCCCGACAATATCTTCATGGTCAAGCTGAACTACTGGTGGAACAGGTGACTCACACAAAGAGGGGAGCCGCACTATGAAACGTCTTGTGCTTCCGGTACTTATGCTGTTTCCGTTCCTGCTCTCCGCAGCACCGCAGGCGGACTATGAGAAGGAATTTGTCACGACGCAGGGAAAGAAGCTCGACATCGACCTGAAGACGGGGGGAGGTATTTCGATAGCGGGCTGGGACAAAGAGGCGGTTGCCGTAAAAGGTTTCCGTGAAGGGCGCGACGGGAAAGAGGCGATTCTGGAGATGGAGGAAAACTCGTCGGGTGTGTCTCTCATGTCCCATTACTCGGGGTCGCGGCGTAACCGAAGCGGAGGGATACGGCTTGAGATCAATGTTCCCCGCCGTTATGACGTCCACCTGGAAACCATGGGGGGCGGTGTTTCGATCGAAAACGTCGAGGGGAGGATGGCCGGCAAGACAATGGGTGGCGCACTCATGCTGAGCGGACTGAAGGGAAACCTCGACCTCCTGACAATGGGAGGAGAGGTAACGCTGAAGAACTCTGATGTCGACGGGAACGTGAAGACAATGGGGGGCGAAGTGCTCATGGAGGACGTGACCGGGGATGTGAAACCCTCGTCGATGGGGGGGAACGTCAGGCAGAAGAACATCACGCGCAGGTCCGGCGAAGTCAGGGGACGCGAAGTGAACATATCGACAATGGGAGGAGAAATCAATGTGGATGATGCCCCCCAGGGTGCCATACTCAGCACGATGGGAGGGGCGATCCACGTTCATTCCGCCGGCCGGTTTGTAAAGGCAAAGACGATGGGGGGACCGGTCACGCTCGATGCGGTCGATGGCTGGATCGATGCCAGCACGATGGGGGGACACGTCGAAGCCACGATGACCGGCGACCCGTCTGAGGGAAAGCGGTCCGTCGCGCTCACGTCGATGGCGGGCGATATCACGCTGAGTGTCCCTGCGCGGCTCTCGATGGATATCGACATCGAGCTCGCCTACACGGAGGGGCACGAAGGGGAGTATACGATCAAGAGCGATTTTCCCGTGAAACAGGAGGTGTCGCCGGAGTGGGAACGGGACAACGGTTCCCCGCGCAAGATCATACACGGGACCGGGAATGTGGCGGGGGGGAGCAACCGCGTGACGATAAAAACGGTGAACGGGAACGTGACGATCAGGAAAATGTAACGCCCGCGCAGGCGGATTCCTTCTGACGCGCCGCAGGGACGGGTCAGTCGCGGAATGAATCGGGGTCGATCTGGTATTCCCCCATCTTCCTGTAGACCGTCTTTCTGTCGATATCCATCAGTTTTGCAATCTGGTTGACGTTTCCCTTGTAGAGGCGGAGCATCTGGAGGAGATACGATTCCTCGGCGTGCCCGGTGATCGTCGAAAGGTACTCCCGGAACGACGTGTTCATCTGGACCGACCCGTCGGCAGGCGGGGAGGTGCGGACGTCGGGCTGTTCCGGTGTCAGAAGTTCGATGGAGGTGATCGTGTCGCCGGTCGACTTGATGATCGCACGCTTCATCAGGTTCTCGAGTTCCCGGACGTTCCCCTTCCACTGGTAGTTCATCATTGCAGGAAGGACGGCCGGTGCGAACCTGGTGACACGGTTTCCGGCGAGGCCCGCGTGTTTCTTCAGGAAGAAATCGACGAGGTCGGGGAGATCGTCCATCCGCTCGCGCAGCGGGGGGACGTGTATCGGAAAGACGTTCAAACGGTAGAACAGGTCTTCACGGAACCCTCCGGAGCCGATCATTGCGGTGAGGTCCCGGTTCGTCGCGGCAACGACCCTGCTGTCCACGGTGATGGTTTCCGTACCCCCCACCCGCTGAATCTCCCCTTCCTGAAGGACCCGCAGCAGCTTTGTCTGTATATGCATCGGGACGTCCCCGATTTCATCGAGGAATATCGTCCCCCCCTGGGCTTCTTCGAACTTGCCCGTATGTTGCCTGTGCGCGCCGGTGAAGGAGCCACGTTCATGTCCGAAGAGTTCGCTTTCCAGCAGCGTCTCCGCGAGCGCCGAACAGTTGATCACGACAAAGGGTTTGTCGCGCCGGGAACTGTTGTAGTGGATCGCTTTGGCAACGAGTTCCTTCCCCGTCCCGGTTTCCCCGAGTATGAGGGCCGGGACGTCGGTCCCCGCCACCTGCTGCACGAGAGTGTAGACCTCCTTCATCCTGCTGTTCCTGCCGACGATGTTGCCAAAGGCATAGACGCCGCGGACCTCGTCCCGCAGGCTCCTCAGCTCACGGTCCTTCTGCTGCTCTTCGAGAGCGCGCCGGATCTTGATGAGCAGCTCGTCGTTGTCGCACGGTTTCGTGACATAATCCCTCGCTCCGAGGCGCATCGCCTCTACCGCCGTACCGATCGAAGCGAATCCGGTCACCATGATAACCGGGAGCCCCGGGTGGCTCCCCCTGATGTGCTGGAGGAGCTCTATGCCGTTGATGCCGGGCATGACAAGGTCCGAGAGGACGAGGTCGAACTGCTGTTCGGCGAGTTTGCGCTTGGCTTCCTCGCCGTTCGTCGCGATCGTCGACACGTACCCGTGGTCTTCGAGCAATGCGAGGGTCCCGATCCGGAATGCGAGATCGTCGTCGACGATCATGATTCTACCGTTTGCGTGCCTGGCCATGAATCATTCCCCGGATGGGAGTATGACTGTGAACGCCGAGCCCTTTCCAACGGTGCTCTGGACTTCGATGGACCCGCGGTGCTGGCTGACGATCCCGTAGCTGACCGAAAGCCCGAGCCCCACCCCGCTGACCTTCCCCTTCGTCGTGTAGAATGCGTCGAATATCCTGTTGATGTTCTCTTGCGGAATGCCGATCCCGCTGTCCTTCACGGTCAGCCGGACGGTCCCGTTGTCCCGGGAAGCGATCATGGCGAGTTCCCCCCCGCCCGGCATCGCGTCGAGCGCGTTGGAGATGAGGTTGAGAAGGACCTGCTTGAGCTTGTCCCGTGAACCCCTGACAAGGGGAAGCGCGGGTTCGATCTCAATACGCAGGACGATGTTCCTGTCCTGGACTTCACCCTGCGCCAGAAGGACAACTTCGCCCATGATCTCGTTCACGTTTGTGGGCTTCATCTCCTCCTCGACAAGCGAGCTCCGGTAGAGGCTCAGCATCTGTGCGGAGAGACGGGAAAGCCGGTTGACCTCCTCGTACGCCACGTCAATCAGGTCACGTCCCTTCGTCCCATCCGGGAGACGGCCCAGCGCGGTCTTCAGGCAGCTCTGGATGTTGTGTATGGGGTTGTTCACCTCGTGTGCGAGCTGGGCGGTCATCTTCCCTGTGGCGGCCAGGCGCTCGCTCCTGACAAGGTCTTCCTGGGCCGAGCGCAGTTTCCGGAGCGTTTCGTCGAGGTCCCTGTTTCTCTCCAGGAGGTCCCTGTTCACTTTCCCCAGCTCATTGATCTTCTCTTTGAGGAATGAGCTCATTGCCACGAACCTCCGGGCGAGAATTCCCAGCTCATCCTTCCCACGGACGGTTATCGCATAATCGTAGTTGCCGCGGCTGATCTCCGTCGTCCCCTGCACGAGCTCCGAGATGGGGCGCGTCATGCTGCGGGAGATGACGAGCCCGATCACCGTGGTCAGGGCCAGGAAGATGAGCGAGACGATCCCGAATGTGCCGAGTATCGACGCCATCGCCCGTCGCACCTCCCGGCTCAGCGGCTTGATCATGAGATATACAACCGTGCTCGAGTCATCGCTTGCCGGCCGGTTCAGGCGGAATGAGGTCCCGAGGTATGTCTCTGCCCCCGTCGAGAGCCTGATGGGGGTCATGGCGGAGTCGTTTTCAGGGGGAGGGGGATTCCACGGGCCGGGGCCCATTGCGGAAAGGAGGGAGACCGCTTCGGCGGAATCGAATGTCGCGAGTATCGGGGTCATCCTGTGGACGAGGACCAGGTCGCTGTTCGTGATGTGCTTCAGAGCGGCCAGGTCCGCTGAGGTGATCTCAAAACCGAGCGTGAGCGTCCCTACGAGTTCCGTCGCGATCACGACAGGGACGGAGACGATCCTGTAGATCCGTCCTGCGATGGGGGAGACGTCGGTGGAAGAAAGAAGGAGCAGGGCGTTTTGAATGGTCTCCGAGCCCGAGATGTCCCACCGCTCCTTCTTCCCCCGGAGCATCTGCACGAGCGGTCTCCCCGTCCGGTCCGTCAGGACGACCGCCTGGCTCAGCGTTGTCTGGTTCATCTCCTTCAGGAGCTGGTAGGCGGTGTTTTCATCGCCAAGCTCGGCGACGGCCCGGAGCCGCGGGGATTCCGCGATCACCGAGCACGCCCGTATCAGCTCGGCGGACTGGAGCTTCTCCTGGACCATAACGGTGGAGGAGCCGGCGCTCAGCTCCCGTGCGAACGTCTCTTCGAACCGGCTGCGTGTCCAGTAGTTGATGATGAAGAACGTGATCACCAGCAGGCTCAGGACCACACCCCAGATGGAGATCTGTATCTTGTTCCTGAACGTCATCAGTACGCCACCACAAGTTGCAGCACCGTGAGATTATCTTTCGGCCCGGTTCCCCCGAGTATGCGGCTCTCACGACGGACGGCTTTCAGCAGCACATCCTTGTCGAGGAAATATCCGAGCCCGCCTTCCCATTCGACAAGATTGTAATCCCATGGTCCGTCGATTCCGCCGATGCGCACGTTGCCGAACTCCAGCCCGCTCAGACGGAGCGCCGCGTAGAGCCGCGGAATGAGCGTATACTTCCCCTCGACATAATACCCCAGTACTTTCAGGGTCTGGTCCCCCGTCGTGATCGGGACGTCGAACGTTGAGTACACCGCCTCACCGTACAGCACGGCATGGCCGCGGCTGAATTCCAGATCGACTTCCGCAGCCCTCTCCGTGTAGTTGTCGAGGTTCTCATATCCGGGGAGCGGGTAGCCTGCTTGCATGTACGCCCCCCATGAATATGCGCCCCCTATGGTGAGACCTGTCAACGGCGTGACGGCGAGACGTGCGACCTTCCCGAGGTCGCTGTTGTAGTTGTCGGAGGTATAGGACGACGTGCTGACAGTGCCGGTCGTGACCGCGAATGCATAATCGAGTATTCCGGCCGATCCGAAGACCATGGCACCCGGGTGATACATCCCGAGGTCGAGGAGCCGCATGCCCCGCCCCTGTCCCGCGCCCGCAAGGATTTCCCTCTCTGGGATCACCTTGTAGTCCGGCCCTGGTGAGAAATGGTCCGGGAGCGCCATCCGGTATTCATATATCGAGGGGAGACCGTACAGGAGGTTTTTCCGCGGGAAGCGGCGCTCCCCCAGGTTGCCGAACGGGAGGTCAAATTTCCCCGCCTGGAAGTTCAGCCCGAGCGGCGTCACGTCAGTCAGGCGGACCGCAATATAGTCGAATGTGATCGCGTCGGTGTTTGTCGCGCGTATGTTTGCCAGCGCGGTGACGTGATCTGTGACTTCCCCATCGATGAACAGCCGGGTGTCCCACCCGAACGATGGCCTGCCGCTGTTAACCGCGCGCGGGGATTGTGTGACCGCGCTCTTGTAGAACTGTGCCGCCGTCTCCCCGCTGAGGAGCAGCTGGGCGGACGCCGCCGGAGGGAGCGCGGCAAAAAGAAGGAGAGTGATGATTCCTGTTCGGGTCATTCCCGTGCCTGGTTGGTGAAATCGAGCTGAAGATCTTCCCCGGCCTTCACCTCGACGCTTTTCCGTTCGAGAGGGTCCCTGTCATACCAGAGCACCACTTTGTATCTCCCGGGGGGTACGCGGGAGAGCACGTACACGCCCGAATCGTCAGGTGAGGTGAAGTACGGATGCTTCAGCACGAGTATTGTCGCGCTCATATGTGAGTGTATGTCGCAGTAGACCCTCACGACACCCGGTCTGTCGAACGTGACCGACCGCGAGTCGTCCTTCGGGTACCGGCCCAGGTCGAATTCTTTTGCCTGCGAATACGAAAAGACATTGTGGAACAGGTTGTCACGGTTCGGAAATTCGACTTTCGTTCCGACCATGACCGGGAGGACCTGGGGATGGAACTGGAGGTTTCTCTGGTCGAGGGATGGGGTCTTCGTGCTGGGAACGTAAGGGCCCTGATTGAGGTCGTCGCTTTCCAGGTACACAACGGCCCGTTCGGAGAGCCTCGCCGCGGTGGCGGGGGGAGGACCAATGAGAGACGACGCCCCGTTCCCTCCGTGAATGGAATACATGCCGGACATCGGGTCGCGCATATTCGCCGGGTGTGTGTCGTCCTTCCTTGAGAGAGAGATTCGGCCGTGTATTTCGGCGGATGAGGGGGACCCCCCTTTTTCGGTTGTCGTTCCCTCCTGGGCGATCATGAGAGCCGGAAACGCCAGGTGGAGGAGAAGGATCGATTTGACGGAGTTTCTGTGTCTTCTCTTGGGCATAGGGAGGATTCGGGGTGACACATACAAATACGCAATTTAGGCCTGACATTCAATGTGGACGCTTCCCCCTCCAGTATGCAATTTTCAGGCCTTATTCGAACTGGCCTCCTTCCTCCCTGACAGTTGAGAGGGGGGAACCGATGTGGCGCCGGTGCCACACACCGGCCCGCTCTCCTTCTCCCCGTGTGTGGCGCCGGCTCCACAGTGCGTCAGCCCGTTAACCGGAAAGTTCACACGCAGGCTCGCTTTCACGGGGACCGCCTCCTTCTCCGGTCTGGCATACGGATTGCAAGAGGAGGGGCATTGAGAACAATAAACCATTCATCGCGTTCGGTCCGAACAGCCTCACAGTCTCCGCAGGGACGACAGTCACGTGGCAGAACAACGACGGGATCAATGACACGTCGACAAGCAACTCGGGAGTCTGGGATACGGGCGCGATACCCCCCGGAGGGAGCAAGACGCATACGTTCAGTGCCGCCGGGACGTTCCCGTATCACCGCAACATCCATACCATGATGACAGGGACCATCATCGTGCAGTAACTCTTCATGGAACTCAATTAAGATCGGGCAGGGTCAGGTCAACAATAGACAGGAGCTACCTCATGACGCAGTCCCAGATGTTCGAACGCGACGCCCTCCCGCACATGGAGGCACTCGAGAATTTTGCGTACCAGCTCTGCCGCGACGTGCACCGGTCCAGGGATCTCGTCCAGGAGACAATGCTGAAGGCATTCAAACATTTCGATACGTTCCGGCAGGGGAGCAATTGCAAAGCCTGGTTGTTCCAGATCTGCAAGAACTCCCACATTAATGCATACCGGCGCCGTCAGCGCGAACCGATACTGATGGATTTCGAGGACGAGAGCCTGCAGGCGGGTATGGGGAATGAACTCCAGCATCTGCGCTCGGCACGGGTGTTCCTGACCGACAATTCAGACACCGATGCGCACGCCCGGAGCATGGGGGATGAAGTGATCACCGCGCTTCAGAGTCTCCCCCCCGTGTTTCAGACGGCGGTAATACTGAGTGACATTGAAGGGCACCCGTATGAGGAGATTGCGGAGTTCATGCAGGTGCCGGTCGGAACCGTCCGTTCCAGAATCCATCGCGGGAGAAGCATGCTCGCCGGGATGCTGGCCGGGTACGCGCGGGATCTCGGTTGCAACGTCGCGGCGTGATCATGTCTCATCGTCCCGTCAGGTCCTTTTTCGATGACCCGGAATGCCTGGCGGCCTATCTGATCACCAACAGGTTTCCTGAAACGAGCATCAAAAGGATCTGGACTGTCGATTACAGCAGCCCGAGTTCGCTTGTCGATGACAGGAGCGCAATCTTCATCCGCAGCAACAGTCTGCTCAGCCCGATGGGGGCCAATATCGCCGCGTTTGGCTCGAACGCTGAAGCCGACTCCGCCTCCCCCCCTTCGTTCCCGCTTGCACTGATGTAGAAGACCAACTGAACCCGCTGATATCCCTCTCCGGCAATGCGCCTGTCAGTCCAAACAGGCGTCTGTTTCCCGCCCCGTTTGGCATCTCCTCCGAGTGATCCTGAGTACAATCTCTTCTTTTACAGATTCATGACAAATTCATGACAGATGTGCCTCCCCTTTTTCTGATTATCTCCCATTCGTTAGCATGAATATTCCATGCTGACATGTCCTAAGCCACCACCCACACACAGTTACAACCAACAAGCAAGGAAAGGAGCAGTTGCGCCATGCAGAAACACTCCATGAATCTGATGCGCATTTCGGTCATCCTCATTCTCTGTGCGAGCGTGATGCTTGCAGGGGGGACGACAATCACGATAGTGCACGTCAACGACACGCATTCGCATATCGACGCGTTCGGCCCCAAGGATTCCCATCTGAACGGGACTATAGGGGGGATTGCCAAGGCAGCCTACATTTTCAACTCGATCAGGACGACCGAGAAAAACGTGGTCCTGCTCCACGGGGGGGACGCGTTTGTCGGCGATTTCATGTTCAATGCCTATTTTGGCGTCCCTGAGCTGCAGATAATGAGCTCGCTCGGGTTTGATGCGATGGCAGTCGGGAATCATGAATTCGATCTCTATCCCGACGCGCTGTTGGGTTCACTTGGTGTTGCAGCTCCTTCATTCAAACTTCTTTCTGCGAACCTTGACATGAGCGGATACGCCGGGGGGGCAGACCTCGCAAATTTCGTACAACCTTCGATCATCATTGACAGAGGGGTGAAGATCGGCATATTCGGTCTGACTGTCTGGGACAATCCGTCCACCAACTCGGGGGGCATGAAGATACTTGATCCCACCCCGACGATTGCCGGACAGATGGTGCAGTCTCTCAGGTCTCAGGGAGCCGTCGTTGTACTCTGCCTCTCGCACATGGGCTTCCTTCACGACCAGGCGATCGCCGCTGCGGTCCCCGGAATCGACGTGATCGTCGGTGCGCATGACCACTACCTGTTTGAGAAACCGGTCCGCGTGAAACAGGGAAACGGAAAAGAGACGCTGATTCTCCAGGCGGGGTCGTTCTACATGTACGTCGGCGAGCTTCGCCTGAACGTCGATGCGGGGAAAGTAAAGTTGGTCGACTACAGGATCATACCTGTCGACAGGAGGGTCCCTGCTGTCCCGCAGGTGCAGGCGATCGTAAGCAGTCTCAAGCCCGGCATCGAGCAGGTATACGGAGATGTCTACCACAAGATCGTCGGCGTCGCACCCTGCGATCTGGAGCTGCTCTACGACGAGTCAAGCCAGATCCGTGACACGCCGATGGGGGATCTTGTCACCGACGCGATGCGACAGAAAGGGAAGACACAGCTCGGATTCTCTGCGATCGGACTGATCAATGAGAAGATATACGCCGGCGCGATTGTCGGGGCCGATGTGTTCAGGTCGTTTCCTTATGGATTCGATCCCTCGACTGGTCTCGGACTGAAGCTTGTCAAAGTCAGCGCCGACGGCGCCTCACTGATCGGCGGGATCGAGGCCGCGCTCAGCTTCCTCGGTGTGAATGAGGACTACTTCCCCCAGATGTCCGGCATGACATTCAAGTATGACGGGTCGAAGCCTGTCGGGCAGAGGGTGATCGTGAGCTCCATTCGCGTCGACGGGAAACAGTTCAATCCTTCGGCACAGTATACGATGACTGTGGATGAGGGGCTGGCGGGGCTCCTCCCGATGCTGGGTGTGAATGCGACGCTCATCGAGGCAATGCCGGACTATGAATATATTGTGGTAAAGGACTACATCCATCATATGGGAGTGGCGGCGTATCGCCCCGAGGGGAGGATCCGGGACGTGAGCGTGAGGTGCAGGAACGAACACTTCGCCGATGACGAGGTTGCAGTGGCGTCGGAGTCTGACCCCGCGCCCACCGTCGTGAAGAGGTTCGAGCTGGGGCAGAACTATCCCAACCCGTTCAACCCGAGCACGGTGATCCGCTACGGCCTCCCCTCGAAGGCCCGGGCAAACCTGACTGTCTTTAATTCGCTGGGGCAGGTCGTGAAGGAGCTCGTGAACGAGAACGAGGAGGCCGGGTACCATGAAGTGAGGCTTGACGGAACGGGGCTCGCGTCAGGCGTCTACTTTTATCGTCTGCGGGCGGGAAGTTTCGTGGAAACAAAGAAGCTGACGCTTTTGAAGTAAGTTCTTCCGTTGAAACAGCCCCGCGATACCGGTGGCTTCCCCCGTATGACGGGGGGTTCCATTCGGCATCGCGGAATTCTTCTCTCCGACGTCCCGCCGATCTTTGGCGGGACGTCCTGCATCGTCCTCACGCCGGCAGAGTGACGTTCGGAAGATGCTGCATCGCCTCCTGCACCAGGCTCTCGGGGTATGCGTAGTCCTCGAGTTTCCCCTGGTGGAACGCATCGTAGGCGCCCATGTCGAAATGGCCGTGCCCTGAGAGGTTGAATGCGATGACCTTCTTCTTCCCTTCGGCGCGGCACAGCAGGGCCTCGTCGATTGCCGCGCGTATCGCGTGCGCCGACTCCGGCGCAGGGATCACCCCTTCGGCGCGGGAGAACGCCACCGCTGCCTGGAATGTCTCGATCTGATTGACTGCTCGCGCCTCAATGTCTCCGTGATGCACAAGCGCGCTGACGCTCGGCGCCATCCCGTGGTACCGAAGCCCTCCGGCGTGGATACCGGGGGGCATGAATGTGTGGCCGAGCGTGTACATCTTCACGACCGGAGCCATCGCTGCGGAGTCGCCGTAGTCGAATGTGTATTTCCCTTTTGTCAGGCTGGGGCAGGACGCCGGCTCGACGGCGATGAGCCGCGTCCGGTTTCCCTGCGTCAGGTTCCTGTGGAGAAACGGGAACGCAAAACCCGCAAAATTGGATCCTCCCCCGGCGCAACCGATCACGATGTCGGGGTACTCTCCTGCCATCTCCATCTGTTCGAGGGCTTCGAGCCCGATGACCGTCTGGTGCAAGAGCACATGTCCCAGCACCGAACCGATCCCGTATTTCTTCGTCCCTCCCGAAGCCGCGGCCGCTTCCACGGCCTCCGAGATCGCGATCCCAAGTGAACCCTGCGAGTCCGGGTCATCGGCGAGGAGTTTCCTACCGTAGTTGGTCTGCATGCTGGGGCTGGCGAAGACTTTCGAGCCGTAGTTCTCCATAACCACCCGGCGGTACGGCTTCTGATGGTACGAGACCTTGACCATGAAGACTTCGAGGTCGATGTCGAAAAAATTGCATGCCATCGCGAGCGCCGTCCCCCACTGTCCGGCTCCCGTCTCGGTGGTCATGGCTTTCGTCCCCGCTTCCTTGTTATAGAATGCCTGCGCCACGGCGGTGTTCGGTTTATGGGACCCGACGGGGCTGGCACCTTCGTACTTGTAATAAATATGCGCTGGCGTTCCCAGTGCCTTCTCGAGCCTAACAGCCCGGCACATCGGTGTCGGCCGCCAGAGTCTGTAGATGTCCCTGACGGGTTCAGGGATCTCTATCCACCGTTCCTTGCTCACCTCCTGAGCGATAAGGCTCATCGGGAAAAGGACGCTCAGAAAATCCGGCGTGATCGGCTGGAGAGTCCCGGGGTGGAGAACAGGCTGAGGTGGCACGGGCATATCGGCGTTGATGTTGTACCATGCTTTCGGTACCTTTGTGTCGTCGAGAAGAAACCTGGTTCTATCGCTCATGCGCTTCCTCTATTGTTGGAAAAATGTCGCTACTTTCCATGGCAATTCCAAGTCACGCCCGTAATAAAAGGGCCCCCTCCCGGCTGGACATCCGGGAGCGCATCCTGCTGCACCAGGTGCACCCGGCGAAGCTTGCCATTGACTGGGGGACGGGGCTGATTGCGGCGTGGCTTTTCTGGGATCACATGCTTCCCGCTGCCCTGATCGTCGGGTTCATTCCTTCGATACTCATCTCGATATACCTGATCCTTCGTGTGGACCTGTCACGGTACAAAGAGACCCGTCTCGGGCGTTATTTCATCTCCCCCCTCACCCGCCCTGGTGATCCGGTCCGGTTGCTCGGGCTCATCGTCATGTGGACGGGGGCGTGGTTCAACAGCATCCTCGCGGCAGCCGCGGGACTGGGTATCATCATCTTCGGTTGGGGAAAAGGGTTGCTGGTCAAGAAACGCGGTCGGACGGTCCCGCCACGCCGCTCATGACAGTTCCCCCGTCCGGTCCCCCCCCGCTGGCGGCGGTACTCTCAACACAGGTTGTGGAATTCAGAATCTCATTCACGAGGAGGGTGTATGACCCGGTCAATCGTTCTGTTGGCGGTGTGTTGCTGTGCGCTGGTTGGTGCAGGCTTTGCGTGGCGGGTCCCGGGAGGTCCGGCTGCGTCCTCCGGGCGCGCTCTTCTGCAGGACACGACGAAACACGATGAAGGGACAGCTGTTGTTGAGCGCGAACTCGCGAAGTTGCGCGGGAGCATCGCCGGGCGGGAGAAGCAACCGGCGCCTGAGGTGTTCAAGAACATCCAGTTGTTCAAGAACATGGAGGCCGGGAGGCTCCCCGGCATGATGGGGTTCTGGAGCAATGCTCTTGGCGTGACGTGCAAGCATTGCCACGTCATCGATCAATGGGAGAAAGAAGACCGGCCCGAGAAACAGATTGCGCGCGACATGGTTCAGATGGTCGGCGAGATCAACACGCACCTGCTGAAGAACATCAAGAATCTCGACAGCCCGGAGCCGAAGATCGGGTGCTGGACGTGCCATCGCGGGAAACTCATTCCCGAGTTTGCCCCTCCCCGCGAAAAGAAGAACTGACATGCATGGCGCCGCAGGCGCCAGGTGCCTTAGTTCCGGTCGGCAAGTCTGAACCTGAACGGTATCGTCACCCAGACCGACACGGGTCCGCTGTTCATATAGGCAGGCGTAAACAGGAATTGCTTTGCGGCAGCGGCCGCCGCATCATTGAAGATCTCCTCGTCGGACTTCACAACCGAGACCTCTCTTGGCTTACCCTCCTTGTCGATCCATATCTTGACGTAGACGGTTCCCGTCAGCCCCGAGCGGATGGCAAGCTCGGGGTAGACGGGGTCAACGCTCCGCACGATCTTCGGCATCTCTTCCACAGCCCGGTACGGGGGAGGTTCGGTTTCGGGAATAACGATAGGGGCTTCTTCTCTCCATTCTCCCTCCGTCCCCTCGCGAGCCGGACCCGTTTGGGGATTGAACAGGTTTTGCGGGGCAAGTGTTTGCTCCGGGTCTGCGATGCCATCTTCTACCGGGACCGGCGTACCGACGGAGTTCTTGATTCCGGGCTCTGCGATGTTGATCGGTACGGCGGAACCGGGGTTTAGCGGGGGGGGAGGGAGCCAGATACGGACGCCGGTGTTGACAAAGGGGCCGTGCGCTGGTCCCGCGCCCGGTATTCCCGCAAGTGTGTACGTCCCTATCACTGCCAGGTGGATCGCAACAGCGAGTCCCAGCCCCATCATCCAGTACAACCGGATCGAGTCTTTCAGCTCGATCGCCCCGTAACGCTCTCCGCTCTCTGACGCAGGTCTTGTTGTCATGGCCTCCTCCTGTTGTCCCCTTCATCAGTTGTACTCCCCGTCAACGGGGAATGTTCCCGCAGGTCTTTTCCCGCTGAAATCTTCTGGATGAAGCTCCCCCCGTACGATCCTGCAAAGGCGAACACGAGCGCGAGCAATGATCCCAGGTTTTCAGGGAGCGACCCCCCCGGGTTCTTCTCGAGTCCCATCCTTACGATGTGAAATACCGGCACCCAGATTCCGGTGACGATTCCCCAGCGCCAGACGTTCCGGGGGGAGGCAAAACCGACAAAGAATGTGAACGCGAGGAGAAGAAGTGCAGGGACCTGCACTTCCCCCGCTCCGAGATCGATGAATGCGATGAGCAGCCCGTTAAAGAGGGAAAAGAGGTAGGGCCACGTACCCGGTCTCCGGTACAGTATCAATGCGGAAAGCGGGATGTACGCTGCCATCAAATTGAAGCTGATGATCGTAAACCAGAGCTGTGCGTGCATGGGCTGTTCTCCTGCTATTGTGTGAGGGAAATGGCATTGGCTGAAGTGACGAGAGAATTCATATGTCCTTGAATCGCAGCGGCGCTCCTTTTGCGCGCGAGGTTCCATGTCCTCCAGTCCGGAGCTTCTCCGCCGGCATTGCGGCGGATCATTTCGCGGGAAATCAACGCCCCGTCGCGTGCGGGGAGCAGCGGAAGACCTGCGATCAGCTCCGGAGTTGCGTCCGCGCTGAGTGTCGTAAGGTACACCGGATCGACCGGCTTCCCCTCCGAGCCCCTGGTCAGGTCGATCCGGGCGATGAGCGCGTCAGGATTTATGACGTCGAGGGCGAGGACGACGGCGTACGCCGCGATGATGGAGCCGAATGCAAAGCGGCCCCGCCGGCCGGTGAGAACGGAGAGGGCGAACCAGATGGCGACAAGCCCCACCCCGGTCAGGGCGGCCGCGGCGTACAGGCGGGCTTCCGTCAGCCCGTACGCTTCCTGATACAGCAGGAGCCGCTGCCAGGCGGAGGCCATGATTGCGCCGAGTAGAAGGAGGTTCACCCCTGCGAGAGAACGGAACAGGATTTCACTCCGGCGGGAGTCCTTCCGCAGGATCCAATCAGCAAGCAGGAGCGTCATGATTGTGCAACAGCCCACAGCGGTCAGTTCAAAGAAACCCCGGCGGGCGTAGCCGGCGAACGTAAGCGATGCCGTGGCGGCGACCGTCGTCGCGCCCCCGAAGAGGTAGGGGATCTGCAGCACCACGAAAAGGAGGAAGAGCGCGTCAATCAGCCCCAGCAGCACGCCGACTTCGATGATCCCCAGTGAGATGAACGACTCTCTGAGTGTTGCCGGGGCCGGGACTTCTTCGGCAACGAGCCCCCCCCGCAGGAACCCCGCGGCAACCCAGGCGACGGACCCGGCGACGAGCAGGTGGAGAAAGATCGAGGAGAGATCGAAATTGAAAAGCCGGCGGACAAAATGTTCAAATGAGGCGTCGGCCGCGGCGAACAGTGAGCCGAAAAGAAGGAGGAACGGCACGGCAACGGCCAACCCCCTCAGGAGAGAGGGAAGCGCGCGTTTCCCCCGCTTCTCCCCGGCGTTGCCGGAGAAGAGTTCCCGTGCAATGAGGCATCCGGCCCCTGCCGTCGCGTGAACCGCGTGGACGAGCATCCCGTGGACTAGCTCAAAAAAAGTCGATTCGCGGAGTCCACGGCTGGCGGTCCTGGTGGTCATGAGAGCACAAGCGCAGAGGGCGCCGGCGGTATTGATCAGGCACAGCACGGGGGAATCCCTCCACAAGAGACTCAAGGTGCAAAGTGCGGCAGGTGCCGCCAGGAGCTTCCACCCCCCCACGAGCGAATGGTCCAGCCGGTGCGCGATGAACGGCGGCAACGCGATCAGAAGAAGAAGCCAGACTGAATAATTGACCCCCGGGGGAAAACTCCGCAGGAGCAGGTCCGCCGATATCCCAAGTGCCAGGGCGCCCGCAATGAGCAGGGAGGCGGGAAGAGGAATCCTGTCCATGATCATAGTCCTTTCAAAGTACTTTGAGATGCAAAGTTAATCGGCAAAAAAAATCATTTCTTTCCGCCCCGGATGACTTCCTCAAGTGCGTCGACATGGGCGGCGAACGCTTGACTGCCGGACTCTGTTATCGCATAGGTTGTGCGCGGCTTCTTGCCGACAAAGAGCTTTTTCACCTTGAGGTATTTGTGCCGCTCCAGGACCGCGATATGCGTTGCAAGGTTGCCGTCCGTGACACCGAGCGTTTTCTTCAGGTCATTGAAGTCGACCTCCTCCCTCACGAAGAGCACGGACATGATGGTAAGCCGGATGCGGTTGTCGAATGCCTTGTTCAGATTTTCAATCGATCGGATCACTTCTCATACTTCGCGTAGAGGAGGATGCCGTAGACTATGTGCAGCAGTCCGAACCCACCAGCCCAGAGTATGAGACCGAGCGCAGGCTGGAAACCGGCGGTCAGTCCGAGGAGGATGTCAATAACCCCGAGATAGCGGACCTCGCTGAATGTGAAGTTCCCTGCATTCAGGAGCGCAAGCCCGTAGAAGACGAGCATAACGGAGGGGAGGAGGCTGTAGATCCCGTGAACCAGGAGAATGCCGCAGAATGTCCCCCCGGCCGCGAGCGGGATCATCAGGGCGGCGAGCAGGTACATGGTTGTCGGCCCCCAGAGAGGGTAGCCCTTCTTTCTGGACATCCGTACGGAGAAGAACGTGGAACATGCCAGTGCGACGACGAGAACAGAAATCGCGTCGGCGATAAGGAATCTGCTGAGCCACGCGTCGCCGGTTCCCGCCTCCCCCTGGAGAGGGATGTGCGCGCCCGACTGTTGCACGGCCAGGTGGGCCGCCCAGGCCCCTGCAAGCGCAACGACCCCCGCGCTGATTCCGGACAGGCCGCTCAATGACAGGAATTTCGATGCCCGCTCCATCATCGAGCGAATCGCGGATATGTCCCGAAGTCCGCTCTCGAGTTCATTCATGGTTAAGTCCTCAAAGTACTTTCTATCTCAAAGTTAATCTACAGCAGGTCGAAAGTCAAGCGAAATGTTCTATTTCGCGTCTAAGAACCGGCGTTATCGTGGATCCCGCATGGAATGGACGCATGGAATGGACGCGCGAGATTATTGCTTCTCGTCCCGGATGTTGGTATCTTCTAAAACAAATTCCTCGCTGTCTGTAGCCTTTCGCCGTTCTTATCTCATTTCCCGAAGGAGTCAAGTATGCAAACCAACGCGCGGCGCGCCGTGGCATCGATTTGCCTCGTCGTCGCCATTGTCATGTGGGCTCTGCCTTTGTTCGCAGGGGAGGGGATGTGGACGTTTGACAATCCTCCGCGGAAACAGCTCAAGGAACTGTACGGATTCGAACCGACGCAGCAATGGCTGGACCATTTGCGCCTGGCCAGCGTCCGTGTCGGGGATGGAGGCTCGGGGTCGTTCGTCAGCCCGAACGGGCTGCTTCTGACAAACGACCACGTCGGCCGGGGCCAGCTCCAGAAGCTCTCCACAAAGGACCGTGATCTCGTCGCACAGGGGTTCTATGCGCGCACGACGGCCGAAGAACTGAAATGCCCCGACCTCGAGCTGAATGTCCTTATCTCGATGGAAAACGTGACGAATCGGGTCCTGGGAGCGGTGAATCCGGCCATGTCTCCCCGCGAGGCTCTTGATGCACGCCGTTCCGTCACAGCCGGCATCACGAAGGAAGCCTCGGAGAAGTCCGGTCTCAAGGCCGACATCGTGGCATTCTACAACGGGAGCGAATACTGGCTTTACCTGTACAAAAAATACACGGATGTCCGCCTTGTCATGGCACCGGAAGTGCAGATTGCATTTTTCGGCGGCGATGCGGACAATTTCACGTTCCCCCGTCACGATCTTGATATCACATTCTTCCGCGCATACGAGGGGGGGAAGCCCGCCAATACGGCCCAGTTCCTTACGTGGAAGACCGCCGGCGCAAAGGACGGCGAGCCTGTTTTTGTCTCCGGCCACCCGGGTTCCACCAACCGGCTGCAAACGTACGCCCAGACCGAGTATCAGCGAGACATCGCATATCCGGCGCGGCTCAAAAGCCTCGGCCGTTCACTTGACCTACTGAAGAAATACTCTTCCCGCGGCCCCGAGCAGGCACGGCAGGCTGCCGGGAGCATATTCGGAATGGAAAACGGCCGGAAAGCTTCAGAAGGGGAATACCAGGGTCTTCTGGAGAAGAACCTGATGGCGAAAAAATTCCAGGAGGACAAGGATCTGCGTGACCGGGTCAACGCCAATCCCGAATGGAAGAAAGCGTACGCATGGGCATGGGACTCGATCACCACGGTCCTCGAGCGGCAGAAGCTCATGCCCCGTCAGGGGACATACCGCACGCTGCGCGGAAGGCTCTTCCAGATGGCGCTCCAGATCGTGCAGTCTGCTGAGGAATTGAAAAAGCCCAACGGCGACCGCCAGGCTCCGTACCAGGAAGCGAATCTCCCCGGGATGAAATTCCGTCTCTTCTCCCCCGCGCCCATCTATCCGGAACTCGAAGAGGTTCAGGTCGCCGACGGGCTTGTAGAAGCTGTTGAGAACATCAGCGCCGATGACCCGTTCCTGAAAGACGTGCTGAACGGCCGTACCCCCGAAGTCACCGCAAGAGAGCTCGTGGCCGGGACGCGGATGGCCGATGTCCAGATGCGTAAGCAGCTCTTCGAAGGAGGGGAATCCGCGGTCGCGGCGTCAACTGATCCGATGATCCTCCTCGCGAGGAAGCTCGTCCCCTTCATGACTGAAACGCGGAAATGGAATGAGAAGTATATCACCGGACCGACGGCCTCCGCCGGTGAGGCGATCGGCAAAGCCCGGTTCGCCGTGTACGGCAAGTCGGTCAACCCTGATGCCACATTCACACTCCGGCTCTCCTATGGGACAGTCAAAGGATATCCCATGAACGGCACCCAGGCGCCGCCGATGACGACGCTGCACGGGCTGTATGACAGGGCAGTTGGTTTCGGGAACAAAGGTGCATGGGCCCTCCCGCCACGGTTCGTCGAAGGGGAATCGAAATTGAATCTTTCGACGCCGCTCAATTTTGTCTGCACATGCGACATTATCGGCGGGAACTCGGGTTCTCCCGTCGTCGACCGCGAGGGGGCGTTTGTCGGGCTGATATTTGACGGAAACATCGAGAGCCTTCCCGGCCGGTTTATGTACTCTGAAGCGACAAACCGGGCGGTCGCAGTGCACCCGGCGGGGATCATCGAATGCCTCCGGAAGCTCTATGATGCGAACGGCCTGGCCGACGAGCTGGAAGGTATGACGAAAGTGCAGTGACCGTCAACGGGTTACGGTCGAGGCTGGTACAACGAAAGATCCCTGCCTTCGAGCGGCAGGGATCTTTCGTTTTGGGGGTCCGAGTTGTACATTCTCTCATGTGCAATCGGACCGCGTTTCCTGTCATTGTCCTTCTCTGTACCTGTGGCCTGCTGGTCCATCCCGGTGGCGAGATACTCTCGCGGACCATGCACTGGTCCTCACGCGGCGTTGGCGGAGGCGGCTCATTCTACTCACCGAACATCAACCCGGCGAACAGCGACGAGTTCTCCCCCTTCACGGGACGGGAGGGGGGGGGAGTGCTCGGCCGGGAGGAATATGTCTCCGCGACCGCAAAGCTCTCGCATGACGGCGTGCACGGGGGATCGTATTTCCGCGCGGCACTGCTTGTGACCGTCAGGAAAGGATGGCACATCAATTCTGCCTCGCCGTCCGACGAGAACCTGATTGCGACTTCTGCCGCGTTCTTTCCTCCCCCCGGCCTGGGCGTCACGGGAGTCCGGTACCCCCGGGGGGAAGCGAAACGGTTTGCGTTTTCGGACACTCCGCTCGATGTGTATGAAGGTTCCGTGGTCATACTCTTGAGGATAACCGCGGCAACGGAAATGAAACCCGGGACCTACACACTCCCCGTCGACATCTCTTATCAGGCCTGCAACAACGACGTCTGCCTCGCGCCCGCGACCTTCAGAGTCGTTATTCCGGTCCAGGTACTCTCCCCGGATGTCACCCCCACCCCGGTCAATCAGGGACTCTTCGGCGGGAGCACAGACGAGTAGCCGGGGGAGATTCCCCCCTTTGGAATTCCATCTGGAGGATCGCATGAAACGATCGTTCGCCCTTGTTTCGGCTCTTTCACTTCTCTCTTTCTCGCCGGGGAGAGCACAGTCCGATACGGCTGTATTTCGTGCCGCCGTCGCGGCCCGGACCGCGTCCGGGAAGATCTCTGCCCTGATGCAGTTTCTCACGGAGTTCCCCGGGAGCCCTTTCAGAAGCGGGGCATACAACAATCTGTTCGGGCTCTATGTTGAACAGGGGAGTGAGTCGGAGGCACTTGACGCGGCAGCGCATTACCTGCAGACGGTGGCTCCAGAAGCCCGGATGGGTCACTACAACCAGTTTGCGTACGCACTTGCCGTGAAGAACATGGGCCTTGACTCGGCTCTTGCGTACGCAACTCTGGCAGAGAGTATGGCGAAGGGGGAGGGAGCGGGTACGCTCGGTCCGATTCAGGATACGCGCGCCTACGTGCTGTACAGGAAAGGGGATATCGCCGGCGCGGAGAAGCTCCAGAAGGAAGCGATACGGGGGCACGAGGACGACCCGGAGTACACCGGTCACCTCGCGCTCTATCAGGAACAAAGCGGGAACCGGCGGGTTGCCCTTTCGACCCTCTCGATGGCGATCTACCTGGGGGGTGACCGGGAGATGCCGGCCAGATTCTTCGACTGGCTGGTCCGGGAGGAAAAAGACGGGAAGCGCCGGGACGCGCTGAAGGCGGCGATCGTCATGAAGACTGTCCACTCGTATGTCGATACGCTTCGCGGCCTGAAGGCAGTTGCGGCAAAGAGCAATGCAGCCGCGTTCATGGCCCGCATGTCCGTGAACCTCCCGGCCGCGCGGAAATATGCCGAAGCCGCAATACGGAGCCTGGCGAAGAACTCTCCCGTGGAAGATGCGGTGGCGTTCAAACAGAACCTGGCTATGGTGACCGCCGCCCGTGGAGAGTTCAGGGATGCGCTGGGGATGCTCCGATCGATCGAAGATCTTGCCTCTCCCTGGTCGACCGATTTCTGGCTCGCGCTCGGAGGGATATATCAGAAGCTCGGGCAGCCGGAAAAGGCCGTCAATGCGTACATGAACGGGCTTACGGTCATGAACCCGAAGGAGCTCCGCGACACGCTCGAGTCGGTGTACAGGAAACTGCACGGATCGGTCAACGGGCTCGATGCCGATCTCGACAGTTTGAAGCAGTCCGGCGCCGCATTTGACCCGGGAAGGTATGCCCCCGGGGAGCGCAGGACGGGGAAGGTATTACTTGCCGAGCTCTTCACCGGGGCTGAATGTCCTCCCTGCGTCGCCTCCGACATTGCCTTTGACGCGCTGGGAGAATACTACCCCCGGGCGGACGTCGTGATCATCGAATACCACGTGCACATTCCGGGGCCCGATCCGCTGACGACAAATGACTCGTGGAACCGGTATCAGATGTACCGGGGAGGGGGGACGCCGACCGCCATCATCGACGGTCGGGAGAGCATCGTGGGAGGGGGACCGAAGTTCATTGCACGGAACCGTTTCAACCTCTATCGCAACGCCATCCAGAAATACCAGGGCGATGAACCCGGCATGAGCCTGAAGATTGATGTCCTCCGCCGCCACGACAGCATTGCGGTTGCGGCCTGTGTGGGGCAGGTCGGGGGACATGCGAATGCCGGCAACTGCGTCCTCCACCTGGCACTCGTTCAGCGCACGGTGGATTACACGGGGGGGAACGGCATCACAAAACACTCTATGGTGGTCAGGATGATGTTCGGCGGCCCCGCCGGTACTCCCGTGTCATCAACTCTTCCGGAAGAGACGATTCAACTGACTCTGGGCATGGCAGATGTGGAGGCGGGCATCAGGGATCTGCTGAACGACCCGAAGGGGCAGCCCTCCTGGCCCGGCCGGAGGCGGAATTTCAGCGGCTGGAGGGGGTTGCCGGAGAAGATCGACCGGTCAAACCTCACGGTCGCGGCATGGATACAGAATGCTGGTACACATGAGGTCCTCCAGTCCGTTGCAGAAGACGTCCCGGCCGGCACGGGTACCGACTGAACCAGACCGGGGAACTCATCGGGCTCGGTCGTTGTATAGGGAGAAAGAGGAAAGGGTAATCCTATGCCACGATTTGCGCTCCGTCTTTTTCTCCCTGCCGCCCTGATGCTGGGAATCGGCGCCTGTTCCAAAGACAGTTCCGCCCCCCCCACGTACCCGCAGCAGACCTACACCCCCCCGGCGTCCGGCCTCACCGCCGCGCCTCTATCGGTCTCTCTGGGAATCGGTGGAGTCCAGCATGTGAGCGTGAGCGGGGGGACGCCGCCGTACAGCATCTCGGCGGGTCCGAACGCGACCGCAACGGCTGTGCTTGCCAACGCCGACAGCACTATCGCTGATCTCAAGATCACTGGTGCGAGCGTGGACTACTACTCCACCGCGGTGACGGTAAAGGACAACACAACCACGGCACCGAAGACGGTCTCAGTCTCGATCACGGTGAATTGACGCCGGCCCGCTCCAGTCTGTCGCCTGGATCAGTGTCACTCCGGGAAACCTGAGCGGCATGATCCTGAACGTGGCCGCTTCCGCGCACCATTCGCGGATCAGCGGGACAGAGTATGCGCTACCGCCGATTTCATTCATCAGGTTGAGACCGACCATCAGGGGCATGAACCGGGAGAGCAGGGAGCGTTGTCCGGTGCCGGTCATCTGATCGAGTATATACATGCTTCCCCCCCGCCTGAGTGCGCCCGAAGCGCGGGCGATCAGTTTCCGGTTTGTCTCTCCATCGAACCCGTGCAGGATATTGAACATGAATACGGCATCCTGTCCCGGAGGGAGCGGTGCGGTCAGGATATCCCCGGCGGAGAGTGACATCCGTGTCCCGGGCTCCCCTGCATGCATGGCGGCCGCCCAGCGAAGGGCGGGAGCGAAATCCATCACGACCGCGGTGCATTCCGGGAACCTCCGGCAGCATTCCAGCGAGTAGAGACCATGCGAGCCGCCGAGATCGAGTATGCGCCCTCCGCCTGCCGGGAGCCGGATTCTCCTCATGACTTCCGGCATAAGAAGGCGTGCGAGGTTCGCCATCCCCCTCACGTATGTCTCCCACTCATTGTCGGTGAATGAGGCGTAGTACGGCTCCCTTGGTTTCCCGTGTTCCAGAGAATAGTCCAGCCCCGCAAGCCGCGTGTTGAGCGAGTCAAAATAGTATATCAGGTCTCCGAGGTATGTCTCGGAATCCTTGACAAGCCATTTCTTTGCCTCCGCGGACGCGCTGTACTTCCCCTTCCTGCACTCCAGATATCCTGCTGCGACGCACGCGTCGGCGAGGAGCCTGACCCCCTCCGGGCGCAATCCCGTTTCCCTGGATAATTCCTCCAGAGCGAGAGGCCGCCCGGCGACGGATTCAAACATCCCTCTCCGGAGCCCCACTGTCAGCGCACGCGCGAAAATGACCGCGCCGAACGCGTCCATAACCGGCGTGGGCAGAAGGTGAAACCGGCGTAGGAGCCTCTCGGCGAACGAGGGTGCTGGCGGCAATTCTGGTGTCAGGCCCCCCTTCTCATTGGCCTGTTTTCGGGAAGAACCTGTTCCAGTCCTTTGTCATGTCTGCAATCGTCCATCTGTTTTTCCTCGCTATGTCAAGTCCCCTGTCGAGCCTGCCGAACATCGCCTTCCTGTCGTAGGCGAATTCATTCCCCCCGTTGGTGTGATGCACAAGGAGAACCAGGTGCCTCCCCTTCCCGGCGGCGGTCCACTGCATCATTTCGATGTCGCCGTCGGAGTTCCCGAACGCCGCTATGGGGCGGCGTCCTGTCACCCTGTAGATTGCGCCCGGTCTGCCGGGCCCGTCCTCCATCAAGTGGAACTCCGGGCGCCTCACGAGGGCCGGTCCCCCCTTGTGAATCCCGAGTTTCATTTTCACGCTGCTCCCGATCACCTGATCGGGAGGGACACCGTATGCCTTCTCGGCCCACGGCCTGAGGAACCCGGCGTCTCCCCGCAGGACGATGTATGTCTTGAACCCGCTCGAGTGGAGGAAATCGAGAAGCTCCAGCATCGGGAGAAGCCCGCACTGATTGTAGGGGCGGTTCAATTTGGGGTTTCTCGTCTTCGCGAGCCAGTTCGTCACCGTTGTCTCGAATTCTTCCGTCGTCATGTCGCTGTGCGCGGCTGCCGTCAGCTCGAGCAGCCCCCTGGTGCCGGAGGCGGCAAGCGCCTTCAGGTTCCTCGAAAGGGCCGACTTGAAAGGCTCTTTCGTCATCCACCGCGGATGCTTTGATGCGAGCATTTTGATCCGGTCCATGAGGAACGCGAGTTCCGCAGGGACCGGTTGCTCCGGGCAGAGGGTACCGTCATGGCTGAAGACGGCGATCCGCCCCGCAGGGGGGACAAAATCCGGTCCTCCTTTGGTTGTCACATCCCTCACGAACTGTATGACGGCAAATTTCGTCGGACCGCTGTTCCATGAGTGAAGCGTGTCGCCCCCCTTCGCGCGGGGGGAGCAGCAGAGGACCGCGAGGATGAACGCGGCGATCATGAAGCCTCTGCGGTCGGATGTCCGGCTGTTCATTCAGAGCCTCAGTGGGGGAGTTTGTCGCGGATGAGTCCGTACACAAGGGCCCCACCGATCGCACAGAGAAGCGCGATAAAGAAAGCGGGGTAGCCGCATCCCGCCAGGGCGTAGAGGGGGCCGGGACACGCTCCTGTCAGCGCCCAGCCGATTCCGAATATGATCCCCCCGATGGCCGTCCCCTTGCCGAGCCGCTTTGTCTCTATGACGACCGGCTCTCCCTGCATCGAGCGGATGCCGAGCTTTTTGACGAAGAGCATCGAAATAGCTCCAACGGCGATCGCCGAGCCGATGACTCCGTACATGTGAAATGAGTCGAACCTGAACATTTCCTGGATTCTGAACCAGGAGGTCACCTCGCCGTTCGTAAGTATCATGCCGAAAAATGTCCCGAGCAGCATGACGATGAAATAGACCATGGCGGAATCCTCGCAAATGGTTGAGCTACAGGTAAGCTAAAGGTTAAGAATGAACGGGAGTATGAGATAGGTCGAAATAAGACCTCCCAGGAAAAAACAGAGCGTGGCAATGACCGACGCCGGCTGGAATGTCGCGATCCCGTGTATGGAGTGTCCGGAAGTGCACCCTTCTGCGTAGCGGGTCCCGAACCCCACAAGGAAACCTCCCCCCGCGATCAGCAGGAATCCCCGCAGCGTCAGGAGGGATCCCCATGAAAACAGGTCAGCCGGAACCATCGAAGAGAAATCTCTGACGCCCAAGGAAGAAAGTACGGAGAGTGTGTGTGGAGAAACCTGCGCCTGCGGTGTCGTTTTGAGCGTTCCGCCCGCCAGGAATCCTCCGAGAGCAATTCCTGCGACAAACACGAGGCGCCATCGTTGGGCCTTCCAGTCGTACTGGAAATACCGGGCTGAGGGGCGGATGACTGCGGCACAAATGTCGCGGAACGTGGACGAGATGCCGAAATGTCTGTTGATGAGGAGATACATGGCAGGCACATAGAGCCCGATCAGGGGTCCCGTAACATACCAGGGCCAGAATGACGAGAAGATCTCCATTCGACTCCTTTCAAAAAACGTTTGGCAGGCCTCCGCGTACGACAACGTTCCCTCAATATACAGAATTCCACCCGTCAATCTCAAAGAAAACCCTTCTTTTGCCACCACATGATTATGTGATTGATTCCGCAGCAGATGTTCTGTATCTTCTCAGCCACTGTTCTTTCACAATTGAATCTTATCACAAGTGGAGGATTCCCATGTCCCACTTCAAGGATCCGATACAACGCAGGAATTTCCTCGGTACCATTCTTGCTTCCGCTTCCGTGAGAGTCGCCGGTCTGGCTCTCCCGCTTCAGCTCTGAGCGGCAGAAGAGCGCGCTCTCTCTCTGTCCGCCGTTGAGATGACAGTTGCCGCAGGAATATCCTGAAGCCCCCCCTGATCTCCCCGGTGCGCGGAGAGCTCCCCAGTGTTGAATCCTTCAAGGGGATCCCTCGGGATATCCCAGGCAGTGGCCATTGTCGCCTGGGCCGGGATAAGCCCCCCGGGGAGACGGCCTTCAGGCTGCTGACCTTTTGATTCCTGGGTTGTATTTCCAGATATGAGCCGGCAGAGCAGGAGGAGACAGATGGGGACCAGGCTGAACGCGAGGTTCCTTCTCATTTTCATTCCGTTCCTTTCCCCTATCCTCAAAACAACAACATGAGTTTGCAGACCGTTCCTGAAATAACCCCTTTGGATTTTCCCTCCGCTTCCCATTTTTAAAAACCGGCCATCCTGGTTTTTCGATTCCTGGAAATTACCGGAGGGTCGTCCCGACTCTGTCCGATCTCCTTTGAGAAAAAACCTGCTGTTTCCCAAAATGTGCGGTCATGACCAATAAGCTCTCATTTGGCATGAAATTTGGGGACAGAAAAGGCACAAACTTCCGGCAACTTCCTGATGATGCAGCTTTCGATGACCGGCGAATACGCCGTTCGAACCATGATACATCTTGCGGCTGTCCCCTTTGGAGAGCTTGTTCAGATTTGCGATGTCTCCAAAGAGTGGGGGATCCCGGAGGGGTTTCTGCGCAAGATTGCCGCGCAATTGTCGAAGGACGGCCTCATCCGGTCTCAGCGTGGGGCCGGCGGGGGGATCCAGCTCTCCAGGCCTGCGGAGACGCTGACACTCCTCGAAGTGATCGAGGCCGTTGAGGGAAAAGTCTTCCTGAACAAATGCCTCATTGCTCCGGGGACCTGCCACCTCGATCTGACCTGCGCGGTCCATACGGTCTGGTGCGACGCGCAGGAGGCCCTCCGGACAATATTGAACGGGAAGTCGCTGGGTGAGCTTGCCTCCGGTGTCACAAACAACCGCTCCCGGGAGTCCCTCCGGGCCCTCGTCTGAATGACCCCATGTCCAACCGCGAATTCCGCGTAGAGATTCCCGACATCGAATACTGGCAGCGTCAGATCAAGTGCCAGTGGGGATGCCCGGTCCGCACAGATGCGCGCGGGTATGTCATAGCGATCGCCGAGGGGAGATACCTTGACGCCTACAGGATGGCGCGCGCACCGAACCCATTTCGATCAGGTCCTTCTCCGCTCCGGTTATATCGTCTTTTCCGTCGACAACCGGAGTTCGGCGAGCGTAGGGAAGGTGTTTGAGAAGACGATTAAGGGTCAGATGTACGGCGACGTCGAGCTGAACGACCTGATGACCGCTGTGCACTGGCTGAAATCCCGGCCGTATGTCGATACGTCGCGCGTCGGCATCTGGGGGTGAAACGGTGGAGGGACGTATACGCTCCTGGCTATGACGCGGTCAAATGCATTCAAGGCAGGAATCGCGGTTGCCCCGGTGACTGATTGGCGATACTACGATGCGAAGTGGGCCGAGGTTCCGATGAAGCGCCCGGAAGATAACCCTGAGGGATATGCAAAAACCTCGCTGGTCTCCCGTGCCCGCGATCTTCACGGGCGCCTCCTGATGGTTCATGGGACGGATGACGATAATGTCCACCCGCAGAACAGCCAGGCGTTCATGAATGAGCTGATCAAAGAAGGGATCCTTTTCGACTTCATGATCTATCCGATGCGAAAGCACACGATCGAAGACCCGCCGGCCAGGAAGCACCTTTTCAGAACCATGATGGAATTCTGGAAGCGGAACCTCTGAGCCGCCGGCACATTACTTTTTTGCAGCGTCCGGGGGCGGCCCGGCGAGATTAATGTCCGCCTTGAAATCGACAGGGTCGAGTTGTGCACCCCCGCCCTGACCGCCTGACCTTCCTCCGCCTCCCCTTCCTCCTCCTCCTCCTCCTCCGCGTCTTCCTCCTCCTCCAAATCCGCCGCCACCGCCGCCTCCCCCTCCGTACCCACCCCCTTCTCCTCCGGGGGATCTCCCTCCCCCTTCACGCATGCCGACGACCTCTCTTTCGGTGTGTATCTCGATCCTGAACGTCGAGCCGGGGGCTGCGCCCACTGCGTACGGCCGGTCCTTCGAAGCCTGCAGCGGAACTTTGAGCTCGTACATCGAGGAGCCGTCCGAACTCCCGACGCGTACGCTGACGCCGGGCACCTCCAGAGGTGAGAAGAGCGTCCGGTCGTTCTTTTCCACTCCGAGTATTTCCAAGTCATGTATCCCCGTCCCCATCGGGTACAGGATGCCGAGTTTCTTTCCGTCCTGCGCCTCAAGCCAGACAGTCATCCCCGGGCCGGCGATGCGCCTCCGGAACTCTTCCTCCGGCGCGAGGATCCGGAGATAAAAGAACGCGGAGTCGTTCTGCATGCCGATGAAGAGATGCGTGTCCTTGAGCGGGGTGAACGGCGACTTCCACACACGTGTCGCGCTGTCGACCGTCACGCCGGGGGTTCTCCATGAGCTAGGAATTTGAGTGGTGCTGCCGCACCCGGAAACGAGTAAGGCCGAAAAAATTGCCAATCCCGCCAGCATATGCCTCCTGTATGTCACCCCCCGCCGGGACGGGGTTCTGCGTCGGTTCATCATGCGCGTTCCTCTTTGTGAGTGCAGTGTGATACGGTCTGTCCCGTTCTCCGGTGCTTCTTCGGCGTGCCGGACATTAGATTCACCTCGTGGCCGGGAGGTTTAAGGGGAATTGCTTAAACCTTATGGGCAGGAAAGTATCTATTCTGAATATTGCTTACATTTCTCCAACTGGATGAAGCCCGCCTACGCGTTGACTATTTTCCTGAGCGCATTTCTCCTCTTCCAGGTGGAACTCATTGTCGGAAAGGAGCTCCTTCCCTGGTTCGGAGGCGCGCCCGCCGTCTGGACGACCTGCCTTGTCTTTTTCCAATGTGTCCTCCTTGCCGGGTACGGCTATGCTCATATGGTTGCGGGGAAGCTCGGTCTGCGACGACAGTTCGGCATGCACACCATTCTTGTTGTGATTTCGGTTCTGCTTCTGGCGGGTCTGGCGACCCGCTGGCCTTCCCCGATAACGCCGGGTTCATCCTGGAAGCCGGCCGGTGATGCGGAGCCTGTCGGTCAGATCATGGTGCTCCTGGCTGTCTCCCTGAGTGTTCCATTCTTCGTTCTTTCGACCACGGGGCCGCTTCTCCAGAAGTGGTCTGTCCTCTCATACCCCGGCAGGTCCCCCTACCGTCTCTATGCTCTCTCGAATGCCGGGTCGCTCCTGGGACTCCTCGGGTATCCATTTCTTGTTGAACCATTTCTTGGGATCCGGGACCAGGCCCTGGCCTGGTCGGGTCTTTACGTTCTCTTTGCGCTCGGCGTCCTTTACGGCGCGTGGGGACTCCGGAAAAGCCACGGCAATTCCCCTGCGGGCGATCCCCCCCCGCATCCCGGTGAGTCCGGCACCCGTCCTGCCGCAGGGGACCGCCTCCTCTGGACGGGACTTGCAGCCGTCACTTCGGCGCTCCTTCTCTCGACCACGAATCATATGTGCCAGGACACGGCGGTGATCCCCCTCCTCTGGGTGCTCCCGCTCTCCCTCTACCTGACCACATTCATACTCTGCTTCCGCTACGAGGGGTTGTACCGGCGCTGGCTCTTTCCCCCGCTGTTCTGTGTTGCTCTCGTCTACTCCGTCATGAACCTCTTCAGCGGACTGAACGCTTCGCTCCTTTCGCAGATCGCCTCGGATGGGGCGGTGCTTTTCGCGGGGTGCATGGTCTGTCATGGCGAGCTTGTCCGCGCGAAACCCGGCGTGGCGCACCTCACGGGGTTCTATCTCGCTCTGGCGGCAGGAGGCGCACTCGGAGGGCTCGGTGTCGCCATCGCCGCTCCCCGGTTCTTCGACGGGTTTTGGGAATTTCACGTAAGCCTCTGGGGAGCGGCGGCTCTTTTCCTGGCCGCCCTGTTTCGCGACCGTGGCTCGTTCCTCCACCGGAAGCCGGTTCTCATCGCTTCCTCACTTGTCATTCTCCTTCTCGGGCTCGGCGGGGTTCTCATCGATCAGGCGCTCGACGCCGGCAAAGGGACCTGGTTTGTAACAAGAAACTTCTACGGACTTCTCCGTGTCGTGCAGAATCCACAGGATCTTTCACTCAAGCTTCTGCATGGGCGGATAACGCACGGGTTTCAGTTCACTGATTCCGCAAGAGCCGGGATCCCGACGTCCTACTACGGCAGGGGGAGCGGCATAGGCCTGGCAATCGAAAACCATCCGGGGAGGGAGAGAGGACTCCGGATCGGTGTTGTCGGTATGGGCGTGGGGACTCTCGCGGCCTACGGCAGGGTGAACGATACGATCAGGTTCTATGAAATCAATCCCGCCGTCCCCCGCCTCTCCCGTGGACCTGATCCATTTTTCACATACCTTGCTCGATCCCCGGCACATGTCGAGGTCGCCATGGGAGACGCGCGTCTCTCGCTCGAGAAAGAGCTCGAGCAGGGGGAAAGCCGGCGGTTCGACATACTTGCTCTTGACGCCTTTTCGAGCGACGCGATACCGGTCCATCTCCTGACAGAGGAAGCGTTCGCCGTCTATCTCCGCCATCTCCGGCAGCCTGACGGGATACTTGCCGTCCATATCACTAACCGCTACCTGGACCTCGTACCGGTAGTCCACGGTTTTGCAGAAACGCATGGGCTGGCGAGTGCCATGATCAGTTCGGACGAAGACGAAGAAGGATCATATTCCAGCGATTGGATCCTTCTCGCTTCCACCGGTGAAGTGCTCTCACGTGAACCGATCGCAGGCGCCTCCACCCCGTGGGATCCGGCGTCAGCCAGGCTTGTCCGTCCCTGGACTGATGATTACAGCAACTTGATTTCACTCCTCAAGAAACCGGAAGAAAATCCCTGAGTGGACGACTGCAAGACCCCTTCCGCCTCCCGATCCGCCTTGCTTTGTTGACAATCCGTCCCGTGACGATTACATTGCGTTCGTTGAAGTCTCACGCACTAAGAACCGAAAACAGCCCGGAATCCCGATGAAAAGCATGTTTGAAGGAGCCGCCCTCGATGACGTGGTGCGGCGCATCGATTCACTGAACGCCGGGTCACAGCACCTCTGGGGTAAGATGGGAGTGGCCCAGATGCTTGCGCATTGCTCGGTGACCCTGGAGGTGGCCACGGGGAAGAGGACCGCCCGGAGATTGTTGATAGGGCGGCTCATCGGCCCTTTCTTCAAGAAACGCTACTACGACGATTCAGAGTTCACCAGGAACAGTCCCACCCATCCGAGCTTTGTCGTTGCCGATGAGCGTGAGTTTGCGCAGGAGAAGCAGCGCCTCCTCCAGCATGCCCGCGAATTCTCGGAAGGGGGAGAAGCAAAGTGCACAACGGAGCCCCACTCGTTCTTCGGCAAGCTCACTCCGGCAGAATGGGGCATCGGCACGTACAAACATCTCGATCACCATCTTCGCCAGTTCGGAGTATGACCCCCTGAAGATCATTTCTGTGAACGTCGGTGAGCCCCGCGAGGTCACCTGGCTCGGGAAGACCGTCATGACCGGGATATTCAAGGATCCTGTCGGTTCCCCCGTGATGCTCCGGACGATGAACCTGGACGGGGATGCTCAGGCAGACCTCTCGGTGCATGGGGGTGCCGCGAAGGCCGTGTACGCCTATCCGGAGGAGCACTACGGATTCTGGCGCGGCGAGTTTCCGGGCATGGAGCTCCCCCCGGGGATGTTCGGCGAGAACTTCACGACCACGGGTCTCACAGAAGAGACGGTCCATGCCGGTGACCGCTTCCGCATGGGGGAGGCGGAGGTCATAGTCACCCAGCCGAGACTCCCCTGTTTCAAACTCGGGATAAAGTTCCGGCGCAACGATATCATCAGGAGGTTTCTTCAAAGCGGGAGGACGGGGTTTTACATGGCCGTGCTCCGCGGGGGGATGGTGGGAGCGGGAGATAGTGTGGAGCTGTTGAGCGCAGACCCGCAGTCTGTGAGCATCGCGGAGCTCGTCCGGCTGCATCTCCCGGGAACAATTGATCCGGATCTGCTGAGGCGTGCCCGCAAAGTAGAGGCGTTGCCGGAAAGCTGGAAGAAATCACCGTAGCTCCCTCCCTGGGGGCCTGGAGGATATTCCGTTACATGCCGGACTCCCCGTCCGCTGTCTCTCCTTCCTTTGTGCCTGCGTGCCTGAGCGAGCTCCGCACGGAGAATGTGTGGAGGGGTTCGAAGAGTTCGTACAGGACCAGCCCTGCTGCTCCCAGGATCACCCCGGTCTCCCCGTGCCTCGCCGACCGAACGTGGACTGCCTCGGCGGTCAGTTTCGCGATTTCAATCCGGGAGATCTCCCCCGCATCGCGGACAACCCGCAGTATTCTTACCTCGTTCGGTTCCCGTATGAGCGCCGCGCGCTGATGTATGACATTCCACAAGTGGACTATCCTGCTCGAATGTGGGAGAGGCTGTGATGAACGGAGCATCATAATCTACTGCATGCGGGGCCGAAGGTCAAGACATGCGTCCGGTTGCGCTTCACATGCATATTTGACACATTTGCTCCGGCCTGAAACCGGCGGGACGTTCACTCCCGCCTCAAATCGGCGGAAGACGATCACGCCGCCCACGGCGCCGCAGGCGCCGGGACTGCTGGTCCCGCTTGACACCAGCGGAACCCCTGGTCCCCCCTGAATGAGGAGAATTGACCCGATGTTGCATGCGCTCTGCGTCCTTCTCGCAGCCCTCCCGCTGAATTTCCCGCTCCAGGGTGACACGTCCTCCACGGACCCCTTCACGATGGCGAAGTGGGAAATGTTCAAGAGGGGGACCAGCGACGGACATCTGGCATATATACGCGGGAACACGGGGCTCCGTACCCTGAAAGAAAGGGAGAGGTTCCCCTACCGCGTCGGCTTTGCCGTGGCGTTCCGAAAACCGAACAGTTACGGTCTGCCGACCGATGATGAGGCCCGGGAGCTGATGCCGCTTGAGAACGAAATCGACCGCGCAATGTCGGGAAAAAAACTGGGGTTTCTCTCTCTTGTGATCACGACAGGGGGGATGCGGGAATACGTCTTCTATTCGAACATGCCCGACGCCGTCCGGAGGGAGATAAAGAAGATGGGGACCCGGAT
>Ga0182017_10000325_pt1 | contig 37096 bp, 23 predicted proteins | sample 712E3DmetaG_FD_120492 | JGI IMG/M metagenome (GOLD analysis project Ga0182017, IMG submission 120492) | Permafrost microbial communities from Stordalen Mire, Sweden - 712E3D metaG | ecosystem: Environmental > Terrestrial > Soil > Wetlands > Permafrost | place: Sweden: Stordalen | collected... | reverse complement strand
GGTCGATTTCGGAAAAGGAGAAGTCATCGCTCCCGATGGCGAGCGCAACGCCCTGGCCGAAAAAGAGGGATTGATCCTGCGCCTGCTGGTGGAACGCGCCGGCGAGGTGGTTTCGCGCGACGAGATCCTGGAGCGGGTGTGGGGCTACGAAGTCTCGCCTTCCACGCGTGCCATCGAGCACATGGTGGTGCACCTGCGCAAACTGATCGAGCCTGATCCCGAACGCCCGCGCTATCTGCATACCGCGCGCGGCCTGGGCTATCGCTTTTCCCCCGAAGGTGAAGGATGAGCGATCTTCGCTCCATCCCGGCCGAGCTGCTGGCCCGCTATGACAGCGCCGGGCCTCGCTACACGTCCTACCCAACCGCGGTCGAGTTCCGCGAGGACTTCCAAGAGCCCGACTACCTGCGCGCCCTGGAACGCGCCGATGCTTGCGGCACGGCCCCGCTGTCCGTATACACGCACCTGCCCTTTTGCGAGCGCCGCTGCGCCTTCTGCGGCTGCCATTCCTTTGCCACCACCCGCAAGGAAGTGGCCGAGCCGTACCTGGAGCACCTGCTCGCCGAGATCGATTTGGTCGCCGAACGTTTGCCCCACCGGCGCAAGGTCGCCCAGTTTCACCTGGGCGGCGGCACACCCACGTATTTTTCGCCGAGCCAGCTCGATCGATTGGTGTCCGGATTTGCCCGTCCCTTCGAGTTTCTGCCCAACGCCGAGCTGGCAGTAGAGGTCGATCCCCGGGTGACCAGCGAGGCGCATCTCGACACGTTGGCCCGGCTGGGCTTCAACCGCATTTCCCTGGGTGTGCAGGACTTCTCGCCCGAGGTCCAGCAAGCCATCGGCCGCCGGCAGACGCGCGAGCAGACGACGATCCTGGTCGCGCGCGCGCGCCAGCATGGCTTTGCCGGCATCAACTTTGACCTGGTCTACGGCTTGCCCGCGCAGCGGCCCGAGGCGTTCGCCGAGACCCTGGCCGAGACCGTGGCCCTGCGCCCCGATCGCGTGGCGGTCTACTCCTTCGCCTACTTGCCCATGGTGCGCAGCAACCAGAAGCTGATCGACGTGCGCGCGGTTCCAGACCGAGACACCAAGTTTCAACTGCTGGCCATGGCCCGCGAGGCTTTCTTGGCGGCCGGCTATCAGGCCATCGGCATGGACCACTTTGCCCTGCCCTCAGACGAGCTTGCGGTGGCCCAGCGCCAAGGCCGCCTGTCACGCAACTTCATGGGCTACACCGTCAACCCGGGCGACGACACGCTCGGCTTCGGGGTATCGGCCATCGGCGATGTGCGCGGAGCGCTGGTGCAGAACGAAAAGAAGCTGGCGCCCTACTACCGCATGCTCGACAGCGGGCAGTTGCCTGTGCAGCGGGGCTACGCACGCTCCCTCGACGACGAGATTCGCCGTGACGCCATCCTTTCGCTGATGTGCAACTTCACGGTCAGCCGTGCAACCCTGGAGGCGAAGTACGGCATCGTGTTTGCCGACTACTTTCGCGAAACCCTCGCCAAGCTTGCGCCTTTCGAGAAGGACGGCATGTGCCGCCTCGACGAGCAGGGCCTGCACGCCATCGGCCTAGGCCAGATCTTCGTGCGCAATCTGGCCATGTGCTTTGATGCCTATCTGACCCCGCGCCAGCAGCTTGGCCGGCCGGTATTCTCACGCACGGTGTAGGGCAAGCTGACCACCGGCAGGGATGCTCCTCCCCACCTGATCCCACCACTCCGGCATCGGATTCGCCTCGGGAGTCGGCCGACAAGCCGGCCCGATGACGAAGGCCCTTCGGGCACTCGGACCTGCCCGCCCTGCCACCTGCCCCCGCGGCTTCGCCGCGCCTTCGCCGGCGCGAGCACCGGAGCGGAGCATACACGCGGTATGTGAGCACCGGAGCGCAGCGACGGCACAGTCAGCGGGTCGGATCGTCGGCCGTCGGCTATTCGAAGAACTGATGCAGCTACCCTGGCTACTTGCCTTTGAAGTCGCGACAGACCTTGACCAGGCCCTTGATGTCCTCGGGCGAGATCTTGCCCTTGTTGGGCTGCATGACGACCTTGCCTGCCTCGCTCTTGACTCCGTCAGTGATCGACTTCTCCCAATCAGCGTCCTTGCTCGCAGCCTGCACCTTGGCGTCAGTCAAGTCCTTTACGCTGAGCTTCTTGCCCATCGTGGTCTGGCCCTTGCCATCCTTGCCGTGGCAGCCGGCACATTTCTGGGCGAAGATTTCCGGCGCTCCGGCCATGGCAGAGGCCGACAGCCAAAGGACGAGAAGGCCACTTCCAATGAACGCGATGCTTGTTCGCATGGGTTGGTTAGCTCCTTTCAAGTGGTAGACAGGCACACTTTGCACCGGCTTCAAAGAAAACGCCATGTGGGGAATCGGGATGAGATTGCCTTTCGCGCAAGGGCAGGTCTCTTCGACCTCCTGGTGCGTGGACGCCCCGAGGGCGCTACGGCGCTGTGATGCGCGGGGTGGCCGAACCGTCGTGGCAACTGTTGCACGCCCCGGAGGAACTAGATGTGATGGGCATCTGGAGCTCGCCGTTGGCGTTGCGTACCCGAATGTCGGCCCCGGCCAGGTTGAGACCCGAGCCAGAGTAGTAGAAGTTCCCATTGCTGCCCGAGAAGACGGAATAGAATTGGCCGCCGGTGAGCTTGATCCCGACCTGTACACTGGAAAGACCCTTGCCGGTGGAATCGTAGACGGTCCCGCCGAAGGCAAAGCCGTGGCTGTGACACGAACTCATGCAGTTCTGTCCCGGGTTCATTCCGCTGCTCCCTACCGTGGCCTTGTACGCCGAGGGCCAGAACGACGCCGTCGAGGCTCCCGTACCCGTGCTGCCGCCAGCACCACTGCCACCGGCTGCGCCGGTGGCGCCTCCCGTGCCCGTGCTGCCACCCGTGCCCGAGCTTCCGCTACCACCTGCGTTGCCCCCACTCGCGGTTCTGCCACCCGAGGCTGCGCCACTACCACCGCCGGTCCCGCTCGCGCCTCCGCTTCCAGGCGTGCCGCCAGAGGCAGTGCTGCCTGCCGCGCCTGTGCTGCCACCAGCGGCAGTGCTGCCTCCGGTTGCTCCTCTGCCACCCGCGCTCGTAGCTCCCCCGGCGCTCGTCGCTCCACCCGCGCTTGTCGCTCCACCCGCGCTCGTAGTTCCAGCCGCGCCGGTCGTCGAACTCGTGGTTCCCCCTGCGCTCGTGGTTCCGCCCGCACTCGTGGTTCCACCTGTGCCCGTCTCTCCACCGACGCTCGTCGCTCCGCCTGTGCTCGTCGATCCGCCAGAGCTTGGCGAGACACTGGAGCCTCCCGATGCCTGTGTCGTTGTCAGGTTGCCACCACCCGATGCCCCACCGCTGGAGCCGCTCAGCGCGGCGTAGGGATCAGGTCCGGTGCCATCAGACGAGCAACCAGCCGCGTATCCTGCGGCGGCAATCAGCATTCCAAGGATCCACGTGTGCCAAGTTCTCATGTTTCCTCCAATTGGTTCCTGGTTCCTGGTGGAAAAAATTTGCCCTCGCCCATCGGTTCCTCTGTCATCTCTGCGGCAACTTCTTGTGAGTGTAGCAACGCATCCCGACTATGTCACTAGGATTAGTGTATTTGTGCTTTGGTTTCATCTCAATCTTCCTTTCTTGGATTCCATGGCGTAACGCGCCACTATGTCCAAGAGCCCGAAGTTTCTAGCTCTGTGTGACATTGATCGGCGCCGAAGAGGAACCGGCCGTGCTTCTCGTCATCGCAAACACTCCCAAAGACCCGCTGGCCAGGACGCAAGCAGCCCGGCTCGTTGGTCTGCCACCTGCTGACTTTTCGCGCAGGCTAGCCGGAACCCTGCCGCGCGTACTGCTGGCGGCAGCCCCGGTCGATCAAGTCGCGGCCCTTGTGGACGGGTTCGAGTCGCTTGGCTTTGCCGCGTTCACGTGCGACCCGGCGACCGCGCCAAGCGACGAGGACCGGTTGTTGGTCCGGGGCATTCGCGTGGAGGCAGGTGCCCTGGCGTTCCTGGACGGAAAGGGCGAAGCTCACCCCTGTTTCGGGACCGCTGTGTCGCTGATCCAGCGTGGCGTGCGTGTGAGCACGACCAGCGAGACAGTCAACACTACTGAGCGCCGTCTCGACATTGGCAAAGCGGTTCTGACCGGAGGCCTCATGTTGACCAGCAAGATCCAGAAGCAGTCGGTTAGAACCGAGGAAACTCGCGAGGCCTTTCTCTTGCTACAGCGAAACGATGGACAGCCCGACGCGATCATCTACGAACGGCGAGTCGACTATCGCTTTCTGGGCGCTGATAAGCAGCCAGCCAGCTACGCCAACCTGGAAAAGACGCTGGCTCGCCTGCGCAACCTGGCGCCCACTGTTCCCGTCGACGACCGCGCGACAAGGCCGGGTTTCGTGAGCGGCTTGCCCCTCACCTCGTCCGACCCTGTGGATCTGGCGCTGCACCTCATCACGCTGGCCCGCACCCGCGGGTTCTGACCCGTCAGGAAATAGCTTCCCTGAAGATCTTTCGCGACTCTCCCACGTTCAACTCGGCAGGAGGGTTGCCATGAAGATGAACTCGATAGGCTCTTTTGTTCGCTCAAGTCGCATTGCGCTTAGCGTGGCTGGGTTCGTGGCCTGCGCGGCACCGACCCGCAACGCGGAAAGCCGACCGCTGCGGCCCGAGGCTGGAGGGTATCAGGTCGAAGTCTTGGTGGATGGAGCGCCCGCACAAACCTTCTGGCACGATGGTGAGACCTTTGTGCTCGGCCACCTGGGCGACCGCTACACCATCCGGGTGAGCAACCACACCGGCCGCCGCGTGGAGGCGGTGGTTTCTGTCGACGGCCGCGACGTCATCGACGGCAAGCCAGGTGACTTTGCCAGAAAGAGCGGGTACCTGATTCCCGCCTGGGGTCAGGTCGAGATCGACGGCTGGCGGCTCTCCCAGGCGCAAGCCGCGACCTTCAGGTTTTCGTCGGTCGCCGATTCGTACGCCGCCCGCATGGGCAGCGCGCGCAACGTGGGCGTCATCGGCGTGGCGATCTTCCCAGAACGCCTGTACCGGCCGCCACCGCGTCCCATCTATCCCGCCATCCCCTATCGCTATGACGAGGAACGCCGCTTTGATGGCTACGGCAGCAAGGATGCTCTCGGCGCCGCCCCGGCTCCTCCCAGCAGCGCCGCTGCGCAAGCGCCGTTGGCGGACAAGGCGCCGTCTGAGGCCAAAGCCGAACGTGGGGCTGGCGAAACGTACGCTCCGCGTCGCTCGCGTCCTGGCCTGGGCACCGAGTTCGGCGAGGCGGTTTCGTCGCATATCCGCGAGGTCGAGTTTGTTCGTGCCAACCCCGGCGACCCGGCCGCGGTGCTGGGCCTGCGCTACAACGATCGCGCCGGACTGATTGCCATGGGCATCGATGTGGACGGCCCCTGGTGCTGTTCGGACGACTCCAGCTTGCGTCGCACGGCCGATCCGTTTCCCGTGTCACACACCCGCTATGCCCGGCCCCCCTCGGGTTGGCAGCAGTATTATTGATTGATGAACTGTTGATGGACTTGGGCAAGGCGGCAGTCACCTGTAGACTGTCGTCTTGCCCATGACCGATGAGGATCTCATGGCTGCCTACCAGAAAGGCGACCTTGCCGCGTTCGGCGAGTTGGTGGCACGCCATGAGAAGCGTTTGTGGAACTTCCTGCGGCGTTTCGTGCGGGACAAGGCCACCGCCGAGGATCTTCTGCAAGAGGTTTTCCTGCGCGTGGTGAAGAGCGCGGTGGAATGGCAACCCTCGGCCAAAGTTTCCACCTGGCTCTTCACCATCGCGCGCAATTTGTGCACGGACCAGGCCCGGCGGGCCGAGTTCCGCCAGACCGAATCACTGGATCAGGCCAAGGCCGGGGAGGAGGGGTCGGGCTTGCGGAGGATCGATCGGATAGCGGCGAATTCGGGCGATGCGGAGAAGGAGGCCATGGGCCGCGAGGTCGCGGCGCTGGTCGACCGCGCCGTGGGCGAGTTGCCAGTGGAGCAACGCGAGGTCTTCCTGATGCGGGAGGTGATGGAGATGTCGTTTGCGGAGATCGCGGCGCAAGTGGGCGCCAACGAGCCCACGGTCAAAAGCCGCATGCGCTATGCCCTGCAACGATTGCGGTCCAGGCTGGGCGAGTTGCGCGAGGCAACCGGAGCGGGCGCAGGTGCCGCGGCCGCCGAGGGGACGCCATGAAGTGTGCTGATGTCTCTACTCTCTTGGTCGATTTCCTCTATGAGGAGATGCCTGCAGAACAGCGCCGCGAGTTCCTCGCGCATGTCGATGGCTGCGCCTCGTGCAGCGCCGAGGTGAAGGCCATGGCTTCGACCTTGGGACATGCGCGGGCGGCCCTGCGCGGGCCGCTGTCCGAAGAGCCGCCAGCGGGAGTGCGAGCACGGATGCTGCAGGCTGCTGAAGCAGCCTCAGTGGCCAAGGAGCCTGACAGCGCCAAGCCACGGCGGGCACCCCAGCCTCAGGGCTTCTTCGCGCGCCTGTGGAAGACGCCCTGGCTGATTCCCGCGCTAGGCGCCGCTGGCGTGGCCACCGTGGTGTTGCTAGTCAGGGTCATCAAGAACCCGCAGGTGTTTCCGGAGCAGAGGCCGGCTGCAACTGAAATCCTCGAGCAGCCTGCGGCCGCGCCAGAAGGTCTGCAGCAGGCCCAGCAACCAGCCGAGGCAGAGCCCAAGCCGGCATTCCCTTCACCCGCGGCGCCGGTGCTGGCCAAGAAACCGATCGCCGAATCTGATAGCGACTTCTATGCCGAGCGAAAGCACGCAGCTAGCAAGCCCCACGCAGCGGAGCACGCACCCAGCAAACTCGGCACGGCTGGGCGACGACTTACCGAACTCTCCGATGAAGCTCTGGGTGGGGCAGGCGAAGCCCTAGCGCGGGCTCCCGCCGGCGCAGCCACAACGGCCAAGGGAGGGTTCCGAGCTGCCGCGCCCAGCAAGGCGCCCACAGCCGCTATCGCCACCCGGCAGCCGGCGACACGTGTCGAGAAGGATGAAAGCATCCTAGATCATGCGCCGAAGCCTCTGGCCGAGGGCAGAAGTGGCGCCATCGGCGCGGGTGCTGGTTCGTCAGCCCGTTGGGCTGAACCGCCACCTCCACGCCCCGCCGCGGCGCCTATCGCTGCCGCGCCTTCGCCGCGCGTTGCGGAGGCGGCACCGGCTGCCTTTGCTGCAGCACCTGCCCCTGCTGAGACAGCGCCAGCCAAGAAGACGAAACGTGCTCCGGCACTTGAGGACCAACTGGAGAGCGCCCCGCAAGAGTCAGTTCGCGCGCCCGAGCGGGCCAAAGCCCAGGCGCCCATGCCTCCGGCTAGCCCCGCCGCCCGGGCCGAGGCGCCGGCGGACAAGAAGAAGGTCAGTGAGAACAAGGATTCCATCTCCCTGGAAGAACGCGTGCGCAAGGCTGAGAAACTCTTTGCTGAGAAGAAATGGGCCGAGGCTGCGGCAGCCTTCCGCACCCTGATTGCCCAGGCTCCCTCCCACCCGGCGGTGAAGACCTGGCGGGAACGCTTGGCTACGGCTGAGGGGGCAGAGGAACAGGGGCGCGCTGCCAAGGCCAAGAAGGCGTCGACTAACGATGCCCTGGATGGGTTGTAGCCCGAGGCACACAACTCCGGCCACGGCCACGACCACGACCTCATGCGGCTATCTCAGAACCACGATGCGCGTCGCTTGACCAGGGCGAGTCCAGGCGCTATCGAACTGGCATCGTGCTTTCGCCTCGCCGATTCCCATTCTTTGCCCTGACCACTCCCTTGCTCCTGCTCGCGGTGCCCCGCGCGGCTCTCGCTTGGGAGGCTAGCAGCGATGCTTCCGGCACCATCGAGATCCGCGATGGCGGCAAAGCCATGGCGAGTTTCTCCCCCAAGACGCCGAAGGAAAGGCGCGGCCAGCCCATCGTCCGGCATGTCTTGGTGAACGGCCACCGCATTCTGGAAGTGCGCACACCCATCCTGGCCGAAGGCCCCAAACGCGAGGAGGTCTGGGTCGCCGAGCTTCCCGGCAAGAACGTCATCTGGTGGGACGAGGCTGGCGCACACGACATCGACGGCGAGACCACACAAGAGATCGTCGTGACCGAGAAAGGCATCGCGGAGTTTCAAACTGCCGCCCGCCTGTATCGTTGCGACGGCGCGCCCGCGCAGTTGTTCCGGCGGGCCTGGGATTTCGCCGGCCATCGTTTCAGTCCCGAGCCCCCTGCCCTGCCGCCGACCGCACCTTCTACCATCAAGGCCCACCGGGGTGACGCGCAGATGCCGCCAGCAAAACCCTTGGGTGGCTTCCACTTTCACGCGGTTTCCAGTTCCGCCGGGGCGCAGGGCGATGCGCGCCGCCTGTCCGCGCCCACCGCGGTCAATGACGACGATCCCTCCACGGTGTGGACCGCAGACGCCCACCTGGGCCGGGGTGAATTCTTCAGCGCGCGTTCCAGCGCGGGATTTGCCCTCACTGGCCTTCGAATCCTGACGGGTGACACCCGGAATGCGCAGACATTCGCTGCCTCTGCCCGGCCCCGCCGCCTGACCCTGCTCTTCGGTCGCGGCGCGGAGCAGAGCCTCGACGTCGATCTGGTCGAGGATTCGGACGGCGGCGGCAAGCGGTTTCGCCAGCCGTTCTGGATCCCCTTGCCCAAACCGCTAGCCGCGAGCTGCGTGACGGTCATGGTCCGCGAGGTCAAAGCCGGCCACGCAGCGATGGCCATCGCTGACATTGACGTCATAACCGAGATCGACGGGCCGCAAGCTGTCGATCGTCTGGTGGCTGACCTGGCTGCCGGCACTTCTTGCGAAACCCGCCGGCCGTTGCTGGTTTCAATCGGCCCGGCCACACTCGACAAAATCACGTCCGCGCTGGCCCAGGCCCCACCAGGACAGGGCCGTGCCTGTCTCATCGAGACCCTGGGCGCTTTCATGCCCTCGCCCACCGCGACCGACTCGCAGCCGATCACCGGACAACCGGCGTTGGCTTCTGCGCTAGCCGCTGCCCTGGTCGCCGCGACGCCCGACGAAGAGAAGCTGGTGTTCGCTCTTCTCGCTCGCCTGCAGGAGCCACCCCTGCCCGCGATCGCCGCCCTCCTCGCTGACCACGACCGCAGCGAGCCGGATCGGTTGCGCGCGGCGCGGGCGTTGGCGCTACTCGCCCAACCCGAAGCCCGGCGGGCTTTGCTGGCCGCTCTGGGCAAGGGCTCGCCCTCCCTGCGCGCCGGCTTGCGCGAGACTGCCGCAGGCGCCAAGCCTCCCTTGGCCCAGGCCGCTCTCGCTGCCCTGGCGCCGGGATCGGCACCAGCAAGGCGTGCCGACCTGCTCTTCGTACTCGCAGCCGCAGCCACGCGCGAGCCTGAGCAGGTCGCTGCTGCGGTCGACGTCTTGCGCGCCACCCTGCACGACGGGGCCAGCTTCGAAGAGCAGGCCCGCGCCATCCAGGGACTTGGCATGATCCGCAGCGCCGCCGCGACGGCCGAACTAGTGGCCTTCCGTGCCCGAGCTTCGGACAGTGTGCTCCGCTTCTTCGCTACCCGCGAACTGGCGGGCATCAGTGGTCCAGAGGCCGGGCCGGCTTTGCGCGCAGCCCTGCTCGACCGCGATCCGCGCGCGCGCGAGGCCGCGGCGCTGGCCTTGGGCCAACGCCATGACAAATCGGTTGCCCGGGACATTATCGATGCGGCCAAGCAGGAACCCTGGCCTGGGGTGCGTCGAGCTGAAGTGACAGCGCTCGGTGACCTGTGTGTGCCTGAAGGCAACAACCTTCTGCTGCGCGCCTACCAGAAGGATGTGCAAGACGTCCGCATGGCGGCGCTGGTCGGGCTGGCCCACTGCCGTGACCGCCGTGCCTCCGCCCTGATGCTACACGTGCTCAAGCGCCTGCCCGAGAGCGCCGACATGCGCTCGCTGGCCGCGCGCCTGCTGGCCGACATGAAGGACTCGCGGACCGTGGGGCCTATGGCCGAGGTTCTAAAGCGCCTGCAAAGCGAATCGCAATCCGACTTGTCCTTGGAAGGCACGGTAACCGAGACCATGATGGCACTGGCCGCGATCGGCGGAAAGGAGGCCGTGGCTGCCGCCACGGGCTTGCTTGCGGATCCCCGCCCCTCGCTGCAGAAGGCGGCCGTGCAAGCGCTGGGCAGGCTGTGCGATCCCGGTCCGGGCGCCGCGGCCCTGCGCACGGCCGTGCAGAGCAAGGACGAGTCGGTTTCCGTCGCCGCCGCGATGGCCACAGAGCACTGCCGGAATTTGCACTGAACTGTGCGCTGCCAAGAGAAAACCTCGATGGATCAGCTACAAGATCTCCAGGCCCAACTCCGCCAGTTTGTCGCCGAGCGCGACTGGCAGCAGTTTCACGATCCTAAGAACCTGGCCATGCTGCTCGCCTCTGAGGCGGGCGAACTGCTCGCCGAGTACCGCTGGGTGCCGAATGACCAGGCCGACGCGGCCTCGCAGGAGGGAGAGCGGCGTGCGCGTATCCTGTCCGAGGTCGGCGACGTTGGCATTGCGCTGCTGCTGCTTTGCCAGCGCATCGACGCCGATCCCGTGGCAGCGATGCGCGCCAAGCTGGAAATCAACCGGACCCGGTATCCCGCCGATGTGGTGCGCGGGAAATCGGATCGACCGCCTCTGAAGTAGGACAAAGCCACTGGCGCCTCCTCGCGATGGTCAGCGAGCACCAGACATCGGACGTCCAGCCGCGGTCAACTAGCCCCTATGCCCGGCAGTCGGCACACCGCGAGGCGAGTGCTGCCGTAGGCATCTGCGGTGATACGTGCGCCGGCTTTCGTTCGACTAGGGATCGATGCGATCGGATGGATGCGGCGGGCGGACCTTGGTCTTCGGACACGACGCCTTGTTGCCGAGGTCGCACGCGCGTTGCCACAACGCCTCCGCCGGATCCCAGTCCGCATGAAGATTCCAGATCAGGTCGCCGGCGGTCGCGCCCGCCCGCCGATCGCCGGAGGTACATGCGCTCTCGAGGTGACTCATCGCCCCCTACCCCGAATTCCCAGAGCCCATCGCGCAGTTGACCCCGGCGCGTGGTTCGTGTCAGAAATCTCGATTCCATGATCAAGTATGCGCATGTTCAAGAATGGGTAGACGCGATGGCCACCATGTGCCAGCCGGACAGCATCCACTGGTGCGACGGTGGCGATGAGGAACGACAGCGTCTCACCGCCCAGGCCACCAAGACCGGCGAGCTTGTCCAGCTCAATCAGGAAAAGCTGCCGGATTGCTATTTTCACCGGACGGCGGCCAATGATGTGGCACGCACCGAACACCTAACCTACATCTGCACCAGTTTCCAGGGCGACGCCGGGCCAACCAACAACTGGATGAGCCCACGCGAGGCCTATGGCAAGGCGCGCGGCTACTTCACCGGCGCCATGAAGGGCCGCACCATGTACGTGGTGCCTTTTGCCATGGGCCCGGTTGGCTCGCCCTTTTCCAAGATCGGCGTCGAGCTGACTGACAGCATCTATGTGGTGCTCAACATGCGCATCATGACCCGCATGGGCAGCGAGGTGATGGATGCACTTGGCCCCCAGGGCGAGTTCACCAAGTGCCTGCACAGCAAGGCTGACCTCGATGTCAACCGCCGCCTGATTCTGCACTTTCCCGAGGACAACGCGATCTGGTCCGTGGGCAGCGGCTACGGCGGCAACGTTCTGCTCGGCAAGAAATGCCTCGCCCTGCGCATTGCCAGCGTGCTGGCCCAGCGTGAAAAATGGCTGGCCGAGCACATGCTGATTCTCGGCATCGAGGAGCCCAACGGCCGCATCCAATACGTCGCGGCGGCGTTCCCCAGTGCGTGCGGCAAGACCAACCTGGCCATGCTGCTGCCGCCCGAAGGGCTGAAGCAGAAGGGCTACCGTATTTGGACGGTGGGCGACGACATTGCCTGGATGAAGGTGGACACCGACGGTCGCCTCTGGGCAGTCAACCCGGAGATGGGCTTCTTTGGGGTTGTGCCAGGCACCAACTCGCGCAGCAACTCGGTCGCGATGGCCACCATCAACCGTGGCACCATCTACACCAACGTGGCGCTCAAGCCCGACGGCACGGTGTGGTGGGAGGGCCACGACGATCCGCCCCCGGCTGAGGCCCTGGACTGGCAAGGCCGACCGTGGAAACCGGGCCTGAAAGACAAGGACGGGAACGCGGCTCTGGCCGCCCACCCCAATAGCCGTTTCACTGCGCCCTTCACCAACTGTCCGACCCACTCCTTCCGTTACAACCAGCACCACGGCGTGGCTATTGATGCCATCATCTTTGGCGGACGCCGCGCCAGCTTGGCGCCCCTGGTTTACCAGGCGCTGGACTGGAACCACGGCGTGTATGTGGGCGCCAGCATGGCCAGCGAGCGCACCGCGGCCCAAGTCGGCGCCCTCGGCGAGGTCCGGCGCGACCCCATGGCCATGCTGCCCTTCTGCGGATACAACATGGCGGACTACTTCGGGCACTGGCTGGACATGGGCTCACGGGTCAAGTACCAGCCCAAAATCTTCCATGTGAACTGGTTCCGCACCGACGAGAAGGGAAAGTTTCTCTGGCCCGGCTTCGGCGAAAACCTGCGTATTGTAGAGTGGATCCTCGCGCGCTGCCGCGGGGATGTCCAGGCCGTGCAGACACCCATCGGCTACGTGCCCAACCCCAACGACATCGACATGACCGGTCTGAGCATGCCCAATGGGGCGATGGACAAACTGTTCGCGGTGAACTGCAAGGACTGGGCGGCCGAAGTGGATGCGGTGGGGAAGTTCTTCGACGGGTTCGGCACCCGCATGCCGGAAGAGATGTGGCGCCAGCATGAGCTCTTGCGCGGCCGGCTTCTAAAATAGACATCTTTGCCAACCCCAAAGTATCCGAGTGGCCCCGGAATCACGACCCTGGGGCGGGAGGCAACGTTGGGGGCGGCGCGGGAGAAACTGGAGGCGGAGTCGGGACGAGCACCGGCGCGGGCGGCGGACCGTGGCCACTCTGGCTTTCGATGGAGCTTCTTGGGATCGAGTAGAAGGTCCCACCTCTTTCGCGAAAAATCACTCGGTAGGGGCCTTCCTCGACGATTGTGCCGTCAGCGTCCACCTCAGCTGTTTGCGCGCCGCCGCTGCCCTCGTTCAGCCGGAAGTGGAGATGGTGCTGGCTTCCGGTCGCACAATTCATCCCTCCCATGCAGAGGAGGGCCAGCCCAATCATTCTCACGTTCTCGGCCACGCCCTCGGCCAGCGCCATACGATAGCGCGCAGCTCGGTTGGCGGCCCACAAACTGATGGCCTTCTCGTCCTCAATCTGCCCGACCCTATCCGATCGATAGTAGACCGTCGTGGCTGCTGCCGGGTAGCCCGAGCCTCCCTGTTCAAAGAAGCTGAATCCGGTCTTCACTAGCAAGGTGGAACTGTCCACCGAGAGCAGGAAGTCACTTACCATCCTGAGCAAGCTGTGTTGAACGAGTTCGTCGGAGCTGGGGTCTTCCGAGGGCGCGGGTTTGCCTTCAAAACCGATCGACTTGAGCCACGGGACTTGCTTCAGCATTGGCTCCAGGACATTCCACAACATCCACTGATAGTTGACGTCCTGGCTTTGCGCATGCAAGGGAAGGACCATCTCCTCTGCGGCATTCCGGCGTCCGCGGTTCACGCTGCTGCTGATCACCCCGCCCATCAACCCCAGACCTCCGTGGTGCGATGACCTAACCCAGGTGATCTTGACCTGCCGTTCGGGGATGTAGCTCCGCGACAGGGTTGCGCGGACCTTGGTGAGCTGTGCAGGATCGAGTGTGGGCCTGGCGCTGACGATCCCGCATGCTGAAGGAAGCAGCCCAAGCAGGGCAGTGATGAGCGTGCCGTAGCACCGCCGGGAGTGATGGTACATGGGTCTTCTCCTGATAGAGGTGTCGACTGACCTGCGCGCAGAACATGCAGACCCTAGGTCGTTTCACACGCAGTGCCAAGCACCAAGTGACGGGACCTTTCAACCTCCTGGCGTCCCAGCTCGCGACCAGCTTCAACGTCAAGAAGGAGGGTTGTCGGCGAGTCCGTGCGCAGGGTTTGCGGCAGACCGCCTCGGCCATGCTTGCTTATGCTTACCTGTAAAGGTAGACTGCTTCTATGGACAGATCGCGTTTGGGCGGACTCGCAAGATCTCGGGCGCTCGCGCCGGAAGAGCGCTCGCGCATCGCTAGGCGCGCGGCCAAGGCACGCTGGGCGCGACACAGGGCAGGTGTGCTGCAGATCTCCCAGATTCGTGCGCTGGTCAAGAAGGCACTGGTAGATCTCGACGCCAGAGCCTTCCTTTTTGGTTCGTATGCTCGCGGTGAAGCCACACCTCATTCCGATATCGACATCATGGTGATCAAGAAGAAGCCGGTCGAGAACTGGCTGACGGAAACGGCCGCCCTGCGCCGCCTCATGCGCTTCGGGAGGAGCCTCGATCTCATCGTCGAGGACGAGACTTCTTTCGCCCGGTGGAAAAGCGAATACGGAACGATTCAGCACGAGGTTGCAAGGGAAGGCATTCGCCTTGTCTAGGGCGGTTGCCAAAATCTTGCGGAAGAAGGCTCAAGGAGATTTCAATGCTGCCGTCGTGCTCGCGAACGCTGATCCCCCCATGGATGACGAGACGGTTGGCCTTCACCTCCAGCAAGCTGTCGAAAAGGCGGCCAAGGCTCTGATGTCCCGGAAAAACATCAAGTACCCGTTCGCGCACGACATCGACACCCTCTTGCAGATATTAGCCGCAGCAGGCTGTCCGGTTCCGGGGCAATTTTCCGAATTGGACACGCTCACCCTCTTCGCCACTCAAGCTCGGTACGAAAGGGTTGTCCCGCCCGGCTCATTCAATCGTGCGGCGTTCATCGATCTCGCTCGCGACTTCCTGGCGTGGACCGATTCGTCGACACCAGCGCGCGGTCCGCATCATTGAGCTTGTCAGCCGCATTGCGCGCCAGGCTGGTCAGGCCGTGCCTTCCAGTCCGCACGATGGCCGAGAAGAACTGCTCCTGCAGCGCTTGGTCCAGGCCCAGGGGCCGGCCCAGCCCCGCTCCCACGTCGGCAAAGCCGGACTAGGGACTCAGCCGAGGGGTTGCCAGCACGGTTGGACCGCCGTACCCTTACCTCATGCCCATCCCAGTGGAGAAGTTGACCGAGGAGATGCTTGCACTGCCCGCTGACGCGCGGGCGCTGTTGGCCGATCGTCTTGCGGAAAGCCTTGACCCACTAGCGGACGATGAAGTCCGCGCCTCCTGGGCGGCAGAAGCGGTTCGCCGTCGTGACGAGGTACGGTCTGGCAAGGTAGAGGCAATTCCGGGAGAGATTGCTGCCACGCAGGTGAGAGCCCTTCTTCACAAATGAAGCACGCATTTCACCCGGATGCGCTGGGGGAGTACGTTGCAGCAGCTGGTGCATACGAGGAACGCCAGCCGGGGCTTGGGAATCGCTTCATCCAGAGTGTCGAGGGGGCAATCGAGAGCATCTGCCAAGCACCCGAACGCTGGACGCTTTTGGAACAGGATGTCCGTCGAAGACTGACACGGGTGTTCCCCTACGCGATCCTGTACACAGTTGAGGAACGCCACGTGCTCATCGTCGCAGTGATGCACTGTCACCGGAAACCTGGCTATTGGCGCACCCGTATGGGGCCAACCGGATAGCGCGGTGGTTGAAGGCATGCTCTACGGGCACCCCCACTGCGAGATCACGGGCGCGGCCATCGAGGTCTAGCGGTTCCTCTGATGGCACCCTTCCTGCGGACTGACACATTTCTGAATCAAGCGTCTGGCACCTATCTCGGCGGGCCGGTTTTGAAGTGTCCACAGCTGGCCGGATTTGAGGTGTCCACCGAGGGGAGAGCACCATGAAGATAGTCAGCCGAAAGGATATGGAGTCGACGGCATTCGAGAGTGCTTCGCTGTTTCTGGTGATGGCTGTTCTTTTGATCGGTTGTGCAGGAGGCGGGTTGCGCGGAAGCGGGATGGACAGCGCTTCAGGCGAAGGTGGCTCGTCCCTTGGCGGTGACGTCGGCCTGGGTGGAACAAGCACTGGCGGAGTCGGGGGCGTCTCATTGGTCGGAGGTGCCAGTGGCGCCGGTCAAACGAAAGGTGGCTCGGGCGGTCACTTCAGCCTAGGTGGACCAAGCGCCGGAGTCGGGGGCGCCTCATTGGCCGGAGGCGCCAGTGGCGCTGGGCCCGCTCCCAGCGGCGGCGCGGTCTCCCAGGGGGGCGAAACGGTCACCAGTCAAGGTGGTCGAGCAAGCGACGGCGCAGTTCCGGCTTCGCCCGATGCCCCGTGCGACACCGCGGCCCTCTGGGCTGCTATTACGTATCGTCCCAACCCATTCACCTCCTGTTTCCCCACCCGAGACGGGGATCGCTGGTGGTGGGAGGTCGTTCTGGATGACGAGGGCCGCGTGATTGACAACACCGGGCTCCTTGGCGCAGGCAAACAGGCGTGGCTAGATAGCCTAGCCAATGAGCGGTGGCCCTGCTTGGCGGGCCAGACGCTTCGCTACACGTGCGAGACCGCTGGCTGATCGACGCTGGCCGAAGCAGCACCGAGCCAAGCGCGAGGGGCTACCTGGGACGTGTGCGCATCAGCCGAGAGATGTCGTTGGTGTAGCGGCCCTTCGGGTGTCGTTTGAAATACGAGTAGGCTTCCGCGCGCGCACGCGCATCTATGCCTTGCTTCAACAGCGTCGCTTCCTCCGAACGCTTTCCGTCCGTGCCCGCGTCTCGACTTGGAATCGGGAGCTCCGGTTCGGGCCGCTCTGCGTCTGGACTTCGAACGACAGGAACGAGGCGGGGCACGGCCAGTCCAGCAGAAGCCGGCAGATGACGCCCTATCGAACACGCGGGATAGTCTACTCCATCCCGCCCTGGTCGACGTCCCGTCAGCTCAGCCAGTCCCCGCCGTCCCCCGGTTCATACGGAGGAGGCCGTGCACGATAGGGGTTGGCATGCCCACTGGCTACTTGGGTAGCTTGGCCAGCGCCTGCTTGAGAGCCTCGTTCTTGCTGTCGATCTCCAACCCCCGCTCGAACATGTTGCGCGCCTTGGGCAGTTCGCCCGCTTCCTGGTGCAGCTTGCCGAGCGCGAAATAGATCTGCGCCTTGCCCAGGCCTACTGCCTTTTCGTCGAAGCTCTGCAAGAGCAAAGTCCGGTAGTACTTGCGCGCGTTTTCGCTGTCATTCTGCGCCGACGCCAGGTTGGCCAGCGCAGCCAGGGTAGTCGCTTGCGTGGGATCGATCTGGTACGCGGCCAAGAAACGCTGCTTGGCCATGGCCAAATCGCCCCGTTTCTCGGCGAATCCGCCTAGCAGAAACTGCAAGCGCGCCACATTCTTGGGCTGCTTGGCCCGGGCGAACTGCTCGGCCAACTGCGAGAGCGCGAATTCGCCCTCATCGACTCGACCAGCCGCAATCAGCGCGGTGCCCAGTCTTTCCTGTACCGCCACGTCCCCAGACGACAGGCTGAGCAGCCGTTCCAGCGCGGCCACCGCCTGCTCCGGTGCGGCCAACGGCCCAACGTACAGGGATGCGATTTCTGAGAGCAGTGCCTTGCGCTTGCCTTCGTCAGTCTCCAGCCCTTCCCGCGCCTCCAACAGCTTCACCAATTGACCTGGGTTGTTCGCCGCTCGCGCCATCTCTTCCAAGGCCACTACCGCGGCCAAACAGGTGGGATCCTGGTCCAAGGCCGAGTGGTAGAGAGCAGAGACCTGGTCGGCAGCGGCTCCGCTGGCCGCCCGCACCTTGGCCATCCGGCACAGGAGCATCGCCCGTTCTTGCGGCGAGGCAGCGACCTCTGTGGCTTTCTGCAAGGCTTCGCCCGCCTCGGCCCAACGTTCTTCGCTCTCATGGATCTGCGCCACCGCGAGCAGCGACGGGAAGTGACGGGGATTGCGCGTCAGCACGGCCTCCAGGGCCTGCAGCGCACTGTCCGCGGCGCCCAGCTTCTCGCCCCAGATGCTGGCGACAGCAACCCGACAGGCCAGTTCCGCCTCGGCGTGGCCCGCGCCGGCTTCGATCTCAGCCCGACGCTCCAGCACGTCGATGAGCTCGTGCCAACGCTCGAGCGAAGCCAATATCCGCTCGGTTTCGGCGAAAGCTTCGCGATTTTCGCGATCGGCATCCAGCACCTGGTGCAGGTACACCAGCGCGCGGTCCGCATCATTGAGCTCGTCAGCCGCATTGCGCGCCAGGCGGGTCAGCACGGGAACCGAGTCCAGGCCACTCTTGGCCGACAACTGACGCAGCAACGCCTCCTCGAGCGCGGTGAAATCGCCGCGCTTCTCCTCGACGTCAGCCAGGGACGCGAGCGCGACCGGGTCTTCTGGTGCAAGATCGAGCGCCTCGCGGAAGGCTGCTGCCGCGCCATCGAGGTCGGCCAAGGGCCCGGCCTTGAGCGTGCCGATGCGCACGTAGAGCGCCGCACGCTGGGCATTGTCTTCGATCACCTGCGACTTGTCGGTCAGGGCCTCGACCAAACCATCGAGCTTGCCCGCCTTCTCATACAGGCGCGCCAACTCGTCGAGGGCCTGCAGGTTGGACTCATCGCCCTCACGCCCCGCCTTCCAGGCAGCGATGGCCAGCGCGACATCGCCACGATCTTCGTGCAGCCCGGCAGCCTCAGCAAAGAACGTCAACCGGCTCGTCGGATCCAGTTCCAGCGCCCCACGCTGCTCCAGGATCGCAGCCAGGTGCTGCCCATCAACCCGGTGACGATAGAGCGCCTCCAACGCCTCCAGTGCACCGGAGCTTTCCGGTTCAACTTCCAGGACCCGCGTATACAGTCGCTCGGCTGCGTTCTCATTCTCGGCGCCCTCAGCCAGCAAATACTGGCGTGCCGCCCGCATGCCGATCTCTACCGACTCTGATCCGTCAAGCGCGTCCAACACCGCCGCAAGCCGGCGAGCAGCCTCGACCGGCGTGCCCGCCCGCTCGGCCACCCGTTCGATCTGATCCGCGGTCTCGAAGGCATGTGGATCCTCCTTGAACGCGTGGCCCAAGGCATCCACTGCGCGCGGCAAATCGTCCAGTCGCGTTTCCGCCAGTTCTGCTATTCGCCGCCAGAAACCCGCCCGCTCTCCGGCATCCTCGCTGCGCGAAAGCCGCGCCTGCACCAGTGCCGCCAACTCGACAAAGTCACCGCGCCCCTCAGCCAGTGGCTCCAAGATGTCGAGCACGCTGAGCGGCGGTTCCGCGCCCGCCGCCAGTGCGCGCAGGGCTGCCAATGCCACGCCGTGGGTGGGCACGCGTTCGAGCGCGGCCCGGAAGGCGTCAATCGCACCATCGGGATCGGACAGGTGTTGCAGGCGCAGCTCGCCCAAGGCGGCCCAGGCGTCCGCCTGAGTCGGCCCGTGCAACGCAATCTCGGCCTGGCGGGCCAGCACCCCTTCCAGATCGGCGTTCCGGCCCAGCCCGCGCAGAAGGATCTCCAGGTGTCCCAGCGCCTCGGCCTCGCCGCCCGGCATGCCCGCCACCTCACGCCACAGTTCAACCGCCCGTTCCGGGTTGGCCAGCGACTGCTCGTACAATGCGGCCAGGCGCGAAGCCAGCCAGCGTTGCACCTCGGTGTCAAAGCTGTCCTTCAGACGCTCCTCATAGATCTTGGCCAATTCGGCCAGAGCCCCCTGGGCAGACGCCAGACGTTCCAAAGCTTCGCGCACGTTGGCATCGCCAGGATTCTCGGCCAAGGCGCGCGCCCAGATGGCGAAAGCCGCCGCGGCGTCATGGAGATCTTGCTCCTCCACCCTCGCCATCTCGGCTAGGGTCACCATGCGCTGGGCGGGCTCGTCCTCGCCGAGCAGACGCAGTTCGAGAAGCTCCACCAATGACCGCCATTCCTGCCCTGCCCGCAGCACCGGCTCCAGCGCTGCAATCGCGGTCGCACGCTGGTCCGCTTGGCGCGCCAGCTCCCAAAGAGCTGCGCGTGCCTTCTCATGACTCGGCGTCCGGTCGAGGATGGCGCGATATCGTACGACAGCGCCCACCACGTCGCTGAGCTCGGTCTGGACAAGCTGCGCGGCTTGCAGCGCGAGCGCGTCTCGCGTCTCGGCGCCGCTCGCCCCGCGCGTCCGAGCATCGAGCACCTCGACCAACTCGGCGTGCTTGCCCTCGCGGCCGTAGATCTGACCAATGAACTCAAGCGCCTCGGCATCGTCGGGATCGATGTCCAGGATCGCGCGCAGTTGGCTGGCCGCCTCGGAAGCGTCATGCAGTTTCTCGTCGTGAAGCTGGGCCGATTGGATGTACAGGTGACGCAACGTCACCACGTCGTGACAACCCTCGACCTTCCGCTGCAGCACCTCGGCCAAACTCGCCCAGTCGCCCAGCTCGCCGTAGAGGCGTTCGAGGGCATCGAGTGCCTCCGCGCTTTCCTCGTCGAGATCCAAGACCGAACGCCAAGCCGCGATGGCCTTTTCTGGCTGCCTGAGAACCTTCTCGTGCAACACCGCCACTCGCTTGGTCAACTGCTCGCGCTCGCCCGCCTCCACCACCACCTCGGCGTGCTTCTCCAGGGTCTCGGCCAGCTCAGCCGCACGACCCGCAGCCTCGAGAAGTCGCTCGACCGCCACAAATGCCTCCTGATGGTCGGGCCGGCAAGCGATGGTTTCGCGCCACGCCTCGATGGCCAAATCGGGTGCCGCCAACCGCTCCTCGAGAATCCTGGCCTTGCGTGCGTGCAGATCGGCGCGCAGGTCGGGAACCAAGGTGGCCTCGATGCCCTTGTCCAAGACGGCCACCAACCGTTGCCAGCCGTTGGTGGCCTCGGCCAAGCCGTCCAACTCGGCTAGCGTCGAAACATCCGTCACATCCTCGAGCCAGGCTCGTCCCAGCGCATCCAGGGCCTCGGCGCGACGACCGAGCTGAGCCTCGGCGGCAGCCTTTTCGCGCAAGGCTGCCACACGCCGAGGTGGATCCTCGACAGCCTCCAGCCGAACCTCGAGAATATCGGCCAGCTTGCGCAAGTTGCGCATGGTCCGGTAGGCCGGTTCAAGCAACTCGGCCACCCGCGCCCGCAGCTCCGGGTTTCCCAGCATTCCCTCCAACGCTGCGATCGCATTGGAATGGCCGGGGGTTCGCCCCAACACATCGCCGTACAGGTCGACCGCACCGGAGGCGCGACCAAGGCGCTTGCCTTCTACCTCGGCCAGCTCCAGGGTAATGGCGTCTTTGGCGGTGGTTTCCTCTGCCCGCGCCAACATCCAGACCAGGTGGTCGCGCAGATCTTCCCAGCGTTCCCCGGCGGCCAGAAGATGTTCGAGCGACGCGGCCGACAGGGCATCGTCGGGATCGATCTCCAAAACCGCACGCAACGAATCCACCGCCGCGCTTGCCTCCGACAGACTCTCCTCACTGATGCGGGCGCTCCGCCGCAAGAGATCGGCGCGTTCGCCGGGCGATTCGACCAGGCGCACCTGTTCGTCGAGCAAGTCGCGCAACTCTTTCCATGCCTCCCAACGCTCCAGTGCCTCCTCGAAGATTTCCGCAGCCGCACGGTTACCCGGTTGGGCCTCCAGGTAGCGCCGGTAGTGCCGGCGGGCGGCGTCGCGATCGCCCAGCTCCTGGTCATAGACCCGAATGGCGGTGCGGACCAGCGCCAGCACCTCGTCGGGGTTGGACAGCTCATTCTCTAGGAACTCATCCAGCAGCTTGCCCACATCACGCCAACGACCGAGCTTGGGCGCCAGCCGCAGCAACTGCTCCTGCGCCACCCGAACCGTGGCCCTCTCCTCGAACACGCGTCCGTACCAATTGAAGGCCTCGTTCAGATCCTCGATCTGCTCCTCGTAGACCTGGGCAATCCGCCGCGTCCAAACCAGACGCTGCTCGGGATCCTCGCTGTACTTGAGTCGCAGGCTGTCGATCCCCACCAACTCTCGCCAGGCGCCGCGTCGGATGTAGACCGGCTCCAGCAGAGTGGCGGCCGTCATGCGCGCCTCGGGATCCTCCAGCAAGTCCTGCAGGATTTTGATGCTGGGCGCGTGGTCCGGATCCCGCTCCAAGACCTGGCCCAGATACTCGAGGGCGCGCTCGCGGTTGGCCAACTCGATGCGCTGGATCTCCGCTAGGCGGAAACGCAGTTCGATGTCTTCGTCTCGGCTCTGCTCCCGCTCCAACCGCCGGTCGAGCAGGTTCACCAGATCGTCCCAGCGACGCAACTCGACGTAGAGCGCATCCAGCGCCGCCACCGCTTCCGCGTCGCCAGGCTGCAGAGTCCAGACCCGCTCCCAGGCGGCGATGGCCTCTTCTTTCCTTGCCAAGCGGACCGCCAGACTGCCCGCCTCGCGCCGCAAGGTCACCTCAGCCTTGGGCGTCTCCGCCAGGTCCGCCCGCCGCAAGATGACTTCGTAGAGCGAGCCGAAAACCTCCTGCTGACGGTAGATTCGCTCAAGAGCCGCAAGCGCGGCGTCGTCATCCGGCCGCCGCTCCGCGATGCGGTTGAAGTAGTCAATGGCCAGCGGCAAGTCGCCCAGGCCAAGGGCGTGCTCCGCGATGGCCCGCTGCAGGCGCAGGCGCGTCTCCTCGGCCAAGACGTCAGGCTCCACCGCGCGATAGAGATCGATGATCTCGATCACATGCTCGGTCCCCGGCAAGAGCGCGAGCCGCTCGTAGTTGTCGAGCAACCGGCCCAAATCGGGATCGGAGGTCCCGTCCCGAATTGCGGCGGCCCAGGTGTGCAGGGCGGCCTGCTTGTCGCCCAACTTGCGTTCCTCAATATCAGCCAGACGCGCCCGGTAGCCGGCGCGCGCCCGCGCATCCTCGGCCAGATCGATGAAAACGCGCAGGATGCGGGCCAATCGCGGTCCATCGCCCGCCGCCCGGTAGATGGGCTCTAGGGTCTCGGCCGCCGCAAAACGCAGAGCCATGTCCGAATCGTCAAGCAGGCGCTCCATCTCGGCCAGCGCATCGGCTTCGCTGGGAGCCAACTTGAGAATCTCCCGCCAACGTTCCAGCGCCTCAGTGCGCCGGCCGAGAGGCCCTTGCAGAAGCCCCGCGATTGCGCGCAACAGATTGATGCGATCCCGGTCGGCAACCGCCAGCAAGAGCAGCCGTTCCAAGATTTCCAGGTGCTCGGCCGCCGCCCCCTTGCTGTGATAGAGGCGCGCCAGTGTGCGCAGAACCTCCACGTCGTCGGGTGTGTCGTCGAGCACCGGACGGATCGTGGCAATGGCCTCATCCACATCATGCAGCTCGGTTTCTAGGATGGCAGCCATGCGGTGGCGCAACTGGTTGCGAGACGTCGCCTCGACCATGTCCGTCCGGCGGCGGAGCAGCTCGACCCGCTCACGCGCCTGACCCGACTGTTGGAAAATGCGTTCCAGGCTGTCGAAGGCCGCCGCCGCTGCATCACCCTCGCCGTCGAGCAGACTGCGGTAGGTGGCCACCGCCGCCGGAAGATCGCGCAGGGCGTTTTCTTCCAGGTCCGCGATTCGTAGACCCAGCACCGCCTGCTCGTGATGATCCTCGGCCCACCCACTCCGGGCTCGTAGTACGTAGACCAGACCCCGGATGTCCCCGGTCTCGGGATAGAGAGCCTCCAGCGCCGCAGCCGCCGCCCCCCCGGTGCGCGGGTTGCCGATGTCCAAGTCGAGCACGCGGCGCCAGGTTGAAGTGGCAGCGCTGCGATCCGCAAGTGGGCCCTGGAAGAGCCGGGCCGCACGCGACAACAAATCGGCAATTCCCGCGATATCCGAGGGATCGCGTTTGCCTGCGAGATCCTGGTAGAGCGCCTGCAGATCGTTCCAGCATCCCAGCACACCCGCTAGCCGCTCGGCCTGCTGCAAAGCCGTCTCGGACTGCGGGTCACACGCAAGCACCGCGCGCCGGGTGTCCCAGGCCGCGGCCGGTGCCTGCAGGTTGCTCTCCTGCACCTCGGCCTTGCGCACCAACAACCCAACCGCCGCCGGCCCCGCTTGCCCCTCACGCTCGACATCGAGGATTTCCACCAGGCGGGCCCAGTTTCCCGCCGCCGCGTACAACGGTTCCAGCATGATGGCCGCGCGCCGGCGCTGTTCCGGATCGTCAAGCACCCGTTCGATGAGCCCGACCGCCCGAGCGTGACCAGGCGCCATTTCCAAGACCTCGGCCAGAAGATCGAGAGCTGCGCCAGCGTTGTTGAAGCGCACCAGCGCGAGTTCAGCCCGGCGTAGCTTTAGCTCGGGCTGCTCTTCACGCGGGAGCAAGTCGGCCTCATGCACCAGCAAATCATCCAGATCCCGCCAGCGCTCGGCCGCTGCATAGTTTCGTTCCAGCACGCGACAAGCGCGCAGGTCCGTCGGATCCAACTCCTTGATCCGGCGCAGAAGCTCGGTCGCGTGGTCGCGGTCATAGAGCAACGCTTCGTCGATCTCAACCGCCTGCCACAGAAGGGTCAAGCGTTCCTTAACGTCGGGCAGGTGCTGCTCGCGCGCCTCGATCAGATCGCGCAACGCCGCCCAACGCTCGCCATCGCGCACCAGGCGCGCGAGCGCGCGATAGGCCCCCATGTGCAGCGGATCGAGTTGCAGGACCGCGTGCAGGGCCGCTTCGGCCTCATCCTTGCGAGCAGGCTGGCGCTCCTCGACCTCGGCGATGAGCATCAGGATCTCCTGCCGCAGCGATGGCTCCTCGGTCGCGGCCAGCACCTGCCGCGCCGCCTCGGCGAGGTTGGGCAGCTTGCTCGCGTCCGCGGCCAACGGCACCAGGCGTCCGCGCACCGACGGATTGGCCGGCTCCATCTCAAACACCCGCAGTACAGCACCAAAGGCGGCGGCCGCATTGGCCAGTGGGCCTTGGTACAGATCGGCCAGCAGCTCCAGATGCGCGCGTCGCTCGTTCCGGTCCGTGCTCACCGAAACCAGCGCCTCGAGCATACCCGCCCACTTGTCGAACCGTTCGGTCAACTCGTAGTAGGGCAGCAGCCGGGCTGCCACCTTGGCCAGGTCTTCGGGACGCACCGAACCGGCGGCGAACAGCCGTTCCAAGCCCTCGACCGCCTCGGCCGAGATGGGGTCAGCCTCCAAGGCCTGCAAATACGCATCGGTGGCAGCCGCCGGCTGGGCCAACGCAGTTCCCAACAGCCGGCCCATGCGCAAGAGAACCGCAACCCGCTCATCGTCGGCACACAAGCCCACCTGACGGGCGAGCGCCTCGACCAACCCACGGATATCCCCTACCGCATCCAGGACGCGCGCCAGCTCACGCACCAGGCGCAGGTTTGCCGGCTGGACCTCACAAGCCTCGCGCAGCGTAGCCACGGCGGCTTTGCGGTCACCCAGACGCTCCTCTTGCATGTGCGCCATGCGCAGCAAGATCTCAGTGCGAGCGACCGGGTCTTGCATGCGTGCCTGGCGCACGTGCTGCAGAGCAATCAGAGCGGCCCAGTTCTCGCTGCGCGTGTACAGCTTGAGCAGAGCAGTCTCGGCCTCATCGTCGCCGGGTACCAGGGTAAGGATGTGCTCGGCAAATCGCTTGAGATCGTCGGGGCGGGCGACTCGCTCACCAGTGATCTGCAAGCACCGGCGCAGAAGGGAGAGTTGCTCCTCGGAACCCGGCCGGTCCTCGCCCGAGCTATCCAGCCGGGCAGCCAGCAGGCCGAGCAATGCCTCCCACTCTTCGGCCGCTTCGCCGGTGCGTTCCAGGTCGGCACGCACGTCGGCATCGGTGGGGGCCAGCCGGTAGGCCCGGGCGCACCACTTGAAGGCCAACGACTTGGCCTCCAGTTTCGTCTCGCAGATGAAGCGCGCCCGTTCCAGGATTGCCAGGCTCTCGCCCACCGACAGAGCTGGGGTCGACTCGGGACCGAGCAGGATCTCGTAGGTCGCCACTAGGCGGCCCCAGCGTTCGGTCGCCTCGTACAATTCAGCCGCGGCCCGCGCCACCGGCCGGTTTTCCGGGTCGGTGGCCAAAATGCCCTCATAGGCCTTGAGCATACGCTCGGGCTGGTTGAGCTTGTCGCGAGCCACGTCGGCGACGCGACCGAGCAGTCGGACACGCACGGCCATGTCGGTGGTGCGTTCCGCCACCTGCGAGAACACGTCACACAGCTCTTCCCAAGCACCCCGACCCGAATAGAGCGCCTCCAGCGAATCGAAATCGCCCATCTCGGTGTAGGCATCGCGCAGGGCGCGCAGCACCCGTGGGTTCTCGCTCTGGCTGCGCCGCACGCGCGAGAGCACGTCGACCGCGGCAGCCGGCGCGCCTAGCCTCTCGAACAAGATGAGGCCGCGCTTCTCCAAGAGAGTGCACCCCTCGGGCGTCGACTCCCCGCCCGCTGCTTCGGCCAAGCGCCCAAGAATCTCCGCCAAAGCGGGCCAGCGCTTCTCGCGTTCGTAGAGGACCGACAACGCCACAGCTGCGTCGCGGTCATGCGGCGCACTCTGCAGCACCTCGTTCCACAAGGCGATGGCCTGGCGCAGATCAGCCAAACGATCGGCCGCCAGCACGGCCATCTCGGCCAGCCGGGCCTGCCGGGCACCCGCGTCCAGCAGGGGCAGCTCACGGCGTAGGAAATCCAGCAACGCGCGCCAGGAGCGTGCGCGCGTGTGGATCTCACGCAAAGTGGCCCGCGCCTTCTCCTCGCTCGGCACCAGCTCGAGCACTTTTTCTAGCGCCACCACGGCGTTGTGGTGGTTGTTGAACTTGTCCATCCACAACTGCGCCACCCGGTGGTACAGCGCCACCTTCTCGGCGGGTTCCGAACTCGCCTGCGCCTGGCGCGTCAAGATACTGGCTAGATCGCCCCAACGTCCCTGTACTTGGTAGCGCTCAGCCAACGCCGCGAGCGCCTCGGGATGGTCGGGGCGCAAGCCAAGGATGGCCACGTGGGTGTTGACCACCATCACGTCCAGCTTGAGGTGGTCGCGGTAGATGGGGATCATCTCCAAGTAGAGCGCGACCTTCTCGTCCACCGCCTCGGGCGGCAGCGATTCACAGCGCTCCTTGAGCAACTCGAGCAGCGCGTTCCACTTCTCGGTCTTGGTATAGAGCCGGCGCAAGGCGGCCACCGCCTCGGGCAACCCCGGCTTGAGGCGCTTAAGTGCCTTCCAGGTGTCGACGGCTTTCTCCAGCAACTGCGGCCGGCGCTCGGCCAACTCGGCCATCTCGATGCCGTAGCGCACGCGAGCCTCGGGGTCAGCTTCGGCCTTCTGGGCCTGGCCCAAGAGCGCGAACAACTGGGGGATCTCGTCGCGCGACAGGTGGTATTCGCGGTAGAAATCGAGCGCCGGCGCGGCCGCGGGCATGGTCTTGCGCGCCCGGCGGAAGCACGCATCGGCCTGGGCAATCTGACCCAGGCGTTTCCAATAAAGAGTGCCCAACGCGACCAGGATGGGCCCCTCGGCTACCCCACGCTTGGCGGTGCGCAGCGCCTCCTCGTAGACCGTCACCAGCTCGGCCCAGCTCTCGCGTGCGGTCAGGATGCGCGCCACGCCGTGCAGCGCGCGCTCGAGTCCGGGAGAAGCAGTCAGCGCCTCGCGGTAGTGCGCGAGGGCCTGGTCGATGCGGTTCATCTGCTCGGCCAGCCGTCCCGCCGCCGCTCGGGCTGCGGCAAGGTCCTGCGGGCTGCTCGCGGCCTCGATCCGCCGCTGGAGATGCTCGGCCAGCTGGTCGCTGCGGCCGGCCCTGCGCAGCAGACGTTCCAGCAACACATCAGCGCGGCGCTGGTGTGCATCCAGAGCGAAGCTCTTGCGCAAGAGGGCTTCGCCTTCATCGGTCAACGGGCGGTAGCGCAGATAGAGCTCGCCGGCTGCGGCCAGCAAGGGAGCTGCGGCCGGGCTGTCGCCCACTTCGTTCGCTTGCCTTACCAGCGCGTTGGCCCGCTCCTGCCAGCCGCCCTCCTCCTCCTCGAGAACCCGCTTGAACTCAACCGCCGCCGGGTGGTTGCGCGCGATCTCCAGCGCCTCGTTCACGCACGCGTGGGCCGGTTCCCACTGACACATCTCGCGGTGGAGCAGGCGCGCCTTCTCCACGAAGAGGGTGGCGCGGCGAATAGGGTCTTGCGCCCAGGCCACCTCCAGGTCGATCAGGCACAGGCAGGGCTCGACGTTTTCCCGGTCGTTGTGCCAAGCCCGTTCGGCAGCTAGCGCCACCTGAATGGCATCACGCTCGGCTGCGGTCGCATCGCCTGGTTGCAATCCGGCGAGCAGCGCCAGCGCCTGGCTGTCTTCTGGATCCGATCTCAGCGTCGCAAGTGCGGTGGAAAGGTCGTTGTTCATGGTTGCGATCCAAACCTCCCGCGCCCGGAATGAGCGACTGGTGGGGCGGGCTTCTGACTATAACCTCTTTCGGCGCGTTCAAAGTCGGAAACCCGTGCGTCTCCGACGCGTTTTGCCGCAAGCGGAAAAGGTGGGTGGCGGCGACGGGGCCAGGTCCGGATCCGGTGGCCGGTGGCCGGATCCGGATCCGGCTACTGGACCCGGACCTTTCCCGGTTCCCCCAGCCCGCCTCTCTGTGTATGCTGCCCCCTGCTTCTCCCCCACAACGGAGGTCCCCATCATGAAACCAGGGATGCATGGCAAGTTTACTCTTTTCGCGGCTTTTCTTGGCGCGATGCTTCTGCTTCCAGGCTGCGAAAGAAAGGGAGAAGGACTCAAGCCCTGTTGTGATCAGCCCGACATCCCCGCGGGTGTCGCTAAGTTCAAGATCGTGGCCGATGATGTGTCGGGCCCGGGCGACGGCCTGAAGGTGATGCTGCGCGCGGGGCTAACCCAGCCTGCCAAGCGCGACCAGATCTACGGCCCGCTCAAGGTGCTCTACGCCTACGCCATGAAACGCACGGCGCTGGAACCGATTCACGTCGAAGCCTGGCTGTATACCAACGAGAGCGCCGCCCAGGAGGGTCACGAGGCGAGCGTGATTGCCAAGGTCATCCGCGAACAGAAAGACCAGGCGCCCCGGTGTGACAACCGGGTCAAGTACGACTTCCCTGAGCAGGTAGAACGAGCGTACATCTGGAGCACCCGGGGTGAGCAGGAACTGCAAGAGGATCTCAACGACACCTGTCACATCGCCCAGAAGAAGAAGGTGGTGCGCTACGATGAGAAGTTCACCCACAAGACCACCTACACGCTCAACCCGGCCACTGCGGGGGTCGAGATCACCTATCCGTATCTGGAGATGGGCAAGGACGAATACGTGTCCGAGTTGAAGCTGAACTCAGCGCTCGGCACCTGGGCCGAGTTCATGACCAGCATGTTCAGCAAGGTCGAAGGGTTGAGGGAACTCGCATTCAACGGCGTCTACAAGGACGAGCCCGGGGTGAAGATCCGCGTGAGCAAGGACCAATTCGAGAACATCCTGGCGCGCCTGCAGGAGCAGATCGCTTCCCACGCTGCCTTCACCTTCCAGGTCATCGGCATGGGCAAGAAGACCAGCGAAGCGGCCGAGAAGGAGCAGGAGAAGTTCAAGAGCAAGAGCTACAAGGCCGCGCTCGACAAGCTGCCCAAGGAGCAGGTGTTCATCTCGCCCAAGCTGAAGTGGGTGAAGTAGGCGCGAGCTTCCTCACCGCAAACGCCGCAGAGTCGGATCGGAGACGAGCAAGCCACGAAGATCCCTTCGAGCTGACGAGGTGAACCACCTCACACCCTTTGGATTCGGCTCCAAGGCGGCGCTCAGTTCGCCTGTACGGTCACGTCGTCCACATACGTGCCGTCGAACTGCTGGTTGCCGTTCGAGGTGAAGCGGAAACGGATCTGCAGGTTGGTCGTACCAGCGGGAAACGTGCCGGGCCCCGGACCTGGAGGAGGGATGGTCTGGATGTGCTGAGCCCAGCCGAGCGTGCCCGACCAACTCGCCAGATTGTTCCAATTGAAGCCATTGGTCGAATACTCCACCATAAGAAAGTCGAAGTTGGCCTGGGTTTGTCCACTCAGCCAATAGCTCAAAGACACCGACCCGATGTTGGTGACGTTGATGACGACGCTGGTGGCCGAGGTGTTCGCGTTGGGCGCGTAGTTTCCCGCCGGGCTATCGGTCAGGCTGTGGTTCGGGCTCATGTACGAGGTCGTGGTCAGACCCCAGGGCGAACTCAGCGTCCAGTTGGCGGTGCCTGACTCGAACGAGTCGGCGAAAAGCATGGTGGTCGTGGTGAAAGTCGAGGTGAACGCTGTGGTCATGGTATTGCCCGCCAGATCTTTCACGCCAGCCACCGTGACCGTGTAGAGAGTCTGGTTGGCCAGAAGGGCCGACGGGGTGAAGGTAGCCACCTGGTTGGCCGCATCGCAGGTCACAGTGCCCGCCACCGGGGTTGTGCCGGCAGCCACTTGGATGCCAGCCGGAAGCGTGGTCGGGTCGACCGGCTCGCTGAAGGTCACGCCCACGCTCGTGCTCACAAATGCCCGGGTGGCTCCGGACGCGGGTGACACCGCAATCACCGTGGGGGCTGTGGTGTCGGAATTCCTTCCGGTGGTGAAGCTCCAATTCGAGTTGGCAGCAAGATTGCCCGACAGATCCTTGATGCCAGTGACCGCCACAGTGTGGCTGGCGGAGATAGTCAGGGTGGCGGCAGGGACGAACGTGATTGTGGATGTCGTCGCGTCGTACGAAAGCGTTCCCGCCACCGGAGGACCGGCCGCGACGGCGAAGTTGGCGGCCGTGACCGTAGCTGGGTCGAGCACTTCGCTGAAGGTTGCCGATACGCTGGTGTTGGTGGCCACCCCCGTGGCGAACGGGGCCGGGCTGCGTGAGACAATGGTCGGCGCAAACGAGTCAGGCGTGCCGGAAAGTGTGAAACTGATCACGACGTCGGCCGGCAAACGCTGCGGTCGGAGAGAATCGTTGGAAACGATTCCCGAGGCTCCCCCAACCAACGTCAGCGTGTAGTTCGCCAAAGTCGCGTTGTAGTTCGCCCCGCTCGGCGTGATGGTGAGCGCACGCAGCGACGGGTTGTTGGCGTAGGTGAACGCCACCGGGGTGCCGCTGGCAGTCTCACGCAAGAGCACGGTATCGGTAGAGATCGATGAGGTCCGTACGCCAGCACCAAACTGCACGAGCAAGGACGCTGACACCGGGTATGCGGGTTCGCCGTCTTCGGGTGTGGTGCCTACCGGCAAGTTCACCCAAACCGTGGTGCTGTCGCTGGCAGTGCACCCTTCGGGGCTGGTCACCGCCACGGTGTACATGGTCGACAGCCTCGGGGTCACGGTGGGCTGGGCTGTCGTCGTACTTGACAGCGCACAGGTCGGCCGGTCGCAGATCCACACATAGGAATATCCGGAACGGGCCGGAGTACCGATACCGACCGGCGCGCCGGGATCGGCCGAAACCTCCGGACCGCCGTCGGCCACTGGGTTCACCACCGTTATTACGACCGAGTCCGTCGCGACCGCGCCCAGCCAGTCGTGGGCCGTCACGGTGAAAGTCGTCGTGGCACTCGGCACGACATCCGTCTGCTCCGTCGCAGCGCTACTCAAGCAGCCGAAACAAGCAGGGTTTGCCGACCAAGCGTAGGCATAGGGTGGTGTGCCACCCCGGGCCTGCGCGCTAAGCGTGGCCGGCCAGCCAGCGCAGATGCTCTGGTCGGCTCCCGCATTGACTGTGAAGGGAACGCTCACGACGTCGGAAGGTCTCGCGATGTCGGGCTGCACAACCGTATCCGCGTCCGCGGCGTCGGCCACCCAGACGCTGCCGTCGCTGCCGGCGTCTTCGCCGGGGCCGCCAGCCACAACTCGGTCGTCGCCTGCCGCGAGGTCGACGACAAACAAGCTGTCTGCTTGGCTAGCACTGCCTTCGTCTGCGGGGATGTTGGCGTCAGAGAGTATCAGGGATGCGTCGCCTGTCTCGCCCGCCGCGCCTCCCCCGTCACCTGTCCCTGGCTCCTCACCGAAGTCGCCAGTCGCATCGAGGCCAGGGGCGGGTCTGGCCGCATCATCCCCGATCTCCGCAATTGCGTCGGCAAGTTGTGCATCAACCGAGAGATCCGACTCGCTGTCCGCCCGGCTACCGCCAACCCCGTCGGAGCCATGGCCCGCTTCTGCGGGGCCAGCGCCGTCAGGTGTGGCCTTGCCGTCCCCGCCGTCGAGAGACACAGGCGGAGCGCCAGTGAGGCTGCTGCAGCCCCCCACGAGGACCACGACGGCCACTCGCCAACCCGCGACCCCCAGCCTAGGAAATCGCGTTAGTTTCATCGTCCCGTGATTGTAGTCGGGAGTACAGGTCCAGTCAAACTAGATTCCCGGGCGGACATTCCGGCTGCCCGCGAGAGAATTCGGGACGAGTCGAGGACATTGCAAACGCGCCCCAGTCGCGCCAGTCTGCAACCGGTCCACGATGCCCATCCTCTTTCTGCCTGGTGCTTCTGCCTTCACCCCTGCCAGACTGACCAAGCGACTGGCCAAGATTCAGGCCGCCAACCCGCAGGTGTCAGCTCTTGCCGCCGAGTTTGTCCATTTCGTCGAGCTGACTTCGCCCCTGCCCGAGGCTGAGCAGCTCGTGTTGACGCGCGTGCTGCGCTACGGCCCGCGCACCACGGCCAGTCGCGTGGGGAGCCCGCCGGCTTTGCCGGCGGCGGACCATCGCGGGAGGGTTTGGGAACCCTCTCAGGGTTCCCATGAAAATCGCGTGGGGAGCCCGCCGGCTTTGCCAGCGCCGCGCGTGGCGGACCATCGCGGGAGGGTTTGGGAACCCTCTCAGGGTTCCCATGAAAATCGCGTGGGGAGCCCGCCGGCTTTGCCAGCGGCGGACCATCGCGGGAGGGTTTGGGAACCCTCTCAGGGTTCCCATGAAAGTACTCGCCTACTCGTGGTTCCGCGCATCGGCACCATTTCGCCTTGGTCGTCCAAAGCCACTGACGTGGCCCACAACTGCGGTCTGGGGGCCGTACGCCGCATCGAGCGCGGCATCTGGTACACGGTCGCAGGTCCGGTGCACGACGAACCCGCGCTGCGGGCCGCTCTGCACGACCGCATGACCGAGTCCGTACTGGCCAGCGAGGCCGAGGCCGAGCGCCTGTTTGCCCACGCCCAGCCGAGGGCGCTGGAGGCCATTGACGTGCTGGGGGGGGGCCGTGGGGCCATCGAAGTCGCCAACCTGAACCTAGGCCTAGCCCTGGCGCCCGACGAGATCGATTACTTGGCAGAAAGCTTCCGGGCACTGGGCCGCAACCCGATGGATGTCGAGCTGATGATGTTCGCCCAGGCCAACAGCGAGCACTGCCGCCACAAGATCTTCAACGCCGACTTCATGCTCGACGGCGAGAAGCAGCCCCGTTCACTCTTCCAGATGATCCGGTGCAGCACCGAGGCCAGCCCGACCGGCGTGCTGTCGGCGTACAGAGACAATGCCGCAGTGATGGAGGGGCCAGAGGCTGACCGCTTCTTCCCTGACCCGGGCAGCAATGTCTACGCCTTCCATCGCGAGCCGGTCGGTATCCTCATGAAGGTCGAGACGCACAACCATCCGACCGCGATTTCGCCTCACCCGGGCGCGTCCACCGGCTCGGGCGGGGAAATTCGCGACGAGGGCGCAGTCGGCCGCGGATCCAAGCCCAAGGCCGGGCTCACCGGATTTGTGGTCTCAAACCTGCGCTTGCCCGGGGCCGTGCAGCCCTGGGAGAAGGACTTCGGCAAGCCGGGCCGCATCGCCTCAGCGCTCGACATCATGCTGGAGGGGCCCATCGGGGGCGCGGCCTTCAACAACGAATACGGCCGCCCCAACCTGGCCGGCTGTTTCCGCACCTTCGAAATGGAAGTGCCCGGTCCCTCCGGTCCCGAGGTGCGCGGCTACCACAAGCCCATCATGATCGCGGGCGGATTCGGCAATGTACGCCTGCCCCACGTGAAGAAGGCCGAGGTGCCACCGGGCGCGGCGATCGTCGTCTTGGGCGGGCCGGCCATGCTCATTGGCCTGGGCGGCGGCGCGGCTTCATCCATGGCCTCGGGCGCCTCCGAGGAAGATCTGGATTTCGCGTCGGTTCAGCGTGACAACCCCGAGATGCAGCGCCGCTGCCAGGAGGTCATCGATCGCTGCTGGGCGCTGGGCGAAGCCAACCCGATCTACTCGATCCACGACGTGGGCGCGGGCGGTCTGTCCAATGCCCTACCCGAGTTGGTGCACGACAGCGGCCGTGGTGCCGTGTTCGAGCTGCGCAAGATCCCGAACGACGAGCCCGGCATGTCGCCCAAAGAGATCTGGTGCAATGAGGCGCAGGAGCGCTACGTGCTGGCGGTCGCGACCGAAGCTCTCGACCGTTTCGCCGTACTGTGCAGCCGCGAGCGTTGCCCCTTCGCTGTGCTTGGCCAAGCCACGGCGGATGGCCGGCTAGTCTTGACCGACTCCCACTTCGCCAACAAGCCCATCGACATGCCGCTCGCGCTCCTGCTGGGCAAGCCGCCCAAGATGTTGCGTCGGGCGGAGCGCGTGCGCGCAGCCAGAACGCCATTCTCCACCACCGACCTCGATCTGCGCGAGGCGATCCTGCGCGTACTGCGCCTGCCCGCGGTGGCGGACAAGACCTTCCTCATCACCATCGGCGACCGCAGCGTGACCGGCCTGGTGTGCCGCGATCAGATGGTAGGGCCCTGGCAGGTGCCGGTGGCGGACGCGGCAGTGACCACCACGGGCTACCACGGGTACACAGGCGAAGCCATGGCCATGGGCGAGCGCACGCCGCTGGCACTGCTGAATGCGGCAGCCTCCGCACGCATGGCAGTGGGCGAAGCCCTGACCAACATAGCCAGCGCGCCCATCGCCAAGATCGGCGACGTGAAACTGTCGGCCAACTGGATGGCCGCGTCCGGACATCCGGGCGAGGATGCCCGCTTGTACGAGGCCGTGCGCGCCGTGGGATCCGAGCTAGCCCCGGCCCTTAGCATCGCCATCCCCGTGGGCAAGGACTCGATGTCGATGAGCACGGTCTGGCATGAGGCCGGCCAGGAAAAACGGGTCACCGCGCCCTTGTCGCTGGTGGTGAGCGCTTTCGCCCCGGTCACCGACGTGCGCCGGACCTTGACCCCGCAATTGCGTCTGGACAAGGGCGACACGGAACTGCTCTTGGTGGATCTCGGCATGGGTCGCCATCGCCTGGGGGCGTCGGCACTGGCGCAAGTCTATGGCCAGCTCGGCGACGAGGCGCCCGACCTCGATGATCCCGCGGCCCTGAAAACCTTCTTCGCCACCATTCAGCAACTGAACAGCACGGGCATGCTGCTGGCGTATCACGACCGTTCCGATGGCGGCCTGCTTGTCACCCTGCTGGAAATGGCCTTTGCGGGCGGGTGCGGGCTAGCGATCGATCTGGCAGGGTTGGCGTGCGCGGCCCCTGCCCTACTCTTTTCTGAAGAGCTGGGTGCGGTCATCCAGGTGCGCAAGCAGGACGCCGCTGCCGTGCGCACGGCCTTTGCTGGTTCGGCCGGACACATCCATACCCTCGGCCACCCGCTGGCAGGCCAGAACATCGTTTTCCGCCGAGGCGATCACACTTTGGTTGAAGACACACGCACCAACCTGCGTCGGGTGTGGTCTGAGACCACCTTTGCCATGCAGACCTTGCGCGACGATCCGACCTGCGCCCGCGAGGAGCATGAGGCCCGCTGCGACCAAGGCGATCCAGGGATCTCACTGCGGCTGACTTTCGATCCGAACCAAGATGTGGCCGCACCCTTCGCAAGTCACGGCACGCGGCCGCGGGTAGCGATCCTGCGCGAGCAGGGTGTGAACGGCCAGGTCGAGATGGCTGCAGGCTTTGACCGCGCGGGCTTCGAGGCGGTGGATGTGCACATGAGCGACATCCTGAGCGGACGCCTGGATCTGGACTCGTTTCGCGGGCTGGCGGCCTGTGGCGGGTTTTCCTACGGCGACGTGCTAGGTGCAGGTGAAGGCTGGGCCAAGTCCATCTTGTTTCACGCCCGAGCGCGCGCGGCCTTCGAGCGCTTCTTTGCCCGGCCCGACACCTTCACGCTCGGGGTGTGCAACGGGTGTCAGGCGGTGTCCAACCTGAAGGAGATCATCCCGGGCGCGCAGGACTGGCCGCGCTTCGTGCGCAACCGCTCCGAACAGTTCGAGGCCCGCCTGGCACTCCTGCGCATCGAGGAGAGCCCCTCGGTGCTCTTGCGCGGCATGGCTGGCTCGCAATTGCCCATCGCGGTTGCCCATGGTGAGGGCCGCGCCGAGTTCGAATCCGACGTGCAGCAGGCCAATCTGGAGAAGGCCGGCCTGGTGGCCGCGCGCTTCGTGAACCACTACGGTGCGATTGCCAACCGCTACCCGGACAACCCCAACGGCTCGCATGGTGGCATGACCGCGCTGACTACGCCCGACGGCCGCGTTACCATCCTGATGCCGCACCCCGAGCGTATGTTTCGGGCGGTCCAGCATTCCTGACGTCCCGACGGCTGGGATGAAGACGGCCCCTGGATTCAGTTATTCCGCAATGCGCGAGTATTTGTGGGCTAGCCACCCGACGCTGCCAAGCGTCGCCCAGAATTCCCCGACAAGCCGCGGCCGATCCTGATCTATGATGGTGCCCATGCCGGTGATCATCGCATGGATGCTATGGGCCGCTGCCGAGGCAACCGCCGGCCCGGTGGCCAAACTGCCCCTGCCGGTCGCCAAGGAAATGGCCGCGGCCGTGTTGGCGCTCAACAGAGTACTGGGGTTGGAGAGCTGGCCGGCCCAGGGAGTCGAATCGTGCCTTGACCGCGGCGGCCTAGAGGCCACTGCCAAGGACGTCAGCGCGGAAGACACCAAGAAGTGCGCTGACACCGCGGTCGACGCCGGCTTTCCCGAGCTGGGCAAGTCCTACGTGATCGGCATTCCCATGGCCGGCATCGGCCCGGTCACGGTGTTTGCGATTGGCCGGGGCCAGGCAGAGGGCTGGGGCGCCTATTCCTGCGACGCCACCCGCCCCAAGTGCCCGCCGACCAAGCTCGGCGGGCCGTCCAAGCAGGCCAAGCGACTGGCCGAGCGCTACCGCCGCGCCTGCGCCGACAAGGCGACGATCTGGCTTCCGGCCCGCGAGGGTGCTTGCGGGGAAGGCCCAAGCCCGGCGCAAGAAACCCCGTAGCTACGAAAGGGGTAACGCAACTATTAATGTGTCAGGAGGAAAATCGGCGGGAGACCTTGGTTCTGATTTTCGTAGGTGAAGACTGCGAAGAGGATGCGGTCCAAGCTGGTTTTGTCGGAAAATACGCCCAT
>Ga0182017_10000324_pt1 | contig 37183 bp, 26 predicted proteins | sample 712E3DmetaG_FD_120492 | JGI IMG/M metagenome (GOLD analysis project Ga0182017, IMG submission 120492) | Permafrost microbial communities from Stordalen Mire, Sweden - 712E3D metaG | ecosystem: Environmental > Terrestrial > Soil > Wetlands > Permafrost | place: Sweden: Stordalen | collected... | reverse complement strand
TCTGTATATCAAAAAGTCCCCCTCTTCGCCTTCGCGTAGCCGCTTCGGCGGAGCAAGGTGGGGGATTTAGGGGTAAAAACAAAAAAGAGGACTTTTGAGACACCATCTTTTGTTGTTTAAAACACTCTGTGCTTAACCCATCCCCAGCCGTTCCCTTTAAAACATAAGGGAATGGTGTTATCTAATTCATTATATGACAATTACTGGGGCTATTGAAAAAGAAATATATTTTAACCTTTCCCCTTTGTGGGCCTTTGTGCCGTACTTTGTGATCCTTTGTGGTTCAATGATTTAGGGTTTACCACAAAGGAACACTAAGGTTTTCACGAAGGTTCACAAAGTACTTTTTCAACACCCCAGGCAGGGAGGATGAGTTTAGAAATGAACAAGGGGGTGAATTCAGGTCATTTTGCTATTGTTAACGGAATTGCACTCTCCTCAACATTCCATCCCCCTACTTTTAACATTGGTACTCCTCCGTTTATAGATGCAGGAGGGCAGCCGACAGTAATTGTTAGCGATTCGCCGGGAGCAAGAGTAAAATAATTGGCAGACCAGAAACTCGGAAGTATCTCCTCTTCTCCAATTGCTAGCTGACTATGAATAAAAAATTGAATTTTTTCAGTTGGATTTGAAAACTTAATAATCCATCTGGTCTCATTTAATAATTTTTCAGATTTCAGTACTGTAACCTGAATATCGGATTTTATCATATTATTCAGAGATTTGAAATCGTTATTTGCTGACAGCCAGTACACATTATGTGAGACTACTTTTCCTTCAGGATCGATAAGGTTGAGTACTACAAAAATCACTCCCTGCTTATTTGAGAGAACAGATGCCAATGAAAATGATTCTTTAACTTCTGTGGAAGAGAGATTTACTTTTTCTTCATTGTGAAATAAAGATTTTGAATCGGTACTGTAAAGATCTATCCTTGCTGTCAGACCAGTTACCGGGGAATAAGTCCTGTTAATTATCTGAACATTTAGATCTTTTGTATTAAGCTGAATATGAATCGGTTCACAAGCATTTTGCATGAAATAATATCCTGCATTAGGCATTAAGTACCAATCATAAACCTGCCAAATGACACTTGGAAAAGCAGCATTTAATTTCCAAAGCATGACACCACCGATATCATTCAGTTTATGTCCGGCTGCCTCAAAAATGCCCTGGTAACCTATAGCATCCAGAAGCTGCATCTTATCGCAATAATCCTTCATCGAGACAGGTTCGCCATATCTTTTTACCATCTCTTTGTAATAAAGATCATAATGACCGTTTCCCGAGCAGGCATCATGATATCCCCAGGAGTTATTAAGAGGAAAAGGAAGTGATCTGTCCCAAATCAGGTTGGGGATAATCTTTGGCAAAATTGAATAGGGAGGTTGTGAAGGAATACCTGTTTCGTCTTTAAACACCCAATCTTTCCCATTATCAGCCAGCCTGTAATATTCTTTCGGATCTTTCCAAGAATAAGGACCTCCGCTGTAAACACCCGATGTCATATTATCAGGCCATGCTCCGTTCCATCCAGCAGGTAGCTTTGCAAATCCGGAGGAGCTTGGAATAAACGGCCGGGTTCCGTCAAGAGCTATTACGCTGTCTCTCATCGCGTCATAAAGTTCTTTTCGGGCATGACCTTCATTTCCTCCGGTCCAGACCAGAAGACTAGGGTGATTCCTTATCCTGTAAATTGTGCTGGCAACATTCTTTTTAAAAATACCACCTTCAAGAGGCCAGTCAGGCGAACCTTTGAACTCACCCTGGGTATCGCCTGTGATCCAAAAATCCGACCATACGAGCAATCCGTATTTGTCTGCCGCATCAAAAAAGTAATCGGAAGGTGTAACACCACCACCCCAGATTCTCACCAGGTTAATATTTGAGTTGCGGCATAACCTGAACTCATAGTCATACCGAAGAGAATCGCGATTCAGCATCATATCCGGAACCCATGCTCCGCCGGTAATTTGAATACGCTTGCCATTAACATAAAAATCACGCCGAATTGTTCCGCTCATATCAAGAGCTTTTGACCCAACTGTTCTGATTCCAAATAGAAATGTTATTTCATCAAATGTACCCTGGCTTCCGGTATATATAACTTTAATTCGATAAAGTTCTGGTTTACCATATCCGTTTGGCCACCATAAATGTGGATTGTTTAATGTCAGTTCTTTTACTGTTTCCGGATTCAGATCAACAAATGAAACAGAATTTCCAGCGACATTTATTTCTCTTGAAAACTGAATCGGATTAGCTTTAAAAGTCTCTGGAGTAATAATTACTGTCAGTTTTCCAGTCTCTGCCGATAAGTTGTAATTCTTCAGTTTTAGCTTTAAAGACAATTTTGCGATGCTTGTATCCGGCAATGCCGGAAGCTCGGTAACCAGCTTTGGCTGCTCAATTGTGATATGGCCCGAGGTTCTCAGGTAAACAGGTTGCCAGATACCAATATTTCGATCTCTGACAGGAGGTATCCAGTCCCAGCCTACGGAACAAAGCATAGTGACGTTTTTCCCGATATCTCCGGTTGGTCCTCCATTCCTGAAAAAATCGCCTAAAGCTTTGAGCTGCTCAGTATCAGGTAATCCGGGATAATCTAACGGATATATTTTAACTGCCAAAGCATTTGGAGCACCTGCTTTGATCTGTTTGGTTACATCAAGTCTATACTCTGCAAACATACCGGCCATCTGAGTCGAATCTGCAATTTGTTTCCCATTAACCCAAACACCGGCTCGGTAGTTTATTCCTTTGAAGATCAGTTCAAAATGACGACCCTTATCAGCAGCAGGAACATTAAAAGTAGTCCGGTACCAATAGGGCTTTTTCCATGGATTAGGTTCGCCTGGCAGAAAACTGTATTGCTCAAGATTATAAGTTTTATTGAATTCATCAGATGCATCAGGAATAAACATGTTGTTCAGACCTGAATATGGGTCGGGATATATTTTGTTTGCTACCAGTCCGGTAAGAACTGTTGATGGAACGGCAACCGGAAACCAGTAGACATCTGATTTATATTGCGACGTAGACAACATTTCCCCCGACTCAGGAATAAGTGAAGAAGATTGTAGTTCAAATTTGCTGAGTTTCACCTGCTTAATGATACTGGTCTGAGCAAAGGCAGGCATAGAGAAACAACTGATAATCATCAAAATAAGAATCAACTTTAACACTTTCATAGGTATTGGTATTTTATATTATAATGAGGTTTATAATTGTTCTTGTTCCCAAAGTTATCCTTATTTATTTTTAATGAAACTGAATTTAATTCCTTTTTTGATATTTATATCTGTTCGGTTGCTATTAATATATGTTTTATAAATAGATTAAAAACCCCTGTGATTTTCAAATAATAAGTAATTTTATATGGAATTCATTGGTCAAATAACTTAATTGCATTTTATGGAAACAGCTGATAAACCTCAAACCAAACGCCTATACTCGCTTGATGCTCTACGTGGATTTGATATGTTCTGGATCACTGGTGGTGAAGGGATCTTCATTGGGCTTGCGACGCTTACAGGCTGGCCAATATTTCATTGGTGGGCAGGACAACTGGAGCATGTCCCATGGCATGGATTTCATTTTTATGATATGATCTTTCCCCTGTTTCTTTTTATTGCCGGAATATCGTTTCCATTTTCACTGGCAAAACGTCTGGCTGCTAATGAAAGCCGGAAACTATTGTACAGACATGTGATAATGAGAGGATTGATACTGGTTATTCTTGGTATTTTTTACAATAATCCTGGACCGATCGTCCATCTTCATTTCAGTAACCTGCGATATGGCAGCGTGCTGGGACGTATAGGGCTGGCATGGATGTTCGCTGCTCTCATTTTCATGAATACGAAATTGAATTTCAGAATTGTCTGGTTCTGTGGACTTCTTCTGGGTTACTGGCTTCTGCTATTATTATTCCCGGCACATGATCTTGGTTCAACAGATATTTTTTCGAGGGAAGGCAATCTTACGAGTCATATCGATCGTTTGCTCATGCCAGGAAAACTTTACCTTGGCAATCATGATCCAGAAGGTATTTTAAGTACAATGCCTGCTATCGGTACAGCTCTGCTGGGTATGTTTACAGGTGAATTTCTTATTTCTCGGTACCTGAATCAAAAACCATTGCGAAAAGTACTTTATATGGCGCTTGCCGCTATATGCCTCATGATCATTGGGCAGTTGTGGAACCTGGTTTTCCCGATAAACAAGAACCTTTGGACCAGTTCCTTCGTCTGCTTTGTCGGTGGTCTCAGCCTGCTATTATTCACTCTCTTTTATTTGATCATCGATGTATGGAATTTCAGAAAATGGGCCTTCTTTTTTGTCGTAATCGGACTGAATCCGATAACAATTTACCTGACAGAAAGGATTGTAAACCTTCATGTTATTTCAAAATTCCTGCTCGGTGGATTAATTGCAATGTTGCCAGGAACATGGTCGACACTTCTTTATGGAATAATAATCACTTCTATCGGCTGGGTATTTCTTTACATTCTTTACAGGTATAAATTATTCCTGAAGATATAAGATTTATGACATCACCCTAACTTCCATCCTTTTCTATAGGTGTATTGCATGAGCCTAGTAGCTGCTCCGTCAGAATCATCAACAAAAATCTCCGAAGCCGGATTCCATTTTACAGTGCGTTTAAGTGTGCAGGCAATGTTTCCTAAATTACATACTGTTGCGCTGCTGTGTCCTATCTCAACCGGCACAACAGGATCTTTCCGCGATCGTACTGAATCGATGAAGTTAGCCTGGTGGGGAACTTTTGTTTCATAAGGTCCCTCGACAGTCTCTTTTTTATCGGCAAAAAACTTCTGATCTGAGGCATTGAAATATCCTCTTGCTACTTCTATCCATCCTTTTTCACCCCAGAACTTAACACCTTTCGTTTTCTTTTCATCCCATGGTTCTGATGTCATTACCACTCCATTGGCATATTTGAATGACATAAATTCTGATCCGTCTCCAATAGGTGATGCTTCGACCGGACCATTCCCGTCCATTCCGAGTCCCCATTGTGCAATGTCGAACATATGAGCACCCCAGTCGGTAGTAAATCCGCCGCCCATCTCTGTGTACCATCGCCAGGCTCCCCAGAACTTTTCATTTACCTCCGGATCAAGGGAGATAGGCGGATCAAGCTGATTGTTAAAATGAATTGTTGCTGGCAGCGGACCAAGCCACAAATCCCAGTTAAGATCTGCCGGAATTGGTTCTTCAGGAAGGTCATATCGTTTTGGTGGTGCTCCAACGTAAGCATTAACCTTGCTTATTCTTCCCAGAGCACCCGTTTGAACAAGATTAACGGCATGCTGGAAATTGTAGTCCGAACGCTGCTGACTTCCAAGAGCAAAAACGCGCTTTTTCTGCCGCACTATTTTACGAAGCTCCTTACCTTCATTAATCGTAAATGTCATTGGTTTTTCAAGGTAAACATCCTTACTTGCTTTGCACGCTGCAATGGCAACAATGGCATGATTGTGATCCGGAACAGCAATCACGACTGCAGTAATATCCTTTCGTTTAAGCAGATCCTGATACTTTTCATATAAAACAGGTTTCGATGTTATGCCTGCTTTTGTATTAAAGGCCAATACTCTTTTCTCGAATCTCTTACGTTTAATGCCGTACACATCACAGCCTGCAACGACTTCTACTCCGGAAATCTGTATGAAGCCATTAAGTAGAGACATTGCTTGTTGTCCCAGACCAATAAACCCTAGTTTTATGTCTCTGTTTTCCTGGTTCAAAAAAGATGGTCCGAGGCGTGGCAGCACAAAAAGACCTGCCATACCCAGGACGGAAGAACCCAGAAACTTTCTTCTTGAAATTGTTTTTTCAGACTCTTTCATGATTTGACTTATTAAGCGTAATTTTTACATTTATTTTTTAGATAGGCTTTTGTATCGCAACAAAGCTTCAATGAAATAATAATCAGCATAGGTTAGCGGAACATCTACTTCACTCTTGCCCGGTATTGAGCCTACGCTATGCATCAGAATGAAGTTCCCATTCTTTCCGGCTTTTGCCAGGTACACGGGGGAAGCAAGACTGCGCAATTGTGTTTCAGCTATTTCAAGGTACTTCTTACCCAATTCAGGTTGTACATAACCGCTCAGTTCAATGAGAGCTGAGGCCATCACTGCAGCTGCCGATACATCCCTTTTTGCATTTGGAATGCCGGGAGCATTAAAATCCCAATAAGGTATTTTGTCCTGGGGCATATTCGGATTGTCAATCATGAAGTCGGCGATATGTATTGCCTGATTCAGATACTTTACAAGCTTTGTTTCACGAAACATGACGGTATAACCATAAAGTCCCCAGCTCTGACCACGTGCCCAGGCAGATTCATCGGATGCACCCTGGGAAGTCTGTTTTTTTTCTACCCTCCCTGTAATAGTATCATATGATACTACATGATATGAACTATAATCAGGACGAAAGTGATTCTTCATCGTTGTATCTGAATGACTTACGCAAATTTTATAATAACTGGAATCCCCAGAGCTTTTAAACGCCCACATCAAAAACTCCAGGTTCATCATATTATCAATTATTACCGGGCACTGCCATCCTTTCCTGCTGTTCCATGACTGAATGCAACCGATTTTAGGTCTGAACCTGGTCGACAACGATTTTGCTCCTGTCAGCAATACCTCAATGTAATTTTTATTTCCAGTCACCCTGAGACCATTTCCAAAGCTGCAATAAAGCATAAATCCAAGGTCATGTGTGCCCGTATTATTCTTCTCTTTCTCTATCCTGGCAGTCATCATTTCTGCATATTCTTTGATTTTTCCATCTTTTGAGTATTCGTACAAATACCATAAGCAACCAGGGAAAAATCCGCTAGTCCACCAGCTGGACTTAGCAGTTACCAGGTTTCCGACAGTGTCTAAAGTTCTTGGCAAAAGATCCTCTTTGTCTTTCATTACATCCGCCATATGTTTGTACTGTTTAAGGGAGAATGAAAGAGCATCATTAACTACTTTGTCCATCGGTTTTTGCTTTTCACAAGAGACAAAAACCATTAAGAAACTGATTAACAAGATGGTTAAAAGGTTTTTCATGTCAGATAAGGGTAAGGTTAAGCAATATCAATAAAGTGATGAATTTATTGATTTTTTTTAAATTTGCTTATAAAAAACAGTTGAAGAATGATTTTTTGGACAGATCGGAATGCTTTCAGGTCCTATTGTTGCTGGTTCACATTTAGATAAAGCGTATCAGAATTAAGTCCTGTGAAAATACCATAACCATTCATTATACTCGTAGATGGGTTAGTAAGATTTTGCGAACTTGTCTCACTGGCAGAATAAAGTGAGGCGTAATCGGGAAGTACATGGAAAAGTATAAGCCGGTGCTTTCCGAAGTACTGAAATTCCATTGCTCTTATTTCAAGCCCTGATGCTGTTGTGGGTGGTTGTCTGAACCTGATCCCCGGTATTGTGTCGCTACCAAAATTACGTACCGGAACAAGTTTTGTCTCTAAATTCTCAATTACAACAATATAATAGGATCCATCAGTATTGTCCCAGGTAAGTGAAATAGGGTCAGGCATAGATCCAAAACTTGGGAAACCCGATGTACTATCCATTTTCTGGATGGCTATAGCTGTAACCGATTCAGCGAAATGTGCTGGTTTTGATGGGACTATTGTATAAGCTCTAACTGATTTTGAGTTGTATGTAAAGGAGAGATCATATCTATCACCTTCAGCAACTTTCAATGAGCTGTCAACATATTGTCCGCCTCCAACAGGAGTCAGGGAACTTGAGATATTATTGTGAAGTATATTAATTGATAGTGCATTAACGTCATCGGATGAATATTTTACATTTGAAGAAAAAGGTATTTGCCTGCTGATCCTGACCCTGGGATAATTACCCGGAGTCAGGTATGATTCAACAATAGGAGAATCAGTAAATTCTGAGTTATCGGCTTTGTTGCAAGCTACTAATACGCTCAGTATCATTAATATATATATGATAATTCTTAGTTTCATTCTATCTGAATTTAAGTGAAATAGTCAGGTTAGGTGTAATTCCAAGATAATTGACGTTGGTTTCAAGAACCTTTCCGCTTTCAATGGTATATTGTTTATACCAGATATTCAGGTGGTTAAAGACATTAAATAATGAAAAACCAATGTACCCGATTTCTCTTCGTTTTTTGTCACCACTTTTTCCCATTAATAGTTTATAATTTGCTGCAATATCCAGGCGGTGATAATCTGGTAACCTAAGGCTATTCTTGGAAGTCACTGTAAAATAGTCCTTTTCGGTTCCGTCAAGCAGAGTGATACTGTATGCTCCTGAAGGAGCCGTATATGGCCGGCCCGTGGCAAAAATCCAGTTAGCAGAGAAATTCCATCGTTTGTATTTGTACAGACCAACAATTTTGAATTCATGAGTAACATCCTGATTGGCAGGATAATAACTACTTGAATAGACATCAAAATGGTTTCTTGCTTCACCTAAAGTATAACTGATCCAGCCGTTTAAGTTTCCTGAATTTCTTTGAGCCAGGAACTCTACTCCTCTTGAAAATCCATATCCATTGAAGAAATTTTCATTATAATTTATGCCCATCGGACTGGCATTTATCCTTAATGAATACTCAGTCAGATTCTGAATTAGCTTATAATAGCCTTCGGCACTAAATGTGTAATTCTTAGATTCATAGGATATTCCGGCAATATAATGAATTGAAGAGCTAATCGGGACAGACTTACCATCTGAAAGTATCCAGAAATCTGTGCTTCCTGAAAGAATATCTTCACGTGTTACCCTGTTAGCAAACTGATAGTATTTCCCATAAGCGCCTTTCAATATGAGCCAATCTGTAAGATTATATGAAAGAGATGCCCGTGGTTCATAGTACACCTTGCTGGTCGTCTGGAAATAGCTTGTCCTAATTCCTGGCAGAAACTGTAATTTATCATTTAAGAACTTTAATTTATCCTGAAGATATACTCCGCTTAGCAAAGCTTTGCCGTTACGATCGAGAATGGTGGCAGTATCACTCTGCGCATATGTATATCTGATATTGAAGTAGGTTCCAAATCCCCCAAATTGAATCTGGTTAGAATTTGAAATATCCCATTGATAGTCAGACTTAAAACTAAAGTCTTTTAAATCGTTATTTTCAAGCAAACCACTTCTGCTTGAACTTGATTCATTATTGGGATTGAACAAAGTTCTGTTCTGTGAACGGTCCCTGTGGCTGTAGTAATTTGAATAACTGATAATTGTGTTACCATACAGTTTTGAGTTCCATTTGCGTGACCATTTCAGACTGCTGCCGACGTTGCCATACCTGGTGAGGTCTGTTGAGCTCGTACTGAAGTTTGAATTATATTGTCCAAAAGAAGGGATGCCTGAAGAGAAACTATTGTCAAGATTATCTGTACCGTTGAAGATGCTCAGCGAAATTATATCCTTATCTCCGGGACGGTAGGTAAATTTCCCGTTAAGATCATAAAAATAAGAAACTATATCCTGATTCTGGGAGAATCTGCCAAATGGGTTTTGATTGACAGGGGCAGAGGTTGAGGATCTTTTGTTGAATTTATCGAATAATGCCTGGTAAAGTGCGCCCTGATATGACTTCCTGAAAGCGATAAATGAAGAAAATTTATCCCCGATTGGCACTTCAGCAAAAAAATTCATACTCAGCAAGCTCAGGTCTGCACCAAGGTTGATATTCTTCTGGTTGCCTTCTTTGCTGGTTATTTCTGTTACACTAGAAATGCGACCTCCGAATCTTGACTCAAACCCTCCTTTGTAGAGCTGAACATCTTTCAGGGCATTGGAATTAAAGGCACTATAAAACCCATATAAATGGTCAACATGGTAAACAGTAAAACCGTCATAAAGAACAAGATTCTGATCTGGTGTCCCTCCTCGCACATAAAGTCCGGATGAAGATTCGTTAGAAGCACTGACCCCTGGCATGAGCTGAAAAGAACGCATTACGTCCTTTTCTCCCAAACTTGGTAACATTTCCAATTTCTTGGGAGCCAGATCAATAGTACTAACCTCTGCTTTTTTCACAAAGACGACATCATCCTTGTAAGCAGTGACAGTAACATTCTGAAGTGCCTGTGACTGAGGTTTGACTTCAATTATAAAGTTCTTTTTAGCGGTTTTGGGAGTCAGATAAGCTTCTGTCTTTTGATACCCAATGTACTGTACAATCAAAGTACTTGTATCTGATGGGACTTTTAACAATGTAAAATATCCATCCGTATTAGTAGAAGTTCCATTGGTTGAACCTTTTACATAAATGTTTGCAAAAGGCAGGGCTTCGCCTGTTGCTTTATCTCGGATAACTCCTGTAAGTGTATAATTAAAAACCTCAGGCGGGCCGAAAAAAGTCTTATGAGGCCTGTCATCCGTTGTATCTATATCGGGATTCTTGATTGTATCTTCTTCAACGTAATATATGCCAATGTCTTCTTTGGGTTTCTTCACGGGATCATACACAACTGCTGTTTCCTTAAACCGTTCAAGAATATTTTCAGTCATAAGGTCTTTATTTGATACATCTTCATTCAAATAATTCATTCTTGTACTTCTGAATACTTTATTCAATCCCTTTGCTGCAATATCGGATTGAATGATACTCGTATCATTGACCTGAAAAAACAAGTTTACATGCCCGAACTTAAACCCATGAGTAACAAGGCTAACGAATGATTCGATGCAATTGAGCTTTTCTTTTGCATTTATACCTTTGCTTGGCAAATAGAGAAACTCATATTTATGAAACTGCGGAGAATTTTTAATGGTATCACTGTCAAATATTTGCTGAGCAGTCTGATCTTCCTGACCTAATATAAAAATAAAAGGTCGTTTTATGGAATTATAAACACTATCGGGGGCAAAACAGATATAAGAAAAATAACATTCATTTCCAGGCTGGTTGAAATTATAAGTCCTGTATTGGGCATATGAATCTTTGCTTAATAAAAAGCTTAAGAGGAATATAAACAGAATACATTTTATAATAATAACAGAAGAATTATTCTTTTTGAACATAATGTCAGTTAAGAGCTATTTATAAAATATACAAATATAACGTCAGAATAAAAATTTATTGTATAAAATCTGTGGTTCGTTCTTTTATAATATTAGTCTGGCTAAATTTCAGAATGAATAGCTTTATTTCCCTGGAGATTTGATTATTGAATGAAAAATGTGAAACTTGCAAATATTAATTTTACAACATTTTTTAATTTTAAATCACTATGCCAGTTTTTAAACAGAAAGAGACAATCCCGGAAAAACTTTCGACTACCTTCGAAAGAAGGATCACTTACCTTGAGAACCTAATGGTTGTTGTATGCGACTTCACCAATGGCCCTGCCCCACAACCAGATCCTCCCCACTCCCATCAACATGAGCAGATAACATATGTGGCTGAAGGAGAGCTGCTTTTTTTCCTGGGAAAGGAACAATATCATCTGAACCAGGGCGATATTTTTTCTGTTCCCTCAGGTGTGCCCCATTGTATACAGACTATTAGCCAACAAGTACGTCTCATTGACAGCTTTAGCCCTGTCCGGGAAGATTTTTTGAGGAAAGATGAAGATTAGTAGTCACAATTTTGTACTTTGGTCGCACATTATCAGGTACTCAGTGCCTGATACTTTATGCAGAGAACAAACCGGTATCCGGTACCCAGTACCAAGGACCGAGAATCCGGAATTTAGAAACTAGGACCAAAATAATTAACACTTTACAAATATTACCTTATGAAACGTATCCTCGTAATAGGCAGCTCCAATACCGATATGGTTATTAAAACAGAAAAAATACCCGTTCCGGGAGAGACCATTCTTGGCGGTAAATTTCTTTTAAATCCAGGAGGTAAAGGAGCAAATCAGGCTGTAGCTGCTGCCAGACTTGGAGGGAAAGTTACTTTTGTTACTAAAAGAGGAAATGATTTATTCGGTAACCAGGCTGTAGGATTGTTTATGAGAGAAGGCATTGATACACAGTATATTGTAAAAGATCCGGAACTCCCATCCGGGGTTGCCCTTATTACCGTTGATTCAAAGGGAGAGAACAGTATTGTTGTTGCTCCGGGATCAAATGGTAACCTTTTACAGGAGGATATCCCTTTGAAAATCTTTAATTCAGGAAAATTCGGAATACTCTTGCTTCAACTCGAGATACCACTTAAAACTGTGGAATATTCTGCCAGATTGGCTTCAGAGAATAACATAAAAGTAATACTTAACCCTGCTCCGGCACAAGGACTTACGGACAATCTGCTAAAATACATATGGCTTCTCATCCCGAATGAAACTGAAACAGAAATTCTTTCTGGGATAAAGGTACATGATAATTCGTCAGCCGATGAAGCAACAACGGCGCTTCAAAAGAAGGGAGTCAAAAATATAATTATTACTATGGGTGAAGCCGGCGCTTATGTAAAATCTGAAAACTTTACCGGAATGGTTCCCGGGATTAAGGTTAACGCTGTAGATACTACCGCTGCCGGAGATGTATTTAACGGGGCTATTGCAGTGGCACTTTCTGAGGGTAAAGATCTGAAGGAAGCTGTAGCCTTCGCAAATAAAGCAGCGTCAATCTCAGTGACAAGAATGGGAGCTCAGGCTTCTGCACCCTACAGGAATGAGGTTGACTCAAATTAAACAGATACTTATGAGACAGATTACACTTACTGTTTTTGTCACTCTTATTCTGTGCTCAGACTGCACAAATCATTCCTGGAATAAAATTGATCATCCTGTCAGAATTATTTTCGATACAGATCTCGGTCCCGATTATGACGACGTAGGTGCGCTTGCCTTTCTTCATGCCATGGCTGACAGCGGGAAAGCAGAGATCCTTGCAACCGTTGCCTCAAATAAACACGACCTGGTTGCTCCCTCAATAGATGTGATTAATACCTATTTTGGAAGGGATAAGCTCCCGGTTGGAGCTCCTAAATCAGCCGGAGTATCTCTTAGCTCCTCACAACATTGGCCGGACACGATAGTCTCCAGGTATCCACACAGAATCATGTCGACTTCAAAAGTGCCTGATGCTGTTACAATTTACAGAAAAGTACTTGCCACACAACCAGATGGTTCTGTAACAATTGTTACGACAGGTTTCCTTACCAACCTCTGTAATCTACTTAAGTCACAACCAGATAGCCTTTCCATGTTGAACGGATCGGAATTAATATCAAAGAAAGTGAAGATACTAGTCTCTATGGCAGGGAAGTTTCCTGAGGGAAGAGAATTCAATCTATACATGGATTCCACCTCATCAGAATATGTTTACGACAGATGGCCGGGAGAAATAATTTTTACAGGATTCGAAATCGGACAAAAGATATTAACAGGGATGCGACTCATTAATTCGGATATTCAAAACAGTCCGGTTAAGGATGTTTTCCGCATAAGTATTCCTCTTTCCAGGGAGGACAAAAACGGCCGTATGAGCTGGGATGAGACAGCTGTACTGATTGCAATTTATGGAACCGAAGGTTTTTTCGAAACCAGGAGGGGAAATATTATCGTGAATAGCGATGGCAGCAACAGTTGGAAAGATAATCCAGTTGGAAAACATTTCTACGTAATTCAGAAGATGCCAGTAAGCGATATGAGTAAGTTTATTGAGGACAGGATGATGCATATCCCTATTTCAAAATCTACTAAATTGTGACGCAATACGGTTAAATCAGATAATCTCGAAAACTGGCAAAGCTGTTTGGCATTTTGACTGACCCTTTCTTTAAAGCCATCAAATCTTTTAATGTTTCCGGAATCTGAACCTTTTTATTTGTAGCCTTTTCAACCTCATCAGGAAATTTTGAGGGATGAGCCGTTTCCAGGAAAATTCCGCAACAATCGTTTCTTTCCATGTATTCTTTTAATCCCAGATAAGCGACAGCTCCATGCGGATCAGCCTGATATAGATACCTGTTTTGAAGATCATTCATAGCTCTCAAGGTTTGTTCATCTGTAAACCAATAGCCTTTTATGTCTGTTGAAATAAGATTATACTGGTTATTATAAAGATCAAGGATACGACGAAAATTGCTCGGATTTCCTACATCCATCGCATTTGTTATAGTATGAATAGTTGGTTGTGGATCGAACCGCCCGTTAAGTAAATATTCCGGTACACACCGGTTGACATTGGTAGATGCAATTAATCTATGCACGGGTAAACCCATTTTTTTGGCAATAATCCCAGCTGTGAGATTGCCTAAGTTTCCGCTTGGAACACTGAAAACAACAGGTTTATTTGTAGCAGCCAATTGTGACAGCCCATAGAAATAGTAAAATGATTGCGGGAATAATCGGGCAAAATTGATAGAATTGGCAGAGGTCAGATTAAGCCGGCTATTTAATTCTGCATCTGAGAAAGCCAGTTTTACCAGTCGCTGGCAATCGTCGAAGTCTCCATCTACTTCTAATGCCGTAATGTTTCCACCAGTGGTTGTCAACTGTTTTTCCTGAATATTACTCACTTTCCCAGCTGGAAATAATATAACGACCTTCACCATCTTACAATTGAAAAATGCATTGGCAACAGCACTTCCGGTATCGCCTGATGTAGCTACAAGAATAGTAGTTTCTCGGTTTTCATTCCGAAGCAGATACTCAAACAGACCGGCCATAAATCTGGCACCAATATCTTTAAATGCCAGGGTGGGCCCGTGAAACAATTCGAGAACATACAGGTTTTTGTCTAACTGCCTGAGCGGAATCTCAAAATTCAAAGCTCTATTTATGATATTCTCAATCGAAATATCCGGGATATCCTGGCCAAGCATTACTTTCGTTACATTACAGGCAATTTCCTGCAAACTGGTGTTATTAAGCTTATTAAAAAACTCAGATGAAAGCATGGGGATATATTCAGGCATATATAAGTCCGATACTCTTGTTACACTCTTCAGAACCGCTTCCTTAAGTGAAACTTGTTCTGATGGATTATTTATGTTATAAAAATTCATTCTTTAATATTAAAAAGATATCAGTTTGTTTGCAGGATAGATGCCCCGGGTGCATTAAGACGTGAGACAAAAGTATCGGAGTTAAGTCCAGCTTCATAAAATGTTTTTTTCATTGCTTCAGCAACCAGTCCGCCAATAAGTTCACCTTTACATAAGGCAAAAACAGAAGGTCCGGAACCTGATATACCGCAACCAATTGCCCCATTATCTAACGCAGTTTGTCTGGTTTTCTCAAAGCCGGGAATAAGCTGTGTGCGTTTAGGCTCAGCAAGTAAATCGCATATTGAGCGGCCCATCAGGTCAAAATCTTCATTAATCATCCCTGTCATAAATGCTGCTGCATTTGCACTTTGCCTTATAGCATCATTAATCGGAATATCCCGCTTCAAAATTCTTCGGGCATCCGAAGTTTTAAGCTGAATATGAGGATGAATAATAGTACAGCATAATTCATCAGGACATTTGACCCGGATAATATCCAACGGCTGGTAACTGCGAATCAGGACAAAACCACCTAGCAGAGAAGGAGCAACATTATCAGCATGGGCGCTTCCACAAGCTATCCTTTCACCCTCCATAGCAAATGGTATTAATTCTGTTGTAGTCAAAGGATTGCCTAACAGATTATTCAGAGCGAATATGGCTGCGGCTGCACTTGAAGCGCTGCTGCCCAGGCCACTTCCAAGGGGCAGATTCTTTTCTAAAAAAATATCCAGCATTAGGTCGGTTCTTCCAGTTGCTTTCAAATATGCATCTATGGCTACACCTGCAGTGTTTTTATTTCTCTCCGTGGGGATCATATTGCCATAGCAGCCACTCATTCTGATAATGGAGGTATCTTTATCGTCTCTCAGAGTTATGGTCACTTTATCTCCTATTCCTTTGACAGCGAAACCCATTATATCAAAACCACAGCCAACATTGGCTACTGTAGCCGGTGCGAAAGCCGTAACTGATCTGGAATTCATAATTTGTTTATAATTTATTATTATTCAATCTATTATGAGATTAATCAAATGGTATGTACCCCAGAGCAAGCTCTGGACTCAAAAAACGGTGCAAGCACCGAGGAATTAACCTATCCTTCGCGTCCGCCGAAGCTTTACGCGAAGGCGGATTAAACTCTTATACCTTCGGCGATGCGAATTATATCTGCAAGAAGACCTGCTGCCGTCACATCTACCCCGGCACCCGGACCTTTAATAACCATAGGATATTGCTGATAGTATTTTGTGGTGAAGATTATACAGTTTTCACTACCTTTTAAAGTGTAGAAAGGATTAGACTCACCTCCGTCAGTTAGTTCAACTTTTGCTATACCACTTTCTATTCCTGCAATATAACGTAATTTTTTCCCATCTGCCATTGCTTTACAATACCTGTCATGAAAGACTGGATCATATTTTTTCAGGGCCAGGAAAAATGAAGATAAATCCTCAGCCTGTGCAGCTTCTGAGGGCATTAAAGAATCTACAGCTATACTATCCAATTCTAATTCCAGTCCGCATTCACGCGCTAGGATCAGACATTTACGTGCGACATCTATTCCACTAAGGTCATCCCTTGGATCTGGTTCAGTATATCCTCTATTCTTTGCTATTTGTACAAGTTCGCTGAAGGGTTTGCTGCCGTCATATTCTGAGAGCAGCCAATTAATTGTCCCTGATAGCACCGCATCAATTTTTATAATTTTATCGCCACCTGCAATTATATTGCGAATCACATTTATTACAGGTAAACCTGCTCCGACATTGGTCTCGTAATGAAATGGAACATTTCTGTTTTTTGCAACATTATGAAGAAGATGATAGTGTTCCATATTTTTTGTATTAGCACGTTTGTTAGCTGCCACAATGGCAACATTTCCCAAAAAAAGTTTGTCATAATATTCTACAGGTTCATCAGCTGCTGTGACATCGACAAAAACACTGTTTTCCATATTTTGTAATAATATTCCATCGACAAAATTCCGGAAGTTTGCTTTTTCAGCTTTGCTCTCTGTTGATGTTTTCCAGGTGCTCAGACAGATGGGGTTTTCATCAATCAACATTTGACTGCTGTTAATAAGACCACACAATTGCAGATCAATTTTCTGTTTTACCAGATACTCATCATGCTTTCCAATCATCTCTAATAATCTGGTGCCAACTGACCCGGTACCTGCCATATAAAGATGCAACCTCCGGATCTCTTTACTGAACAGAGCCTGATGAAGCACCTGCAAGGCTTTTCGCAGATCATTTTCATGGATCACAAAAGATATATTGAGCTCCGAACTTCCTTGTGATATGGCTTTTACATTAATACCGTTGCGCCCCAGAGGACCGAAGACTCTGGCTGCTACACCGGGCATGTGGCGCATATTTTCACCCACAACAGCCACAATGGAAAGATTGCATTCATAATTGACAGAAGTTATCAAACCTGAAAATAACTCTGCTGAAAAAGTATTACGTAAAATCTGGCATGCTTTCCCGGAATCTTCCTGCATTAATGCAATACATATAGAATGTTCAGAAGATGCCTGACTTATCAGGATCACACTGATACTCTGTTGTGATAAGGAAGTAAACATGCGTGCTGAAACACCGGCTACTCCAACCATTCCACTGCCTTCAACAGTTATCATGCAGACATTTCCAAGTGATGTTATACCCTTTATAAAACCGTTATCTTTACTTGATTCATTGCAGATTAATGTACCTCTGTGTTCTGGATTGAAAGTGTTTTTCACATGAATGGGTATCTGTTTTGCCATTGCAGGATACAATGAAGCCGGGAATAATATTTTAGCACCAAAGTGCGATAACTCCATCGCTTCGCTATAAGATAATTGTGCAATACACTGAGCCTCTTTTACATAGGCCGGATCAGCTGTCATTACGCCATCCGTATCTGACCATATTTCAATTGCATCAGCCCCGAGTGCAGATCCAAGAATAGAAGCTGTATAATCTGATCCATTCCTGCCTAATGTAGTAGTGTAGCCTGGTTCTGTGCTTGCAATAAAACCTGTAACAATCTTTACTCCTTGGGATTCAGAATAAATTGCTTTTATCAGTTTGCCTGTACTTTCAAAATCAACCCTGGCTCGTCCGAATGTTGAGTCAGTTTTTATCATAAGACGGGCATCGATGTACATGGCATCAGGAATATCTGTTTTTATTGCCTGACAAACCAAAAAAGCTGACATCCGTTCACCAAAACTCAGAATAGAGTCACGGGTTCGGGCAGTAACTTCTCCAACCAATGATGCTCCTTTGACAATATCGGATAATTCGTTACACATGGACATTATTTCTGCCATTGCAGCCGGCTGCTGTGTAACCGGGAGAAGGGTTTTTATAGCAGTAAGATGCCTTTGTTCAAGGTCCTGTATGACAGCATCATTTTCAGACGAAAATGCCGGGATCAATTCACATAGTTTAGCCAGCTGATCAGTAACACCAGATTGTGCAGATATGACAACAGAGATATCAGGATATTCTGAAGCATATTGCATGATTATTTTTGTTACAAGCTTTATCCGTTCAGGATTGGCTAATGATGAGCCTCCAAATTTTAAGATTCGCATAATTGCCTTTTTTAAAGTTCATTTTCATTTTGCGCCAAAACAAAAAAGCCACCCTTGTTTCAAGGATGGCTTCGGTTTGGTTCTAAAAATTATTTAAACAAAGCATCCCAGGAACAACTTTGTAGTGCCTGAAGTAGAACCTGTGGATGTCGTAAATCTTTTCATTATCATTTTATGTCGTGCAAATATAAATAATATTTACAAATAATGAAGTATTTGTTATCTATTATCTGAAATAATATATATTCACTGAATATATTAGTTCTTAACCTCTCATTCTCTTTACATTCTTAACTTAGATTCTCACCTGTCCATTCCCTTCAATAATCCACTTATAGGTGGTTAATGCTTCCAAAGCCATTGGTCCTCTAGCGTGAAGCTTTTGCGTAGAGATACCTATTTCAGCTCCAAGACCGAATTCTGCACCGTCTGTAAATGCGGTAGAAGCATTTGCATAGACAGAAGAAGCATCGACTAACTTAAAGAATAATTGGACTCGTTCAATGTTTTCAGATATAATGGCTTCGCTGTGTTTAGAGCCATATTCATTAATGTGTATCAATGCGTCTTCAAACGAACCAACTGTTTTTATTGCCATTTTATAAGAAAGGAATTCTGTGCCAAATGAACTGGTCGAGGCTTTCTGTAGCAGGTTAGATGGATATTTACCTTTCAATGCCCTATAAGATTTTTCATCTGCAAAGAGTAACACGTTGAACTCGGAACAAAGTCCGACCAGAATATCAATATCCGCCAGCCGGTTTTCATGAATTATCAGGCAATCAAGAGCATTACAGACACTTACTCTGCGAGTCTTTGCGTTGTTAATAATTAATCTTCCTTTTTCTCTGTCACCATATTCATCAAAATAAGTATGGCAAATACCGGCACCAGTTTCAATTACAGGAATTGAGGAGTTTTCCCGTACATAATCAATCAGGCTCCGGCTCCCCCTCGGGATAATAAGATCAATATATTCACGGGCATGTAACAACTGCCGGGTTTCATCACGACCTGCGGGCAAAAGGGTCAGTATACTTTGGTCAATACCATTAACTTCAAGTACTTTTCTGATTATCTTTACAATAGCAGTGTTTGAATTTATCGCATCACTGCCCCCTTTGAGTATGCATGCATTTCCCGATTTAAGGCAAAGCGAGAAGACATCAAATGTGACATTTGGTCTTGCTTCATAAATTACTCCTATTACACCAAAAGGAACGGAGATTTTAGATACTTTCATCCCATTTGGTCGCTTGTTTTCTGACAGGATACGATTCAGCGGACTTGGCAGTTTTGCGACATTTCGCATATCTGAAGCAATCCCTTCAATCCGTTCGGTATCCAGTATCAACCGGTCATATCCCGGATCTGAATCATCCATCAAAATCAGATCTTTCTCATTTTCAGCAATGATGTAATCTTTTTTTGCGATAGCTGCGTCGGCTACCATCAGGAGAATCCTGTTTATTGTGTCCGTGCCCAAAATATTCAATGTCCTGCTGGCTTTTATTGCTTTCTTAAATAAGGGTATACAATCCATCTAAACCTGATTATTTAAAGATTTTACATTACGCCTGAATGCTGGTTTTATTCTTTTCATAAATAACCAGATAATCATAATGAATAAATGGTTTACTGAGCTTTTGTCCAATATTTAGTTCGGCTTTTTTGGAGTCATATTGCGTTTTTCCCAATCCTATATTTTCCCCCTTTTCATCAAATATCCTGACAATATCCCCGCTTTTGAAAAATCCTTCTATTCCGGTTATTCCGATCATAAGAAGGCTGGAAGCCTTTTCTCCAAGAAGTGCTACTTTTGCTCCTTCATTGATTCTCACTGCACCTTTAGCAAATGTTTCAGAGTGTGAAAGCCATTTTTTCACTCCGGTTCTCCTGCTTTCGCTAGCTATAAAGTGAGTGCATGGAATATCTTTTCTCTTCACAATATCAGTAATTACAGAGTCACGGTTACCATTGGCAATAAAAACGTCTATCCCCTCTGAAGCTATCTTTCTGGCATTTGAATATTTTGTAAGCATTCCTCCCCGGCCAAATCCTGATTTTGAAGAAGAAATGTACTTACCGGCTTCGTCTGAATCCTCGTTTATCTCTTTAATAAGTTCTGATCCATCACAACCCGGCGCACCGGTATAAATGCCATCGACATTTGAAAGGATGATCAGAGATTGACAGTCCATCAAAGATGAAATCAAACCCGACAGTTCATCATTATCAGTGAACATCAGCTCATTAATAGAAATAGTATCGTTTTCATTAACAATAGGTAAAACATTATTTTCAAGCATTGCTAAAATGCAGTTCTTCATATTCAGATAGTGCCTGCGGTCCCTGAAACTCTCCTTTGTTGTGAGTACCTGGCCGGCCTGCATTCCGTATTTACCAAACAGAAACTGATAACTTGACATTAATTTTACCTGGCCAATGGCAGCAAGTACCTGTCTGGCAGCTATTACATTTGTTTTATTTGACGGAGGAACATCGCCTCTGCCGGCTGCTACTGCTCCTGAAGAAATCAGGACCACTTCAGTACCCTGCTTGGACAGGATAGCTACTTCCTGAACTATCCTGGAGATTCTCCAGCTGTTCAGTGATCCGTCGGGTAGGGTTATTACATTACTGCCGACCTTAATTGCAATCCTGTTAAACTCCGGTTTACTGTTTTTCAATTTATTACTATTTATGACTAAAAAGACTGTTTTTGTCGCAAAAATAGCACAAATAGTGAATATTTTATGGTCAGATCGATTTTTTAGATAATACCTGCAAATCGAAACAACTAATGCGTATGATTATTATCTATAACTAATAAATATTTTAATATGAACATTTTTCCCTTTGTTTTCCTTATATTGTGTTTGAGTTTTCCTTAGTAAATTTAATGCTCAAAATATTTTATTAATGTTTTATAAATTTAATATGAAAAGATTATTTAATTCAGTGATGACAATCCTTGTCATCTTTGTCATTGCATCAGCAAACCTGGTTGCACAAGTAAAACTGCCTGCAATTTTTGGAGACAATATGGTTCTCCAGCAACAAACTGAAGCAGCAATCTGGGGGAAAGCTTCAGTAAACTCAAATGTTAGAGTGACAACATCCTGGAATAACAAGTCCTATACTGGACATGCAGATAAAGATGGTAATTGGAAGGTTAAAGTTTCGACTCCGATTGCAGGAGGTCCTTTTAGTATTGCAATCAGCGATGGAAAAGCCTTGACTCTGAAAAACGTAATGATTGGTGAGGTCTGGGTTTGCTCAGGCCAGTCCAACATGGAAATGCCGATGAAAGGCTTCAGAAATTCTCCGGTTACTGGTTCAAATGAATATATTGCAACTTCTTCAAATATTCAGATAAGGCTTATTACGATACCGAAAGTTACCACCCTTACTCCTGTCGATGATTTCAAAGGAACCTGGAAAACCTGCGAACCAGAGAATGTCAGCGAATTCAGCGCAACAGCGTACTTCTTTGGTCTTATGCTTAATAAAACCATGAAAGTTCCGGTTGGGCTTATCTGCACAAGCTGGGGCGGAACAAGAATTGAACCATGGATAAGTGAGGCCGGTTTAAAAAAGTTCGACTGGGTAAAACTTCCTGACAAGTCGGCGACAAAGACAGAAAACCTTTCCCCGCAAACTCCAACGGTCCTGTTTAATGCAATGATAAACCCGATTGTCGGCTTTGGAATACGAGGCGCTATCTGGTACCAGGGTGAGGCTAATCGTAATGAGCCTATACAATATCAGCAACTTGTCCCCGGCCTTGTTGAGAATTGGCGTTCTGTTTGGAGCGTTGGTGAATTTCCCTTCTATTATGTCCAGATCGCTCCTTATGATTATGGCCCAACAGGACTAAATTCAGCCTTCCTCCGGGAAGCTCAGTTCAAAGCATCGACGGCTATCCCAAATATCGGCATGGCTTGTATTATGGACTGCGGAGAAAAAGACAACATTCACCCTTCAAATAAAAAGGCAGCTGGTGAAAGGCTTGCTTATCTGGCACTTGTAAAAACCTATGGCATGAAGGGTTTTGCCTGTGAGGGTCCCGTCTTGAAGGATATGAAAGTTGAAGGCAGCCTGGCAAAACTAACTTTTAATAATTCAGTTAACGGACTTCTATCATTGGGGAAAGAGCTTTCATGCTTTGAAGTTGCCGGAGCTAATAAAAGGTTTTTCCCGGCTAAAGCATTTGTAACGAACACAGGAATAACTCTTTTTTCTCCTTCAGTTTCAGAACCCGTTTCTGTAAGATATGCTTTTAAGGATTTTATCATTGGTGACCTTTTCAATACTGAAGGATTCCCAGCTTCTTCATTCCGAACAGACACTCTTAAGATCCAGTAATTTTATAGTTTACTTGTTATATCATTGATAATAAGATAAATGAAATTTTATTTCTTCTTCATCTCGCTACTTCTGTCCGGCAGATTAGCCGGACAGACTCCTTTAAGTTATGTCAATCCATTCATCGGTACAGCCCCTGCAACGACAGGAAGCGCAAAAGAACACGGCGCAGGTTCAGAAGAGAAAGGACAGACCTACCCTGCAATAGGCCGGCCATTTGGAATGACTCAATGGACACCTGAGACCAGAACAACAGAGGAGAAATGTATTTCACCATATTATTATAATGACAGGTACATAACCGGCTTCCGCGGGAGCCATTGGATGAGCGGCAGTTGCACACAGGATTATGGCAGTGCAACTCTAATGCCATTCACAACATCCAGACCTGATACTTTGACAAAAATTCCTGTCTCAAGGTTTAGTCATAAAAATGAAACTGCTTCTCCTGCATATTATCGAGTGCTTCTGGATAATTCAGGGATTGTCGCAGAACTTACCGGTTCTGTGAGATCAGGAATAATGAGGTTCACTTTTCCGGGAAAGAACGGAAGCTATCTTTTAATCAGGATTAATAGTGACAGACAGGTCGGGAAGGTATGGATCGATGAACAAAATAAGGAGATCGTTGGCTGTAATCCTGTATTTCGATTATATCAGGGAAGAGGACAATCTGCAGGTTTCAGTGGATATTTCGTGATAAAATTTGACCAGCCCTTCGAGCTTATCCCTCAGCTTCAGACCAAACAGCAGATGGTAGTAAGGATTGGTAATGAAAAGATCCTTAATGTCAGGATCGGAACATCATTTACAAGCCTGGACGCCGCACGCAACAACCTTGAAAAAGAGATCCCTTCTTGGGATTTTGACAAGCTCCGGAAAGCTTCTGAAGATACCTGGGCGCAAACACTCGGAAAAGTACAGCTGAGAGGGGGTTCAGAAGACGATCTGGTGAAATTCTATACTGCCTTATACCATTGCTATCAATTGCCACGTATTGCCAGCGATGTTGATGGCAGCTACCAGGGTTTTGCGCAGGATACCCTTATCCATAAAGCAGACGGATTTGATTATTATGATGATTTCTCAATGTGGGATACTTACCGTGCCCTTCATCCTCTTATGACCATTCTTGAACCCAAAAGAACTCTCGATATGGTCAAATCATTAGTTCTTAAAGCTCAACAGGGTGGATGGATGCCTATATTCCCGGCCTGGGGAAGTTATACTGCCGCAATGATAGGTGATCATGTAAGTACAATGATTTCAGATGCTTATATGAAAGGAATAACAGGCTTTGATGCTGAAACAGCCTACAAGTATATGCGACAAAATGCTTTTGATAGTCCACCAGAAAAAGATTATAAGGACGGAAAAGGAAGAAGAGCACTGAAAAGTTATCTGCAATATGGATATATTCCTCTTGAAGACAGCGTATGGGATGCTTTTCACAGGTATGAACAGGTATCCAGAACGATTGAATATGCTTTCGACGATTATGCTCTCTCTGAATTTGCAAAGGCTTTAGGAAAGAATGATGATTACAATATACTCCTGAAGCGTTCAGAGAACTGGGAAAATGTATTTGATAGTAAAACAGGATTCGTCCGTGGTCGTTATGCCGATGGCCGTTGGATAGAACCATTCGATCCTTATAAAAATGCCAGGTTCGTTTGTGAGGGGACCCCTTTTCAATGGACGTGGTATGTACCTCAGGATATACCGGGACTAATAAAAGCAATGGGAGGAAATGATCTTTTCATGGCCAGGCTGAATGAATTCTTCGAAAAGGGTCATTACTGGCATGGTAATGAGCCTGATCATCAGGCAGCTTATATTTTCGCAATGGCTGGTCATCCGGAAAAAACCCAGGAATGGGTAAATAAAATAATAAATGAAGAGTACAGTACTGGCCCCGGAGGCTTAAGCGGCAATGAAGACGCCGGACAAATGTCGGCATGGCTGGTCTTTTCGATGATGGGATTCTACCCTCTTTGTCCCGCATCAAACCAGTATGTTTTTACTACTCCGGCATTCAACGAGGTGAAAATATTTATGCCTGACGGCAAATATTTCCTAATCACTTCGATAAACAGGGAAAGCGGGAATAAATACATAAGGGTCATAACAAAAAACGGGGCATTGTTCAACAACTGGTTTGTTACTCATGAAGAAATTATAAAGGGAAGCAGATTTACATTTCAGCTTGCTTCGAAACCACCGATAAAGTAAGGAACTGAAGGTCAGGTTAACCAATTCCTTTAAAAGAAACTGCCGTAAGATTTTCTTTTATCTCTGGAATTCATAAGGATTATCATCAGCGAGCTGTTCTGTCTGTTAAACTTGTTAATTTGAGATAAATTCTTTTCCTCTGCAAGCAAATATGCTCTGTGCATTCCGCCCGTGTAGGTTTTGTTGAATAAACTTAATCCAATAAAATATCCAGTAAAATAGTAATGAGTATAGAACTCACAAAATGCGTAGCCTAATATAGAAGCATTCATAAACAAATTAAAGGAACCTTCCAGAACTTTACCACAGTACATCTGTCCTGATCCCGGAATAAATCTTGAAAAGTTCTGTGCTTTTCGGGGAGATCTGAATTTTGGGAGGGATTTGTGCCTATACAACGAGATGATCCTTGTTCTTAAATCCTGTTTGACAGAATCCTGCAGATCAGAATTATCCAGAAAACTATTCCATAGATTAAATGCATCATCCCATCTCTTAACTGCATTTAAACAGAGAATATTTAATGGAATAATATTATCTGTTTTTGAGGAGTCGTGGAATCTGTTCTTAATTTCCTCAATATTCAGGAGCGATTGTTCAGGATCGTTGCCTAAATAATTGCACAGAGCCTGTTCATATCGAATTAAAAAGTAAAGAGAGTCGGGCAGGTTAAATAGATTTATGCTGTTAAGTTCATTCAGGGCTTTCTGTGTATCTCCTAATTCTTTATAACAGCAAGATTTATAGTATTTACACTGCGCTATAATGTTGTTATCTTTTTCATAAAAAATAGCTCTCTCAAATTCAATAGATGCACTAAAGAATTGCCCTCTGGAAAAATTTCCAAGAGCTTTGGATAAATAATCTGAAGCATAGATCCTATTTATCGAAGAAGTTACGCAAAGGAATATGCAGATTGAAAAGAATCGTGTTTTTGACATTATCTCTGTATTCGGTTTCAAGTATATTCACAGAAAGTACAGATCCCCAGATATTTGCCACATAAGAGAATGCGAAAGCGGTTCCAAAAGCTATGGTTGAAAAACTTTTCCGACCTCTTTTCCTGTAGTTCTCTAATGATACAACACCAAGACCCGTAGTTGAAATGAATGCTGATATAGCCTGGCCCTTTTTACCGGCATAAAACTTTCCTGATCCCGGTATTATTCCTGATAGGATAGCCGCTGCAAATGGCGATTTGGATTTATGATTTTTAATGCTTTCTGACATTTTTTGAAGGACAATTGCAGACTCGGATATCTCATAGTAGCTTAGGTCTGTATGTTTAATCAATTCCTCATATCCGGCCGTATCTCCCTTCAACAATTGAACTCCTGCAATCTCATAATTTTTGAGAAAGGTCTGCTTTTGAGTGGTTACATCAATATTTTTCAGTACCTGAATAGCTTCCTCAAAATATCCCAGATGGGAATAATTATAAGCTGCAAAAAAATGTGACTTCAGATAAAATGAAGAAAAAGGAGCAACTTTAATTAAATTCTCCGATGAAGCCGAAAGTCTCATCAGCGAATAAAGGCTCCATCCTCTGAAATAGCTAACACTGTCATTTAATTGATCAGTCGAACAGTCAGTGGAATCGAGTAAAAATAAAGCTTCTTTAAAATTGCCAATATTTACGAGGTGATTAACAAATTTTAAATCGCAATCGGGCTTGTTTTGAGAAAAGGAGATGGAGTTAATTGATATAAAAAATACACAAAGTGTAATCTCAGTATTTAATTTACACCTATTTTTCATAATGAAAGTATGCTTTCTTATACCTGGAAATTGGATCGGGATAACGATTGGTGCTTATATCTAGATCATAATGCTTAAGATCTTGCCCGGCAATTCTGTTGCATCTGTTAATACGATCAACGCTCAGCAATATCCCTTTCAAAAGACCATATTCCCTTATTGCCTGTTTACTGAATTCCGAGCAGCTTGGAGTATAAAGACAATCTGCCGAAATATGTTTCGAAAGCACATTTTGATAAACATACAATGCACTGCCGAAAATAATATTGACAGGGTTTATCTTCTTTAATAATGAAGGCTCATTATGATAAATATAGGGTCGTCTGAATGGGTCCGGTGGTATTTTTGAGGATAAATTGTAAATAGACTCAATATCCTGTTCAAATCGACTCGTCTGAGCCAGACAGTTAATACCTGAAACAAGAATAAAAATAATATACAGGCTCCTATTTACTGATTTTTGCATCATCCGGGATTTTAAAATCAAAATAATTATTATCCGGGAAATCGCTGGTCCTAACATTTGAAAAAACAGAACGCTTAATAGTTGAATCATTTTTGTTTTCAAAGCTTATTTCTGTGATCCTCATCGGTAACATGAAAGTCTTAAAATCGGAGTATCTGCTATAGTAGATTTTTTTCATTATCTCTCCTGTTGTGCTAATGTATTCAGCATAAATAGGTAACATCTCTTTGAAGACAATCTTAATCTGATTTATCATTTTTAAGGTAGGTGGAGCCTGCCATAAAGTTACCATCATATCCTCTTCATGTGAAGTCCTTACCAGCTTAAAACCCTCTTTTAACAGACCAAGGTCAGAGATTCTGTTATTTACAAAATAATATAACAGTTCATTGGTGGTAGATAAAGATTGACTCTGTTGAATTGTGATGGAATTAGTTGAAGGAAAATAAATTTTTGATTCGCCTAAGCGATTTGACATTTTTATAAATTCGACCGGGTAATAATGATGAGTAACGATAGCATCCTTCTCTTTGTTATAGTAAATATCACATTTAAAAATACTTTTTGAGCCTTTACTAAGCACTTGTATCTCCTGGGTTACACTCACCCTGTCACCGGTCTGGCATAACAGTGAATTTTTCCCGGGAAATAAAATGATGACAAATATAAGAGTAAGGATTTCTTTCATTTTAAACCATTCGCATTTCAGACAAAACAAGAATTAAGTATCAGTACTTCTGTCTGATACTTAATTCCTGAATAGAGTACTTTTAAATAGTCTGGAGTCTTCAAACCCACATAAAAAATTTCGGATTATTGACATATTTTGAAATGTCTTTGTTGTCAATGATAAGAACAACAAAATCGACCAGTGGGACAATTCCGAATATACCACCGCATGTCAGAATATATCCGATGCCGGTCATCACTTCTGTTCCGAGGTAGAATCTATGTACTCCAAATCCACCTAAGAAGAAATCCAGTACTATTGCCACAATAGCATCTTTATTGCTACCTGCCAAAGTAGTAGTTGAATAACCGGTCAGTGACAGGTCAGTGAGAGAAACATTCGAAACCTCCGGAGCCGAGGCAAATAACCCATCTATCCGATTATCATTTGCAATGTAGCCGGAAGCTTTTGAATTAAAACTGCACAAAGTGGTTAATGCAAAAACTAAAGTGAAAAGAATGATTTTTCTCATAATTGATTTTTTAATTGGTTAATAATTGGGTAAAAATTCTGTTTTTGGGATATTGTTCATGTAAGACAGTTATTAATGAAAAAGCTTTAGATTTGTTCTTTTCAATATCTAAATAATATTTCATCAAGAAATAACGACCAATTGTTTTATTGGTTGAAGATCCAAAGCGGATAACAGATTCGATCCTATCAATAAGAACTTGTTTTTTACCTGAACCTGACAGAAACTTTTCAATTGAGTAATTATCCTGAATCAGCTCAAGGAATGACTTGTACAGAATATACAATTCATAATCTTCAGGGTTAGAATTCTTAAGTTCCGGAGTATTTATATTTGCCAAATTGTAATTTATCTTCATTAATAGAAATGGTAGTTTGTACTTTTTATTCGTACATGTATAATATCGCATCCTGTATGTAGCAGAGATAATTTCTGTTAGGTTATTTTTACCTGTCTTTTCAAAGTGATCAAGCCCGTTCAGAAACTCCGAAAACCGGTCTTTATTCTCTGATTCTAAAGCCATCCACCAGCACATTTCAAGATTCAGAGTTTCGTTTATTAAGATGTCTTTTTCACTGTGGAACGATAGAAGTTCTTTCGCCTTCAGGAAATTAAGATTGTAAATATTGTCAATGACGGAAGTAGTATCGACAGGTATAGAATACGATAATGAAAAGCTCATTATAAATAGCAGGCTGAAAAATATTTTCCTCCTTTTTATCATAAAATGCTTTAGATTTTACACATTTAATTATTGATCTTTTAAAGATAAGAATATATTTAGGAGAAGTCAAAATTTTAATAAATGGTTTATTCCCATTTTTTCAACAAGTAAAATATAATTATAATTGAGTATCGGGAAAGACTAATAAAACCACAAATTATTTTCTGATTGCGGTTACTTTACGATTTAACAAAAAAAGAAAATGTTGCCTTTCTAAGACTGTGGCTGAAGGATAGAACAAAAGATCTATTTTACTTTAATGATTTTCCTCAATGATATAGTTTCACCACCAGATGTAATTCCCTGTATATTAATCTCATAATCAGATTTAATATCTGATGTCCAGAACTCAATTCTGAACTTTCCATCTTTATCGGGCTTAACTGATGAATTCCAATATAGCGTGTTTCTAAAATCAGGTGTGCGGCTGGATCTTATCTCTGCTGACGAATAATCTGGCGAAACAAATGCCCGGACCGGATCAATAACCCTGTATTTCAGCCTGACTGCATAGTTTGGGAGTGAAACATAACTAAAGTCTCCGGCTTTGGTGATTACATTTACTATGCCATAAAAAGAATAATCGCCGACAAAATATCTTTCACGGATAACATCCATTTTTTCAACAAGTTCAGGATCAAGATTAGCAATTATCGAGGGATTTTTAATAATTACACCATCGATCATCAGTCCGGGTGGTTCGTCAAAAACACTATTGCCAAAGGGGTCAACTACAGCGATTTCATAATCAGACTTGTTCTTTTTTAAAGCGACATGTGGCACTAGTTCAAAAAAGACCTCTTCCATTACAGGTAGCTTAATGTAGTTTTTCATAAGTACCTCGACATCCGGTTTACCATAGAATCTTTTTGGTTTTTGCAGTCTGATATTGAAAGGAATAAGATCCCCGACAAAAGATGATCCAAAGATTTTCTGGACCTGATAGTTAACACTCCACTTTGAAATATAAGGAAGTAAAGGTTTACTGATTGAATCAGCTGACAGATCAAACTGAAGATATTTATCTGAAAAGGGGGATTCGATAAAGATTTTATTGTTCCTGGTAGTATCGTCAGGCTGGATTATTAAATCTTTAATACCTTCATCTATAGGAACATTGAAGATGAAATTCGCCTTGTAATCTGTTCTGGCATATTGAAATACCGGCACATTTCCGGGAGTTGACATCAGAAGAAACTCACCGGGATGTGCTAGTTGCTGATCACTGGTCAGAAGTGTCCCGGTAAGATAATGATCATCTTTTTCGACCTGGTATTTCAATTGAGGCAGTTCGCCGGATATTATTGTTTTCCAGTTTATCCAATTACTTTTTACTGTTAAAAGCATACTATCAATTTCTTCAGGAGGAAGCTCAGTAATTTTTTTCCTATTAATAGCTCTGCATGCCAATTGCCCAAATTCGGTACCAAATATCATAAAATCGTTAATCTCAATTATTCCGACAGTATCCGTATGAGGAACAACCGATACACTAAAATTTGTTGCATCCGGGTTCGCAAATAATTTATTTTCAATCTTAAAATCGAGCGAAACCTTGCTCCTTGTATTAAAAGTGTCGGTCGGATTAAGAACACTAATCTGTTCCTTTTTCTCTTTTGGAGTATAAATATACCTTTCACATACCGGTTGACCCTTTGAATCGAATATTGTTATCTGATTTATGCCATAAGTCAGCGATGATTTAGGAATTGTGATATGTGTTACTTTTTCAGCAATCTTTTCAGAACTTACACGGTTAATTATTCCATGTGTCTGGATAAACAGATTAAACAGGTTGTTGTTCTCTGAGCGATATTCTTGATCCGTATCAAAAAATATTTCTAATGAATCGGGTCTTAAATTATTTATTTTCAGAGTTAATCCGGAATTCGCAGGCCAATAATCAGTTTCAGTTACCGCACTTAAGGGATTTTTCTTGCTGATGCTACTCTTCAGAGCTTTGGTACTAAATGCATTATAGATGTCTATTTCCTTCATAAAGCAATTCAAAGGAAGAAAGTTCTTCATCCAGTTGGTGTATGCCCTGATCTGATATGTTCCGGTTCTTAAAGTGTCGGGTATAACAATTTGTCCCGGACAAAAACCTTTATCAATCATGAAACGCTTTTGCACGACAGGGTGATTTTCAGAATTAAGCAGTTCGAAATAGGCAATTTTACTATTTAATGAAGGTTTAAAGCTTTGCCGGTCAATAAGATAGATATTAAACCATAAATCTTCTCCCGCAATATATTCTTCCCTGTCCGTATGTACGAATATTTCTTCTCTTGGAACTGATTCACAATAACTTAAAAATTTCTGGCTTAAAAAGTCCGTAATTTTATTCTGAGCCTTACAAAAAGAATTTTGCAAAAACAGGAAATGCATCAGAAAAAGAATCGCCGGAATTATTTTATTTATCATTCAGAAATTTTATTGACAGTTAATTATTTGCCATCATTCCAGAAGGCAGGCATTGTTGTTGTCCCTCGGGCTCTGCAATCGGCACAACCAATTTTATTCGTAAGGTACCTTATGGGCGGTACCTGATTGGAATTATCTATAATTATCCAGACTGCAGAATTCAGTCCGGGGATAACACCAGTGCCTGTAACAGTATCAGAAATACAATCATAATACAGGTTATAAATACTCCGGAAACTATCTTTAATGAACAGTCTTTTAGATGACATAGCTGAAACGCTGAAATAACCCAAAACTTTCTCCTCCGGCTTCTCAAGACAAAAAACATTACTGCTGATAGCTGATGGGATTATGCCATATAGACCTCCTACCTGATCTGACATATTTTTTAGACTATCCCAGTAATGGTATTCATCCTCATTCAGTGAATATTGATTGACCAGTATACTGTATTTTACACTCAACCTGTCGATAGGATCTGTTATTGCATACAGAGGATACCTGCTTATCTTGTTCTCCCCAAGGACATCTGTGTTTTTGAGAAAAATTCCATCAGAATTGTTTGATATCCAGCAAACTCTGTTGGTAACATAATATGGAAGATGAAACTCCCATGTCTCAGAATAATTCCAACGGTAATACTTGCAATTATTTGACGGATCATGAGTGTCCAAATAAATCTGACAGCCATCTACTGGTTGAGGATATGTCACATAGACTTTCTTTTCATAATATATACTATCAATTGGAGGAACAGGCTTCATCTCCATTGGGGATGACTCATAGTTAAGATACGCCAGAACTGAATTTCCGGTTATGTGCAATGTGTATTGTCTTCCTGGCATTCCCCTGAATTTTGTCGAATCTGAAATATAAGTCCCGTCTTTAGTCTCCTTTAAAAGATTAACTTGTCCCAGATCATCGGAAATCCAAACCGAACATCCTTTTAAAGGCTTTGCAAAATTATTTCTTCCGAGAGGTGCTGATTTTGACAGCTTTATGGTATAAGTTCTCAATTGATCAGTAATTGTACCCTCGACAACCAGGAGTTCCTGATTCTCATTGATATTTGGAACAAACTGGACAACACAACTTTTAAAAAGAAGCAAGCCGAAGAATATTATAATTAACCGTTTAGCTTTCATAATATATTAAAAGTCAAAATTAAAAGTTACAGATGGTATAGCTCTGCCAAAAACTGTCAACTTATAACCTTTGACAGAATTTCCCACTTTCTCAAAATAAACAGAGTATACATTCTCGTTAGCAAAAAGATTATAAATTGAAAATATCCAGTTGGGATTAGCAATTTTATGTGATTTGAGGTTCCCGCTTACTTTGCACGAAATATCAAATCTGGAATAATCAGGAATCCTGTACTTGTTCCGGTCAGAGTAATTTATCATTAGTACATCGTTGATTCGATAGGTAGAAACAGGGTAGGTTATTGGGCGACCGGTACTATATGTATAGTCCGCGGATAAACTGAATCGACGAGAATAGAGCCAGTTAAAAGTTACAATCAGGTCATTTGGTTTATCAAAATTAGACGGATACCAGTTTCCTGAGTTTATGATCTCATCCCTGAAATTACTAACGCTTTTAAGAAAAGTCCTTGAATAAGTATAACCTATGCTATAACGAAATTTACCATCAGTCTTTTTAAGGGATAATTCCAGCCCATAGGCTTTGCCCTTCACATTTATAGTACTCTGCTCAATGTTTTCATTCATTACCAGATTTGTACCTCCCTTAAAATCAATCATATTCCTTATCTGCTTATAATATACCTCGGCAGAAGTTTCAAAGCTGTTTTTGAACATCATTTTGTAAAAACCGACTGCAAACTGATCCCCTATCTGGGGCTTTAGGTAGTAATCGCATAATTTCCAGGTGTCTGTAGGTGCAATAGAGGTTGAATTTGACAGCAGATGAATGTATTGCCTCGTCCTGTTGTAATTTATTTTAAATGAATTCTTGTTAGTGATCCTGAAATTTAAAGATACTCTGAATTCAGGACCGGCATATTTGCTTGAAATTGCACCTGCCCCGTAATTTATTGTATCGGTGATAGTAGGTCGGCTTTTGGAATACTCAGGGTTATAAAGATAAACTGTCGTTGGACCCAGCGAGAAAAAAGACGACATTCTGATTCCTACATTCACCGACATAAAACTTGTCAGGCTGAATTTATCGTCGACATAAAAGGCTCCTTCGTATGCTCTTTCCTTTTCAATTGTGTTCGGAATTACGAGAGATGAATCACTTCCGGGAAGATAGCTCCCAGGCACAATGGCATATCTGTTCAGGTCAAGTCCAAAATTAATTTCATTTCTCCCGTAGAACCAGTTAAAATCTGCTTTGAATCCGGTACTGTTCACTTTATGAGACAACTCAAATGCTTCGGCTGGAATAGCCAAACTTGAGATTTTATATTTATAAGTGCTATTATTGATTGAAAGGATTGAGAGAAACCTGGTAGTGAAAAAATGGCGCCATTTCAACGTAAGAATACTGTTGTCATAATTATAAACCGAGTCAGAATTGAACCGGAAAGAGTCGTGACTTAAATAAGATGATAGATCTATTTTATTGTTTTTATTCAGGTTATATGTAATACTTCCGTTCAGATCATAAAAGGATGCCCTGCTGTTGCGAAGAGCAGGATTATTAATCACTCCTAATATCCAGTTTGAATAGGTAGTACGCGCTGTAAGTATATACGATAAAGTATCTTTTATTATGGGGCCCTCTACCATGACATGAGTTGTTATCGGGCTTATACCGGCATTCCCGTTGAATTCTTTGCTGTTGCCTTCTTTTGATTCAATATCAAGGACTGAGGATATCCTGCCTCCATACCGGCTCGGGATCCCTCCTTTATATAATGTAACATCTTTTATAATATCTGAATTAACAGCTGAAAAGAATCCGAAAAAATGAGAGGAATTATATATCGGAGCACCATATAAAAGAATCAGGTTCTGGTCAGCAGAACCGCCTCTGACATTGAAACCTGCTGAACCCTCTCCAACTGATTGTACTCCGGGGATTAAAATGATGCTCTTCATCAGATCTGTTTCTCCCATTGTTGTCGGTAATAACTTGAAAGATGCTATATTGATCTTTTCCACGCCTACTTCAAATCGCTGAAGTGTCAGGTTTTTCTGAGTCGTCACAATCGTCTCTTTCAGGGGAATAAGAACACTGTTCATCTGGATATTCATTTCGCCTGTTCCAAAAAGATTCATGTTGACCTTTTTTTCTTTCATGCCAACAAATGAAAATTGTATCAGATGCATACCCCTGGGCAGGGTCAAAGTATAAAATCCATATGCATTGGTTATTGTTCCGACTGAGAGTTTCTGAACGAAAACAGTTACCCCTGCTGCTGGCTCCTTAGTGTCCCTGTTTGTTATGTATCCGGAAATAATAGCATTGCCCGGCTTGTTTTTATCGGCAGGATTTCCTATTTCCATAAATGTGTTCTCCGCTATCTGTTTTTCGTTACCGGTCTCGGCATATTCAGTCGGAGGAATAAAGTGATTCTCATTTTCTACAGGCGCATTTATTATTTTAACCGTAAAGTTCTTTGTAATTACTACATTTCCTGAGTCATCAATATAATAATAGAGCAGAGTTCCCTTAAAGAGATTATCCAGGAGACAAGATAATGTCTTACAACCTGCATAATCTGATAACTTCAATCCAGTCACCCAATCATCTTTGAAATAGAATTTTACAGGAAGCAGGTTTTCAGTTTTTGTAACAAATTCCTTAAATGAAAGATTCTTATAGTCCCATGAGATCATATATTTTTCCTGAGCCTTCAGATTGCAGGCTAAAAGCAATATTAAAATCAGGAAATAGATTTTCAGTCTCATGAAAAACAGATCTATTGGCTTAAACTATCATAATATCTTATTACCGGAACAAAACTTTCAGGTATTTTTTTTGAAACTTTCAACTTATTGTTTTTTATAAAATTCCTGATTTTGATTTTGTCTTCACTCAAAATCTTGAATAAATCATTTGTTCGGGTTATCGGATAAATGATGCTGTCTTTCACGAAATAAATCCGGTTGTTCTTATAAAACTCACCATCATGAGTATCAGTTAATGAAAGGGATATTTCTTTTTTGTACTTGATATAAAGGGCTGATTTTCTTTTATATAGAACATTGTAATACCCCTGGAAACCTTTCAGCGTCTCATCCTGAATCTTTGTGAAATTATAAACTTTATTTTCAAAATTGATAGTAAAGCTGTCAACCATCTCCTTATTCAACTGGACAATATCCGCCATATTCAGCGGAGTCATTATTTCATCCGAATAAATATCATATCTTATCATTATATTTTTAAATGTCTGACCATTAATGGATAATGTTCCGGGTAAAAAGAAGTCCGAAAAAAGGAATTGATCGTCATTTATCCTGTGATATTTGTTGGTCCACATAATGCCATTAAAAAGAATCTGCCTTTCTTTTATGGTATCCTGTTGGGTTATATTTGAAGGGGCAGATTCAAGCTTGTCAGAGGTTATGCCACTTAAATCGGTTCTGACAGAAACGTTCAATAAAAATAAAAAAAGAATTATTGAATAACTTTTTCTTTGTTCCATTAAGAAGCTTATTACAAGAGTAATGCTAAACCAGCTTTAGTTTACATAAAAATTCGTTCGTAATATATCTTTCAAAGGATTAAATTATAAAGCATAAATATATATTATATTCTTATAATATTTTAGATGCAAAGAAATTTTAAAGAGGATTGTCAGTGATGAATCTTAGATTCGAATCTATCTGATTCAGTGTGGAATAATGGTTATATTCTTACTTTAGACATTAGACTTGAACCTTATTTTATCAAACCGCAGCAATATTGAACAAGTTTTTTCACATCCTGAGGATTTTCAAATTTCAGACTATTCTTCTTAATGTATGATTTGATCTCATTCTCCTTTCCCGGAAAAATCTTATCAAACTGACGTTCATTAATAAAACTGTGCCTTTCATTTTTTATGGTGATCCAGAAGACCTGATCGGACTTTATTGTTAATTCACCCGGCAGTTTCATGTTGTAAAAGGAAGAATTCATCTGCATCGAAGAAATATTATTTGAAGAAGAGACCTGAGACGTGCCGCCATAAGCTGCAGGCTTTCCCGGTTCAACAATACTGCCTTTGTGCTCAATAAAAAGAGAGACAGGACTTTCTAATAACACTTCATAAAAAGCTTTACTCACAGGAATAAATTTCCTGTTTTCAAAAAAGACAGTATCGACCCTCTCCGGGTTAAGCATGTCAAAAACCTGTTCTTTCTGAAGAAAAACCATTTTCCCTGAAACGATATTGTAGTTCAGCATCAGTGTCAGTTCTTTCCCGACTTTCATTTTTATGGTACTGGTTGAGAAATCAG